>Ga0114933_10002474_pt1 | contig 19179 bp, 40 predicted proteins | sample 4SBtaG_FD_89691 | JGI IMG/M metagenome (GOLD analysis project Ga0114933, IMG submission 89691) | Deep subsurface microbial communities from Kolumbo volcano to uncover new lineages of life (NeLLi) - 4SBTROV12_W25 metaG | ecosystem: Environmental > Aquatic > Marine > Volcanic | place: Kolumbo... | reverse complement strand
CGAATGAAGGTTGGTATCTCCCAATCCACCCAAATCAAATCGAAAAGTTAGGGTGGAATAAGCCTAGTACTATGGTTGTTGTGGAGGCTATGGATGATAGGATTATTGTGAAAGAGGTTAATAATTGAAGATGGAAGTAGAGTATAGAACTGCCAAGTGTGAAGTGTGTAATGAGGAAATGCACGAGGGTAGGACAATAGTTATGTCTGTACCCGGTATACCTTGGTCTGCTAGATTTTGTCATTCATGTAGAAGGTCTGGTGCTATTCCATACTGGATGTTAGTGGCTAATACTAATAATATTGGTGGATATGACCAGTCTGCTGATTGGTGGAGAGATATTGTTGATACTACTCTGACCCGTCTAGATATTACGATGGAACAGTTTTTAAAGGAAGTTGAAGATGAGTAAGAAAGGTGAGTCTAAAGTCTATTATAGACAAGGCACAGACGTTTTTTTAGAAGGTAAGAGCCAACCTAAGTTTATTTGTAGCTGTGAGAGTATTGAAATGGCGGATCTTATTGTTGAGCATCTATTAGGTTTTAAAAAAGGAGATTGAAGATGGGTAACTTACTTAGTAAAACGGATGGACAAATTGTTTTTGACCTTGAGGAGATAGCTAAAAAATATTTTGGAGATGATGAGATTAAAGCTATGAATGATTTACATAGTATCTTAAGTGAAATGACAGAACATAGCTACTACCAAAAGAGTCCTCCGACCAAGGAAATTGAAGATGAGTAGATTATATAAGAATTGGTTTGTGCATAATATGTTTTCTCATCCATTGAGTGAGGCAGTCTATTGGGTTATAAGACCTATTGGAAGAAAGAGGGCCGAGAATATTTCAGGATGGGTTCACGATGTTACTGTTCCAGTCAACTATGATATTGGTAGGGGTTGAAGATGAGTAAGCTATATACAATTACTAGACGAAGAACTGGTACTCAGGTTGCGGTTAACCAATATACTGCCAATAGTGAGGAAGAGGCTATTAAATTGGCACAGCAAGAACAAAATGAAGGAGGTGACCAAGGGCATATTGAGTGGTATGACCTTGATGATGATATGGAGTATGAAACCGTTACCGAAGATGATATAATTGAGGTTGAAGATGAGTAAATCATACTTGTGGAGTGAGAGTGCTTACGAAACAAAGGTTATGTTAGGGTCTATTAATAAACTAATCTGTGATGCTCTGCAAGAAATTGCACCCGATGAAAGCACCACAGTAGAAGCATATGAAAAAGCTACCACACCTACAAGAAAAGCTGTTGTAGCACTAAAAGATGCTCTGGCTTTTGTTAAAATTATTGAGGAGAAGTATGCTCATGTTAAATGTCCACAAATAGGGTTATCAGATGAGGATTATAATGAAATGTTGGGTTCCGACGACAACTTGCCTTGGTAGAGGGTGGATTAATGCCAGAATACAATCAAGAAAACGCTCATAGGCTAGCTAAAAAAATCGTAAAGAATGTTGAAAGAACAGGTCTAGAAGATATTGTTATGGACGCATTGATGAGAGAATATGAATGTGACGAAGAGTTGTTTTTAACAGACTGGGAAAAGATGGAAATGGAGTATAATGATTATGAGTGATAGAGAAAAAGTTTATGGACTGACTGTTTGTGATGAGTGTGATAAAAGTTCAGATGTTCTTTATAAATGCTATGACGGCGACAGTGTAGTCTACAAGTGTTACGAGTGTGCTTTTGGAGATGATTAGATGATGCTTCATAATGGTTTCGCTATTCGTAACTTTGAAACATGGTCACATCGCAATGTGTACTATGTTAATTTTAACCATACGAAGAGACCTTATAATATACTTGATATGGAAACTCTTGATGAGCTTGACTATATCTTGGAAAACTTAATTATAAATAGCACTTATCACTATGGATATCCCCCAACTCATGGATATAGAGGTGTTATCTTTAGAAGCTCTAAGGGTTCATTTGTAGTTGGAGCAAATGTTAAGGATTTTGTAGAGGCTCATAAAGCACCGGACGAGCATATTGATAAAATCCTAAAGAAAGGTCAGGATATCTTTAATAAGATAGAAGACCTTAACATCCCAACTGTAGCAGTGATGAAGGGGATAACTATGGGTGGGGGTTTGGAATTAGCTCTAGCCTGTACCTCTAGAATCTTAATTGAGAATCCTGTACCAGAAGATACTGAATACACTACTCATCAATTAACCAAGCTGGCTCTACCGGAAATTAAACTGGGGATAATTCCATCTTGGGGAGGAACAACTAGGTTGCCTAGAATTATCCACCCGGTAAAGGCAATTGAATTGATCTGTTCTGGTAGAAATGTAGGTCAGTCAGAGGCTTTAGAGATAGGTCTTGTTGATGAAATGGTAAAAAGCGGTACACATTGGGACGAGGTTGCATATAATATAATAAACACTTGTGATTTTAAAGCTATTAGAGATAAGAAGACTGGGCCAACGACTCTGGGAGGATTGAGAGCCAGTGTAACTTATCCAATAGTTAAAAACACGATACAGAAGAAGCAGAAAAAGATGTTTGGTGTTAGTAATAAATACCCCTCACCGTTCAAAGCACTTGAAGTTTTAAAGAAAACTAGAAAAATGAACAGAGATGAGTCTCTTGAATTAGAGAGAGAGGCTTTTATTAAATTAGTTAAGACTGATGAATGTGTTGAATTGGTGGGGAGGTTCCTTAGTGGTGAAAGATAATGACTATACCTAAAATAAAACCTGAGACAATGGGAAGCATAATAGAAGAACTATATGTAAAGAAAGAAGAGTTTGGTTTAGAGGATTTTGCTTCAGGACTGCAAACAGAAAATGAGGAAGTTGAACTAATTCTTTATAGCTTCATAGATGCCTTAGCGGATTATATGGCAGATGATGACCCGATAGAAAGTGAAAAGTATTCCGCTGTTGCTAAGATTTCATGCAACCTGTTGTATAAAACAATACAAAAACAAATTGAAATAAACGAGATGAATCATGACTAGACAGTGTTTTAGAGAGTGTTGGTTTCGTTTTATTGGGTTGTCTGACAGGGAGAAGTTAATCTTTGCTCATAGGGTTGGGTTGTATGATGCTTCATATGAAAATGATCCTGTTCATTATACTCAAAAGGAGGAAAGGGAAAGTGGTTGGTATTTCTGGGATGAGGTTTGGGCAGACTCTTACGGACCATATAACACAGAAAAAGAAGCAAGAGAAGCACTTAATAAGTATTGTGTAGAAGAATTAGGTGTAGATATTCCTTCGAGTGACAGGGTAGATGGGTAAAGAAGGTGTAATAACAATATACGCTGTTTATCAGAGAAAGTTAGATGATGTAAATTCTTTTCTCGCAGTGCCAATAGAGCTTAGAAAAGCGTGGGTGAACCATAAGTTCGTAATAGGGATGGCTAGATTCATAAGGGAATTAAGGAACCTCGATCAGTGGGAGTTTGTATGTTATTATCATGATAAAATCACGGAGTAATTATGAGTTACCAAATGAGGTTAGAGAATATTAGCTTTCACGCTGTTGATAGTGTGAAAGACTCTTTTAATAGACTACCACATACAAGTCATTTAGATGGAAGTTATCGGTTAAGGCGATATTCAAGAATAAGAATGGGCGAACAGCCTGAAATAGACCAGACTTGCGACTATATTAAATTGAGTCAAGAACCTTTTAATCAATCAGAGGATTATAATAAGCATCAGGGAGGAATGTCACGATTATTTGAAGATATAGAGGATGACGTGATTGTTAGTCTTGGGATGAGGGAGATGTGTGATAAATTCTTACTGGCTAGCGGGTTTGAATATGACCATGTGATAGAAGTACACCAAATGAGGATAATAACTACAGGAGAGAAAACTCCTGTTAGTCCAGAAGGGGTGCATCAAGATGGCTATGACTTTATAGCTATTATTGGTATAGAAAGATACAATATAAGTGGCGGTCAGGCTTTTGTTCACAGGACTCATGGAGGTAAGGCTATATTTGAATCTTCATTGAAATCCGGTGAGATGCTTATGATAAATGATAAAAAACTTTGGCATAACGCAAACGGAATATTTAGAATGCACCCTGATATGCAGGGATACATGGACGCTTTTATTTTAACAGCGAGACATTAGTATGGCTGAATTTTGTCAAGAGTGTCATGACCAGTTGCTTGGACATGAAATTGAATGTGGATTATCTGGTTTGATTTCAGAAGAAAAAGTGAAACAGGGGTATGTGGTAAATGTACTATGTGAAAGTTGTGGATTTATTCAGGTAGACCATAATGGAAAAAAGGTTCCTTGGTTAGATGAGAGTAAAAATAGGGAATAAATACTGGAATTTAATTTTCACAAAGTTGGATGAAACAACTGGTGGAGAGTGTGACTCTCCAGACACAATAAATAAACAAATAAGAATATCGAACGATATACCTGATGAAGAAGAGTTGGATATAGTCATACATGAGTTTCTTCATGCTGCTGATTGGTCTAAAGATGAAGAGTGGGTTGAGCAGATAGCATATGACTTGTCACATATACTTTTGAAACTTGGTTGGAAGAAGGAGAACAGAGATGAACGAAAAACAAGAAAAGGTAAAAAAAGTGGTTGTTAGGGAACCGAGAAGATACGATCTAGTGGATATGTTTATAATAGGTTTTTATAACCTAGTTATATTCGGTGTGGGACTGGGTGCTGGATGGTTTATATGGGGAGGAAAACTTATGGAGTTCTGTAGTGGTTAGTAACGAAAGAGTAAAATTTAAACAGGATTTTGATGAGGCTCTTAAAAGGGTCTTGTCGGAGCAGAATGATCCTGATAAAATGTGTGGTCAGGATTTGACTGATTGTGTCATTGATGACAAAAATAAGATAGAGTCATTAACTGACCCGGACGGAGTTGAATGGATTATGTATCAATGTTTATATTGTAAGAGAGCCTTTGTTGTAAAGGACTAATATGGATAGAATGATATATGATTCATCCGAAAAAGATGGGTCAATAGACGTAGAAACAAGAGTCTATCTAACAGAAGATAATGAAAATTTTGAAGTGTATCAATATCTTTTCAATGAAGATGAAAAGTTTTCAGGATCGGAGGTTATATGTAACTGTGTTAGAATTTCTTCATCCGAGATGGTAAAAATAATAAGGTTAGCAGCGGAGTTAGTAATATATAATGCATCAAAAAATGAATCCTGATGAAGCTAATGCAGACGTACAAAAAATAGGGGGTAAGGTTTTAAAACGTCTAGGAAAGCCTGTTGGTTTGTTTAGAGTTGAGGTTATACATTTGTGGGATAGAAATTATAGAATAAATGTGTGGTGTTCAGAAGAAAGGGTAGGGGGTGTGGCTAAAAACTATTGTATAACAGATTCTTTCTTTGGAAAGTTATCAGAGAGTGGGGTATTGAAAACTGATCCAAAAATAGAGAAGAAATATTAGTGTGTCTTTGCTTATCTTCTCAGATCATCATTTTTCCATCCGACCGAGCATGATCGGCCCGGTATTTCGGAAAATGAGGTTGACAAATCTCGATCCGAGAGGATATAATCATGGGTACTGATAGGTCGTGGACGTGTTTGATATTTATAATACTGTTCATAACATATTCAATAGCGTGCTATGACATTTACATGACTGTAAAGCACGCAGAGTATATTTTCGATATGGAGGAAAACCCTGTAGCTAAATATCTAATAGGTATTTGGGGGGTAAGTGGGTTTGTTGGTGTTAAATGTTTTATAACAGTAGCAACGACGCAACTTATAACAGTAGTATACGTTTCAAGGGAGGTGAAGAGGAGGTATAAGGCAATAATAGAATGGCTACTTGCAGCATGGTTTGCTGAACAGGTAGTGACGTGGTATATTTTAACACTTTAAGGAAAAAGGATTTTTAGGAAATGACTGAATCACAATTTCTGGTAGCACTATCACAAACAACATCTGCTTATAAGTGGACTGTTGATAACAAGAAGATTGTAGGAACCGCAAAGAACGGTAAGACTAGGGGTAAGAAGTTTGATCCCGTTACCGCAGTATGCCGGTCTGTAGGTAGAGGAACATATGCTTCTACTTGCAGTGGAAAGAAGAAGGCCGCAACTAAGATCGGTCTGACTACTACACTAGCAGAGAACGTGTCTAGTGCTACTCAAGCCAAGTCTAACCGTGGAAACTATCAGGTGCTTCGCGGTAAGATGAGACAGGTTCTCGGTGTTTGATACGGAGGCCAGCGTTTCTTTTTTTGGAGTAAGTGATGAATTTCAATTTTGCATGTGTGGCTGGTAATCTGACACAAGACCCTGAACTAAGAACTACTAACGGAGGAACTTCTGTTACTGAGCTTCGTCTAGCAATAAACACTAGACGAAAGGATACAGAAGAAACTCTGTTTATAGATGTTACTGTTTGGGGTGCGCAAGCAGAAACCTGCTGCAAATACCTTAAAAAGGGTAGAAATGTTGCAGTAAAGGGTCGTCTTAAGGATGATTCTTGGGAAAATAAGGAAGGAAACAGGGTTAATAAAACCGTGATCATCGCTGATGATGTCACGTTTGGTTCTAATCCTAATAAAGAGGAACCACAACTAGAGGAGACAGAGACCGTAGAAGCCCCATTCTAGGGATCTAATCTTATCTGTTGTGGTAGTCGCTGACCGGACGGCGGTATCTTAGGGTTCAATCCCCTACCAGCGACCTTTTAGAGCGGCGAAAGTTAATTATGTGGGACAAAAAAGGATATCGGAAGACTAATAATCTTCAGGTTTGCACCTTATCCAGTACACAAAATTAATTAGTAGGTACGGACGCGACTACATATCTCGCGTAGGTTTGGCATATGCACGTCGTCTCGCCAACGATAGCCGAAAATTTTAAGATCATGTGCCTTATGGTGCATGCAGGTAGTCCTGTCTTGGGCCATTGATCTTAAGATGAACCTAACCAACAGACGCCTGAATCATGGTGTTGCTTATGCACCAAAGGTGGCGGTGCGTACAAGGAGAATGTTATGGCTAAGTACTACGTTGAGAGTGGTAATTTACAGGTTGTGGTGGATGACACTGAGCCTTTCAGTGCTTGCACTAAAGCTCTTATAATGAGAGCAGAAGCAGATGATATACTTGGAAGTTCAAGTAAAGTAATTTCATTAAGTGATAACTTTATTGTCACTGAAACTGGGTTCCCCTCAAACAGGGAACCGTATACTACACATAGTGGAGAACATCTAGTCCCTACTAAGGAAGTGTTGAGTTACTTTAGACGAAGAAGCTAATCCATCTTCGCCCTCGTAGCTCAACAGGACAGAGCAACGGTCTTCTAAACCGTAGGTTGCAGGTTCGAGTCCTGCCGAGGGTATTTATAACAACACATCTAAGGAGTTTTAAACATGGTAGATACAAGTAAAAGATTAATAGTAGACTGCGATGGAGTAATAGCTGACAAAGGTAATGGTGGAGAATACGCTAAAGCAGACCCTCTATTACACGGTATAGAGCAAGTTAACAAGTTATACGATATGGGGTACGAGGTTGTATTATACACCGCCAGATACGGCGACAGGGAACATGGTAATATTAACAGACAATACGAGAGAGGTTATGTTGAATGGATGAACTGGCTAGAAAAGCATGGCGTTAAGTATACATATGCTTGGATGGGTAAGCCAGCAGGAGCAATTTATATCGACGACAAAGCCGCTAGAGTTAGAGGTGATAGTGAGGATGGGTGGGATGAGGTCTGGAAAGAGATTGATGCATTAAAAGATAAAGATAGATATGGTAACCCAATAGCAGACACTACAGAAGGGACGGAAACAATATGAGACTAGACCATATAGCCTACCGAGTTAAAGATAGGCATGAAACAGCAAATTTAGTTACTGAGATTTTTGGCTATACTATTGATGAAGAGTTTAATGTTGATTTTGATGACGGCTCTACTGCTAGATGTTGTGCTATGACCCCTCCAGAAAAGAAAGGGAACCCCCCTTGGATGATAAAAGGTGCTAATGTTTTTGAAAGTCAGCAGTTTTTATCCTCAGTGTTCCATATGGCTCCTGAAATTTTTATTAGTGATGGTGATTCTAATTCAATAGTAGGAAATTGGGTTAGGGACAGAGGGGGTGTTGGTGGTATACACCACATAGCGTATCAGGTTGATGATATAGACTCTACATTTAATCATCTTAAAGATAACGGTGTAGAATTTCTATCAGAAAATATTATCAAATGTCCCTCAGATGATATGAAGCAAATATTTACAAAACCACTAGACTTAATGGGTGGTGTTATTATAGAACTTATACAGAGAGGTGAAAAGGGTTTCTGTAGAGATTCTGTAAAAGATTTAATGGAGTCTACCGATAAAGTTTCCGAAACGCCAGAAGAGACTACTGACACCACAAGCGTAGATGAGGATAAAAAAGAAGCACCTTCACACCCAGCTACTCTTAATTGGTTGTATGGGAGTATGCAATAATGACGGGGTGTGAGGTTGTTAATCTTTTAATTGACAACGCCGTCGAACGAGAATATATGACGGAATGTGCCAACCTATTATCTAGGATGGTAAAAGGCAACCTGAAAATAGTTCTTAAGCACCATTTCCAAAAACTTCCTAGAGCCGACAGGAAGCGAACAATATTAATTGATATCTCGGATGAGTCACATAGCGTACCGAGAGATATTACAAGACCAGATGTATTTATAATATTTCAACCATACTATATGGTTAACATGTGGGAGGAACCTTGGCATAATCCAAAAGTAAAGCCGATGACTTTAGGAATTACTAATGGATTTAATCCGACCGTTAAAAAAATAAAAGACAGGGAATATGATTTTTGTTTTATGGGGCAGATTCCAGAAACTGGTTCTCGCCATAATTTTAAAATTCATTTAGATAAACTGGTTGAAAAAAATAAATATAAAGGGTTTGTAAAATATACGGAATCTTTCAACTCTGGACTGGATAAAAGTGATTATTCGGACATTATGTCTAATTCCAAAATATCTCTTTGCCCTCCGGGCGCGATAAGTAAAGAGTCTTTTAGATTGTTTGAATCTGTTAAAGCTGGCTGTATGATTGTATTAAAATCAATACCTAAAGTGTGGTTTTATGAAAGGTTTATATTTTTTCCTACAGGATGGCAACATTTAGAAAGTGCATTAGATTTCGTATTCAGCTTAGGAGATGAAAAACTTCAAGAGATGCAAGATGTTTCTACTTCATACTATGAAGATCAGCTATCGCCAGAACCTATGGCTAGGTATATGCTGAAAGAAATAACTTCAAGAATACACAACACAGATCCAGTAGACCCTGCTATACTTTCAATGGCACAATCAAGATAAAGGATATCAACATGGAATTATCTACCCCAATCCAAGGTCCAATAGTTGAAGGTAAGAACTACATTAACGGAAACTTTATCGAAGCCTCTGGAGAAAATATTTTTAAGAGCAAAGATCCCGCAACGGGAGAAATCTTAGGGTTCTTTCCAGAATCAGGTAAAAGTGACGTAGATTCAGCTTACCACTTTGCAAGAGACTCTTTCTACGGATGGAGACAGTACAGTAGGGTTCAAAGGGCAGAATATTTTCTTAAGCTAGCTAATATTATAGAAAAAAGAAAAGAAGAGATAGCAAAAGTAATCTCTTTAGAGACAGGTAAGGTTTATAACGAGTCAATAGCTGAGGTAAACGAAGCACTCCATATGGCTCAGTATGCTTTTAGTACAGGGAGGATGCCTTATGGTGAAGCAATCGCTTCGGAGTTACCAGAAAAAGATGCGTACATGCTTAGAAAACCAAAAGGGGTCGTTGCAATTATTGCGCCTTTTAATTTTCCTTTTGCGATTGGCGGTTTTTGGTGCGCTGCTCCTGCTCTTGTTGAGGGCAATACCGTAATCCTTAAACCCAGCGAAGATGTACCTTGGGTTGGACAGTTAACTGCTGAATTATACCAAGAGGCTGGATTCCCACCCGGTGTATTTAATGTAGTTCAGGGCGGGGCTGAGACTGGAGACCTACTTATACATAAAGACATTGATCATGTATGCTTTACTGGAAGTGCAGAGGTAGGAATGCACGTCCGTAAAGTCTGTGCAGAAAGCTGGCATAAAAGCTGCTCGTGTGAAATGGGTAGTAAATCTGCTGTAATTATTCACGAAGATGCTAATTATGACATGGCAATGGCCGCTTGTCTTGCTAGTGCTTATAAACTATCAGGACAGAGATGTGTTTCTGCCGGTAGATTGATTGTTCATAAATCTCTATACTATAAGTTTTCTGACGAATTTGCCATGAGAAGTGCTAAACTAAAAACCGGAGACCCATTTGCGAGTGATACATTTTATGGACCTCTTGTGAATAAACAGGGGTTTGAAAAAGTAAAGAAATACAATAGCATAGTGTTTAATGATTCAAAAGTTGATGTTTTACTCGCTGGAGTTCAACCAACAGAAGATGGACTTTTTATAACCCCTACAGTTTACAGGACAGAGTGGAGAGATGCGCCATATCTTAAACAAGAAGTATTTGGGCCTCATGTTTCAATCATTCCTTACGATACAGTGTCTGATGCTATTAATATTTACAACGACACTGATTACGGACTTTCTCTCGGGGTAGTAACCGAAAACTTTAAAGTTGCCAGAAGAATTCGCAACGAGTGTGATTTTGGTCTTGGCTACTGGAATGGCGGCAGTATCGCTGCTGAGAGTCATTTAGGGTTTGGTGGAGTAAAGAAGTCTGGAAACGGACAGCCAAGTGCTGCTCGTACCTTTAGGTCTGTTACTCACGAGGTCGCGTGGACTGTTAATCACGGTGATAGTCTCAACTTTCCACAAGGTATGAATACTGGTAGCAATTAATGCCACACGTTGGAATAACAACCATTATAAAAAGCAAAATTAGTGATTTGGTAGATTTTCTTCCAAGCACCATTGCTGGATATGGCTTCTTTGCTAAAGAGGTTTTAGAAGAGAATACTTTTATTCACGTCACTCACGTTCATCGTGATTTAGTTGATCGCAAGGATTGTGAAAATACATGGATTAACCTTGAGCCAAACTATCTATACAATCACTCTAAGAAGCATGAAAACTGCGAGTCGGTTACGGATGGGTTAACAAAAGGGTTATCTACAATTAAACTCATACCTAAAGGACAGGAGCTTTTAGTTGACTACACAAAAGATAAAGAATTAGAGCAACCACAGTCTGGCTGGGTTGAATAATGAGCGAATTTCTGGTTTGTGCTCCAGCATATTTCGATGTGAGTTATGAAATAAATGACTGGATGAGCCTTTTTAACAAGCCAGATACAATATTAGCAAAACGTCAGTGGTCTTACATGCACGACCGACTTATTGAAAGTGGAGCCATTTTAAAATATATGACTCCACACCCAGATTTTCCCGACATGGTTTTCACTGCCAACGCAGGGTTAGTAAAAGGCAAAAAAGTTGTATTATCAAATTTTAAGAATGAAGAAAGAAGGGGAGAAAAAAATCATTTTAAAACATGGTTTTTAGAGAATGGATATCAAGTTATAGAAATACCGGAGGATATATTCTTTGAGGGTGCTGGAGATGCATTGTTCGTAAATGGTATGCTGTTTATGGGCTATGGATCTAGAACAGACATAGAAGCACATAAAATTGTTGCCAGCGCACTTGGAGTAGACTATCTTTCTTGTGAGTTAGTAGATCCCAGATTCTACCACTTAGACACCTGCTTCTTTCCATATGGAAATGGAGTTCTTTATTACCTAGACGCATTCTCCTTAAAATCACAAAGAGACATATTAGTAAATCTAATATCTTTAGGAATATCTAGCGGTGGAATAACTGTAATACCGGCGTCAGAGCAACAGGCGTCTGAGTTTATATGTAATAGTGTTGTTAGTAACGATAGTATAATAACTCCATCTAAAAGGTTCAATAAAAACTTTTTAGGATACAATATCTATAGCTGTGAAATGTCTGAGTTTATAAAATCTGGAGGCGCGGTAAAATGCCTCACTCTCGAACTGTAGATAAATTAAAAGAACACATACTTGTCGATGGGTTCCATGTGGTTGTAGACCACAGGAGAAGTATAGGGAGTTGGATTGTTGACAAGGATAGCGGTAATAAATATCTAGATTGCTATTCACAGTTTGCAAGCCAGCCTCTTGGTTGGAAAAATGCCGCTCTAATACAGGCACAAAATGAAATGGGATCTATTGGTCGTGTGAAGATGGCCAATAGTGATATGTATTCTGAGGAATATGCGGCCTTTGTACAGAGATTTTCTGAAATAACCCCTGACTTTGATTATTATTTTTTTATAGAGGGTGGAGCATTAGGAGTAGAAAATGCACTCAAAGCTGCTTTTGATTGGAAAGCCAAAAAACTAGGCTACACCCACACTATAGATATAAACAATCTTGACGTATTTCACTTAAAGAATGCTTTTCATGGACGAACTGGGTATACATTATCATTAACTAACACAAGCCCAGAAAAGACCGCACTTTTTCCAAAGTTTAGATGGACTACAGTAGAGGCAGATTGGCAAAATATAGAAAAAAGAATGCATGACGAGGTTGCTGCAATTATCATAGAGCCTATTCAAGGGGAGGGTGGTGATAACCATTTTCCAGAAGAATTTTTTACAAACCTAAGACGTATAGCAGACGAGAGAGACTCACTACTTATTTTTGATGAGGTACAAACAGGCATGGGCCTTACAGGAAAGATGTGGGCCTATGAATATTTTAATGTGGTGCCAGATATGATGTGTTTTGGAAAGAAAACTCAAGTATGTGGCTTTTGTTCAACAAAAAGGATAGACGAAATACAAGACAATGTGTTCAATACTTCCGGTCGTATTAATTCTACTTGGGGCGGCAATATTGTTGATATGGTCAGATTCTTATACATTATAGATGAAATTGAAAAACATAATTTAGTTCAAAATTCTTATGATATTGGAAGACATTTACTCTGGGGATTAAGAAAACTTCCTATCATCGAAAACACGCGAGGCAGGGGATTAATGATAGCTTTTGATTTACCTTCTCGCACACTACGTGACGAGATGTTTAATTTGCTATCAAAAAAAATGCTTGTTTTAAAATGTGGTGAAAAATCCATCCGACTAAGACCCCCTCTTACGTTTTCTCTAGAGGACGCAGACACTGCTGTTTCATATATTTACGAGGCTATTTGTAAGCTATGAAAATACAATGTGTAGGAATTATAGGACAGGGATTTGTTGGTAGTGCATTAAAAGAATCTTTTTCTCCGCATTACAAAGTATACACATACGACAAAATGCAAAAAGACTTATCTACCCATAAGTCAATAAATGATTTATCCAAAGTTTGCGAGTTGCTTTTTGTTTGTGTCCCAACCCCTATGAAAGAAGATGGGTCTTGTGATATATCAATAGTAAAAGATGTGGTTCAACGAGCCTGTAGCACAGGTAGAAAAAATATCATAGCTATTAAATCCACAGTACCTCCCAACACTACAAAACACTTACAAATACTATGTCAAGATTCTGATATTGTATTTAATCCAGAATTTCTCTTAGAAAGACAGGCAGAGGACGATTTTAAAAACACAACTCGTGTAATCTTGGGTGGTCCCAGACCCGCTACAACCAGATTAAAACAATTCTATTCAAAGATATTTCCAGAAGCAGACATTATAAAAACAGATTCCACTATAGCAGAGATGGTTAAATATTTGACAAATTCTTTTCTTGCTGTAAAAGTCTCTTTTGCTAACGAGATATATAATATATGTAACAGCTTAGACATAGACTATGATAAAGTAATAGAATATGCTCTTTATGATAAAAGACTTGGACAGAGCCACTGGTCTGTACCCGGCCCAGATGGGCATTATGGGTTTGGTGGCAGTTGCTTTCCAAAAGATATAAACGCCTTAATGCACCTAGCACAAACTCTCTGCATTAAGGCCAACACTATAAATGGCGCTTGGAACACAAATCTAATGGCAAGGCCAGAAAAAGACTGGGAACTTCTCAAGGGAAGGGCCGTAGTAAACAACGACGAATAAATTATTAGGGGTAAAAAATGAGGTCTACAATATTTGGGGTTGGGCAGATGGGTAAATGTATTGCCTCTGCCATGGAAAAGCTAGGGCATGAACTCACTATTGTAGATAGTTCTGCCGACTCCCTATCAGAGTGCGGTGAGATTTTAGTTAATTTTTCCAAACACAATTTTATTCACTACCAAGACACAGCAAAAGAATATTATCAAGATTTACTTGATGATACTGACATCGTAATTTCTGCCCTGCCATATCACCAAACAGCAAGACTCGCTAGGCATTGCGTAAGGAATGGTATTAGGTATTGCGACTTAGGGGGTAGCGACCAGACCAGCAATGCGATTAACAACTTTGCATCCCAGAATGCAAGTAAACCAGTTATGACTGATGTTGGCCTAGCTCCCGGTTGGATAAATATACTAACAGAATATGTCTATAGTGCATGTGTGGCAAAAAAAGATGGGTCAATTCCTGAGACCGTGGAAATGATGGTAGGAGGAATACCTAAAGAGCCAACTAACCTATTAAAGTATTCATGCACTTGGTCTGTTGATGGACTAATAAATGAATACAAAGGAAACTGCCTGATATTAAAACATGGCCTACAGGATGTAATATCTTCTCTCGGTGGGCTATCCCCTATTAAAACCAGTGTGGGTGACCTTGAATGTTTTCACACAAGTGGAGGGGCTTCAAATACAATAGACTTAATGCAAAAAAGAGGTGTGGAAAACTGCCATTATAAAACAATAAGATGGCCCGGACATTGTGAGTTAGTAAAATTCCTAATCCACGATTGTTCACATAAAGATGATGAATTAAAAAGAATATTTTCAGAAGCATGTAAGCCCACTAAAAATAAAAATGAAGACTTGGTAATCATGCGTGTATCTATAGACGAATGGGTTGAAGAAAAAGTTATATCCTCAGACTCCTCTTGGTCAGCGATGCAAAAAGCAACAGCGTTTCCAACGGCGGTGATAGCCACTATTATTGGTAGTGGTGTTTTAGACTCCCACCGAATTATTTCATATGAAAAGATCCCCTATGAAAAATTCAGTGAAACTTTAGAAAAATTATTACAGGGGACATAACATATGCCTACAAGCGTCCAAGAAGCCAACAGTATAGTAGAAATACTAGATGAATATTTAGATGAATCCCAAGCTAGGGAGTTGACTGCAAGACTAGAACAAGAGATTGGACAAAAGACTGACAATGATTCTCTGAAAGTCAGCCTAGAGATGCTTAAGGCTTTGTATTCTAAAAAGCCTAAAAGAATAGATCAACTAAAAAGAGTCTTGCTCTATTTAATAGTACTATTTCACATGTTTGTCATAACTATTAATATCGTAGCATTTTTTGTACTGCCATTTCTGTATCCCTTGTGGGTCTGGATGCCTATTAACAGTTTCATTTTAACCGTCACATTTACGAGAGAAATATGTCCTCTCACGAGGTTAGAGAATAAACTTAGAACATCTCTGGGCATGTCTAGAATCGGCGGATTCATAGGACATTACCTTATTAAGCCAATAAAAACTGCCGTTAAAAAATACGGGGGCGATAAGGCTTCGACTGGGTAGAGGAGATTATAGCTGCGAGTACTAGTTGGTGGAAGGGCTAGTATAAAAATCTACTAAACTATTAACTGCCGAAAATCGCCAGTACGCTCTTGCTGCGTAAGCAAGCGTGGTAGCAACCGCCTGAAGAAAAGGTTGCAAATTCAGTGGAAGCTGGTTACACTGAAGGATGACCCCAGCAGCAGCATGACAGGCTGTGCCAACTCTGCCTACGAGACGATTAGTTAGGCTACACTCGTAGACGCTATCTTTAATACTACTTAGGACGCGGGTTCGATTCCCGCCGCCTCCATTTTAAGCTAGTTAAGGAATGGGATGTTTGAAATTAAATTTAATAATGAAGTCACGGTGTTCTTTCAGTGGGAAGATTACCAAGACTCAAAAACAATTGCTGCTGGTGCTTCCCATCCAGCGATAGGAAACTTAAAGGTAACCGGTTTTGAAAATAGGTACAAACAGGAAATAAAAGAAGGTGTTATTCCGCTAAAGTCTGAGGAGTTATCTAGATTTTTAGCTAAGGCTTGCAGTATGAGGTTTACCGAAAAAGGTGAGCAATGTATTGCTTTCTTTGATTTTTAAAGTTCTAGGTGTTTTACAATGAATAAAACTATAACAATTAGTGGCGGATTTGATCCCGTTCATATCGGTCATTTAAATATGATTAAAGATGCCGCCAGTCATGGCGATGTCATTGTTATCCTAAATAGTGACGCATGGTTAGAACAAAAAAAGGGGTATGTGTTTATGCCCTTTGAAGAAAGAAAGGCAATCCTAGAAGCGTTTAGCGATGTACACCATGTTATTGGGGTGGATGACTCTGATGGGACTGTATGTGCCGCCTTAGACCAAATACGCCCATGCTATTTCGGAAACGGGGGAGACAGGGTTTCTGATAATGTTCCAGAGGTTAAATTTTGTAAGGATTATGGTATCGGGTTAATATGGAATCTTGGAGGAAATAAAATTCAGAGTAGCAGCGACCTTGTAGTCCACGCTAAAGAGTACGATTACAAGGATAAAGATTTGAAGCACCATAATGATCCCAAGAACCCCTTTCGATTGGAAATAGGAGGAGAAGGCTAATGTTTGTAAAAGCAAAACTAAAACCTATAAAGTTCAAGACCTATATGGACGCTATCAATAAGAGTAATTTTTTATTTACAGGTCTAAATGGACGAACTCAGGGTAAAATCTTTGGAAGAGATAACGATGGCAAAGCTGCTGGTGGTGAATCTGCATGCATAGAGGATGTCCTTCATGCTATGGGATGTGATTTATTTGGACTAACTCAATACGAAATATCTATACAAGTAAAGGAAATACCCAGTGGCTCGAAACGAAAAGAAACGGCTCAGGAAGAAGAAGAAACGTGAGATAAAGGCCAAAGACAGAGTCTTGAAGCGTAGAAAACTTCTTCGAGAAGAATCTAAGCTAGAAAGAGAACGTAGCAAACTAGAATGGGAACATCGTGAAAAGATAGAGCCTATAAAAAATAAAGAGAAATAATATGAGAAATATCATTTATCGAATATTAGGAGAATCTGCATACAACAAAGGAATCCTTGCCGCAGACGAAAGCTCTCCAACTATAAAAAAGCGCTTTGATTCTATAGGGGTGGATAGCACTGAAAACACTAGACATAGTTATAGACACAACTTATTCTCGACCGACAAATTAGAGAACTATATAGGTGGAGTCATACTTTTTGACGAGACTATAAGAAATGAAGAAACCGTTTCTCCTCTCAAAGAAAAAGGCATCTGCCTTGGTATTAAAGTGGATAAGGGTGCTAAGCCCTATGATATGACTGGCCTTCTTACTGAGGGACTTGATGGGTTATCAGATAGACTCAAAGAATATTCCAAGCTGGGGGCCGAGTTCGCTAAGTGGCGTGCTGTTCTTAGTATTACTGATTCCGATGCTTGTGTTATTGCTAACGCTTGGACTCTTGCTAGATATGCTAAAAGATGTCAAGACGAAGGAATAGTCCCAATAGTAGAACCAGAGGTGCTAATGGATGGTCCTCACCATATATCCGCATCGCATCATTTTACTAACAAAGTTTTACATCATGTTTTTGACGCTATGTATTATGAAAACGTGGAAATAGATTCGATTATACTTAAACCTAATATGGTTCTTCATGGCTACAAGAGTAAAATGCCGCTTCCTCAATTCTGCGACTCTGCAAGAACTGTTACCGATAAAGAAATAATTGCCGAATATACAGTGGAATGTTTTAAAAGATGCGTTCCCGCTGCGGTCCCAATGATTTCTTTTCTTAGTGGTGGACAACCGGACGGCAGTGCTGTTGAAAATCTTAACCAGATGAACTCTTCATTTTTAACTCCTTGGCCTTTATCATTTTCATTCGGAAGAGAACTCCAGAATAACGCCTTAAAATTATGGGGAGAGGGTGAGCTTGAATTGTCTAGAGAGGCTCTTTTAAGGAGGGCCATACAATGCAGTATGGCGGTAGAGGGAGAGCTTCATGAGCAGGTTAGTGTATAGATGTGACGAGAGCATGGGTAGCTTTCACTGGGAAACTAGAGCTTATATGTCTAATGACAAGAAAGAGATTTCTTTAGTTCAAACTTGGTTTGACGAAACAAAAGTTATCAGTAAGCAGAATGTTATGTTGGTCTCTTCTGAACTTGAGAATATAGCAAAAGCGATTAAAGAATATGAATAAAAATATTTCAAAATCCATTGAAATATCTAGAGAACTCTTCCCTCCCATATACAATCAAAAAAAGAGATATAGAACATATCACTTTTCTTTTGCGTGGAAGAAAAACAAACTTCTGTCTATAGGTCAGAACATCCCTCACCAACCAAGTGGCAAAGCTCTGAAATTTGCCAAGATGTTCAAAACCCCCAAAACTATCAAGTACCCCTATCTCCATAGTGAGGTAGACATGATTAGCAAATTGTGGGGCAAAACTAGAGTTGATGGAAATATTAAAGTTGTTTCCCTTAGAGTTAACAGGTTTGGGAAATTGTGTAATAGCAAGCCATGCAAAAGCTGCTCAACAATCCTATCCGCCCTAGATATTTCTGATATATGGTGGTCAAACTCTGACGGAAAAATTACAGAGGGCAATTTTGTTCTGGATTTTGCTTGACTTCCGGTTTCTTGCTGCTAGAATGCCTGTAGATTGAATTTTCCTTTGGCGAGGATGAGAAGATGAAGTTGCAAACAAAGGTCAACCACATTGAAAAGTCTGCCGACTTTGAGCAGTCGAACTACACTATCGAGGCCACCGCTAAGGCGTTCTCGATTTTGTCAGACCAATTGTATTCCAATAAGATCAGGGCAGTAATTAGGGAACTGAGTACCAATGCGTATGATTCTCATGTTGATGCTGGAAATGGCAGTAAACCATTTGAAGTCCACCTTCCCTCAAACATGGAACCTACTTTTTCAGTTAGAGACTACGGGACAGGACTCTCACATAGCGACTGCATGCACCTTTACACGACATACTTTCGCAGCAATCGAACCGATAGTAACGAAGCAGTTGGATG
>Ga0114933_10002470_pt1 | contig 19191 bp, 16 predicted proteins | sample 4SBtaG_FD_89691 | JGI IMG/M metagenome (GOLD analysis project Ga0114933, IMG submission 89691) | Deep subsurface microbial communities from Kolumbo volcano to uncover new lineages of life (NeLLi) - 4SBTROV12_W25 metaG | ecosystem: Environmental > Aquatic > Marine > Volcanic | place: Kolumbo... | reverse complement strand
GTCGGTGCGGTTACAATCGAAGCCCACGCATCAGTATGGTATGGCGCTGTGCTGCGAGGGGACACCAGTTACGTTGAAGTTCACGAAGGCGCCAATATTCAAGACGGTGCTGTCGTACACGGGCGAGCTGATCTGCCGTCTATCATCGGACGGAAAGCCTCTTTAGCTCATAACTGCGTGGTACATGGCGCCATAATCGGCGAACAAGCCTTAATAGCCAACGGCGCCCTGATCCTTGACGGTGCAAAAATTGGTGCAAAAGCTCTCATTGGAGCGGGAGCTATTGTGATGGCTGAAACCGAGATACCGGATGGAATGCTGGCCGTAGGAGCACCTGCAGTAGTCAAACGGTCAATTATTGGTTCTGCCTCTGAAGAATGGGTTACAGGCAATCCTGGAAGATATGAACATTTGGCCCGTGAACACATAGCCGGTCTCCGAGAAATTTCTCGAGACGAGACAGTTTGAAGTATTTTCAGTAGTGCGCCTTTTCGTCTATTTCATAAAAGGATTACTCGCCAGCTTCGGCTAGAGCAATTGGAAGAGATTGGGCAAATAAGTCTAAATCCGAATTTGTGCCGCATGTGACCCTGATACAGCGATCCAAAGGAGCTACAGCAGGCATTCGCACGAAAACTCTCATACGAATTAGAGATTCCAATACTTGTCTCGCATAATCTCCATCATAACCACAATCTATCGTTACAAAATTGGTGTCAGATTGGATGACGCGGAGTCCATTGTCAGCAGCAATCCTATAAATTCTTGCCTTAGATTCCTCGACAAGTCTTAATGTGTGAGTGATGTGTCCTTGATCCTTGATCGCTGCCAATGCAGCGACTTGCGATAACTTACCCACACCGAAATGATTTCGAATCTTTTCAAACTCTCGAATTAGATCGCGATGACCTATGGCGTAACCGATGCGTAAGCCCGCTAATCCGTAAGCCTTGGAGAAAGTTCGGAATCGTATCAAATTAGTTAAAGACGTATTAATAGCTGGTAAAACACCATCCCCAGCAAATTCTCCATAGGCTTCATCTAGAAGAATCAGGCTTCTCTCTGATATTCCTGACACGAACTCGTCAATATCGTCAGAATTCCAACTGGTACCCATCGGATTATCCGGATTTGCCAAATAGATCAACTTAGGATCTTTGATGCTAGCTGATTCTGCTAAAGATTCCAGATCTACGCGATCATTCACGTAAGAGATTGAGTGTATTTGCCCGCCATGCCCCTTGGCATGAAAATTGAACGTTGGATAAGACCCATCCGATGTGATTACAATATCACCTGGATCAATAAATAGGTGACATACGTAGCCCAACAAAGCATCAATTCCCTCACCTACAACAATCTCGTCAATATCAACACCCAAAAGATCACTAATCTCTGAGCGCAACTCTAACAACTCCGGATCGCCATATTGCCATGAAGTTCCCTTAAATCGATCAATTTCTTCAAGTACGTTCGAGGATGGCCCGAATACATTTTCATTTGCACCGATCCTCGACAAAAATGTTCGCCCGGACGATCGCTCCAAATTTTCTGGCCCCACAAATGGAACGCTAGCCGGTAATTTCTCGATAAGTCGTGCGAAACGTAAAGTACTCATGCCTTCTCTCCTTGACCACGACGCAATCTTACCCAGATTATGTTTAACGTGCGGGTAAAGACACAACACGAAATTACATCTATACTTACCCGACAGGCAATAATGATAATTCATGACTAATTGAATCAACATTATAAAATATAATTAAAGCCGGAGGGGGTTTCAGATGCTAGGGTCGAACTCATCGACAATTAGTTCATCGTTCATGATGGCTTAGTTACCATCTGAGACTTCAACACGCTTATCCCTCTCGAATTCATTTCTCAGAAAACCTTACAACTGAGGGAACACACAATTAACTTAATCGAAACTCTACTCCGTTAAGTACTGAGTAGTCGAAAGGACAAATCAAATGTCAGAACATCGCTTTGAAACTTTGCAGTTACATGCAGGACAAGAACCAGACCCGGCAACTAATTCACGAGCTGTTCCTATTTATCAGACATCTTCCTATGTGTTTGATAGTGCTGAGCATGGTGCCAATCTATTTGCTTTAGCCGAATTCGGAAATATTTATACCCGAATTATGAATCCAACAACTGATGTGTTTGAAAAACGAGTTGCTGCCCTCGAAGGAGGCGTCTCGGGACTAGCAACAGGCTCAGGACAAGCTGCTCAATTCCTAGCAATTGCAAACATGATGCAAGCTGGTGATAGTTTTGTATCAACCTCGTTTCTCTACGGTGGAACTTACAATCAGTTCAAAGTGCAATTCCCAAGATTAGGCATTAACGTCCGTTTTGCCGAGGGTGATGACGTTGCAAGCTTTGAAAAGGTAATTGACGATAGTACTAAAGCTATATATCTCGAATCCATGGGGAACCCGAGATTCAATATTCCGGACTTTGAAGGAATTGCTAAACTCGCACAGGCACACAATATTCCGTTGATAGTGGACAACACACTAGGTGCCGCAGGAGCTCTTATTCGCCCCATCGATCATGGAGCTGACATAGTTGTTCAAAGCGCTACTAAGTGGATCGGAGGACATGGAACGAGTATTGGCGGAATAATAGTCGATGCTGGCACGTTCAACTGGGGAAATGGAAAATATCCTTTATTCACGGAGCCCAGCGACGCGTACCACGGTCTAGTACATTGGGACGCATTCGGTTTTGGTAGCGACATTTGTAAAGCTCTTGGCGTGCCGGATAACCGAAATGTTGCGTTTGGCCTTCGAGGTAGAGTAGAGGCTCTTCGTGATTACGGAGCTGCTCTAAGTCCGTTCAACTCGTTCCTATTATTGCAGGGTCTTGAAACACTAAGTTTGAGAATAGAAAGGCATACGGAGAATGCCCTTGCACTCGCACAATGGCTAGAACTGCAACCACAAGTAGCGAATGTCACTTACCCAGGGCTTAGTTCAAGTCCCTATAGAGCGACAGCTGAAAAATACCTAACACGTGGGTTCGGTTGCATGCTTAATATCGAGCTCAAAGGCGGATACGATGACGCAGTGAAATTTATCGATAACTTAGAGCTGGCAAGTCACTTAGCCAATGTTGGAGACGCCAAAACACTAGTTATCCAACCAGCGTCCACCACACACCAACAGTTAACAGCTGATGAGCAAGTATCTGCTGGTGTTCTTCCATCAATGGTCCGAGTATCAGTGGGGATTGAACACATTGAAGACATTAAAAATGACTTCCAGCAAGCTTTTGAAGCAATAGGGTAACTTAGGCATATCATTAGGGCGAATGGAGCGTATGCTTCATTCACCCTAATGATATGTAAAGTAGGCACGTAATGACTCTAATCATTCCCCCTGACTACCATGCCTTGCGGCTTATTGAAGAAAATGGAATTGGTTGGATTCCACTCGCAAAGGCTGCTAGACAAGATATTCGACCACTTCGGATCGGCTTATTAAATATTATGCCGCTAGGAGAACAGTATGAGTTCAACTTACTAAATCCACTTGGCTTATCTGCACTGCAGATTGAACCCGTCTGGATTCGCTTGGAATCTCACGCTTATAAAACTTGGCCGAAGGGTCACCTCGACGAACTTTATCTGACCTTTGCGGAAGCAACCAAACAAAGCCCGCTCGATGGTCTAATCGTTACTGGTGCACCAGTAGAACATCTAGAATTTGAAGAAGTCGAGTACTGGGATGAGATCACAGAACTTATTGATGCTGCACGATCCACATGCCCGAGTACTCTCGGACTTTGCTGGGGCGGGTTTGCTCTGGCATACTTAGCCGGAATTGAAAAAACAAATTTCGAACAAAAATTATTTGGTGTTTATGAACTGGAGAACTTGAAACCAACTCATCCAATCATGAATGCTTTGGATGATAAATTCTATTGTCCGCAGAGCCGCTTTGCAGGTCTAAGTGATACGGCGATGGAAAGTGCAGCTGCTGATGGGCGAATCAACTTACTGGCTTATGGGCCTGAATCTGGCTACACAATTTTTGAAAGTAGTGACCAGAAACAGCTTATGCATGTTGGACATCCTGAGTACAACGCGAGCCGGCTGGCACATGAAGCTATTAGAGATCAGAACGATCCATTAGTCCCACCGATCACCAATTTTGACTTTGAAAATCCTGTTAATCGATGGCGAATGCACCGAAATACGTTTTTTCAGCAATGGATTCATTCTTGTTATACAAAAATTAGCCTTTAGGAACCGTAAACCCTACCGCTCTACACTGGCTCAAGTAGGTATATTCCGTCTAACCCTCTGAAACGTTGCTCACTGTCCATCCCAAAACCCACCACCCACGCATCAGAGTCAAGTTCAAATCCATAAAAATCTGGTTTTAGGTCGACCTGCCGTGGCCGAGCCCTCTCCAAAAGAACGGCAAGCTTCGTAGATTTAATCCCTTTTTTTGAGATGAGATTCATCAACTCACACATCGTCGTGCCACTATCTAATAAATCATCTAGAACAAGAACGGGTGCTTCTGATTGTATTCTTGCAGCAAAAGTTCCAGGAAATTCGATAGCTGGTTCAGAGATCACAGAATCTTGAATGTAGGCTGCAGCAAAAACTGGCACTACAATCCATTTTCCAGGAGCTCTACGTTCAAGATCAGTAAGTAATGCAGAGGCAAACTGCATACCACCAGTAATAACCGGGACAAGATTGACCGTCTCAAATGCCTCATAACATTCAGTTATTTCAGCAGCCAACCGATCTATTGCCGAAAAAACTTTATCTCGATCAAAAAGAACTCTCAGACCTTTTTTATGAAGATCTGGCATATCACTGTGACTCAGTCCATCTGAAGTCATCAATGTCCCCCCAATTTCCAGACTAGAACTTTCACTGTAAATATTCTCTTCAGCAAATGCAAGTATCTACGATACAAATATTAATCCGGCCAAAAAGATTCACCCAAAGCTGAAGGTGCAGTCCCTCGAATCAATCGCCCTATCCCCTTGAATCGCATCGTAAAACCTTGAACCACTCGCATATTGAGGAAAACCAGTGTCAGTATCATCAGCGGAAAAGGTGCAATAGGAAGAACCTGCGCAAGGTCAGGGAGACTAGGTTGCATTTTTAAAGCGATAATCTGTATGGCTCCAAATAGATAGCATCCAAATGCAACTCGAAGTGGGTGCCAACCTCCAAAAATAACTATCGCCAGCGCAATCCATCCATAATTGGCTATGTGCCCTTCTGACCATCCCATCTTGGCATCAAGGGAAAATGCGGCGCCACCCAAACCCACAAAAGCACCGCCAAGAATTGTATAGAAATATCTATGAGTATTCACGGAAATTCCTCTAGCGAATGCGGCCTCTGGTCGTTCGCCTACCGCCTGCAGATCAAGTCCTCGTCGAGTATGAAAAATAAACCAAAACGAAACAATGATGAGGAAAAAGCTGAAATACACGAGTGGATTCTGTTGAAATAAGACCTCGCCAAAAAAAGGGATATCTTCAAGTCCTGGTAACGACATCTTTTGCACGAACGGACCGGGCTTGCGAACAAATTCACCGCCTAGCAGAGCTGATAATTTTGTAGCAAAGTACGTCAGGATAAGACCAATAGCTATCTGATTAAGCCTCAACCGAATACCGCCAAATGCAACTATGAAGGCAACAAAAGCAGATGTCCCCATCCCACCTAATAATCCAAGCTCAACGCTCCCGCTTGTGTAAGCAATCGCAAAGCCCGTCATAGCAGATAAAAGCATACTCCCATCAAGTGACAAATTAACTACTCCGGCCTTTTCAGTAATGGTTTCGCCGATCGCAGCAAAGATCAAAGGGGTTGCAGACGCAACAATAATGGCAAAGGTAGCCGCGTTCATGGTGCAGTCTCGTCCCTAGTAGTTATTTGTTCACGATGCCGTCGTACCTCTTGGTAGCCCATCACCAATACAACCGACAACACCAAAACACCCTGAATAACTCCGCCCAATGCCGAATGCAGTCCCAAACGAAGTTGCCACTGAAAACTTGCCATCGCTATGGTGGCAAAAAATAAAGCTATCGGTATCACCCAGAAACCTCTGAAACGTGCAAGAAGCACTATTAATATTGCAAGAAAGCCATATCCACCAGAAATTGAAGGCACAAGCCTGTGGTACACCGCACCAGCCTGGGTTACGCCAGCTAAACCAGCTATACCACCACCAATTATAAAAGCCATAAGCAAATATCTGCTGGTTGCAATCCCAAAACGATTTGCCGCAAGTGAATTTTTGCCGGTAGCCCGAAGCCTTAAACCAAAATTTGTTTTGGATAGTAAAAACATCACACTAATAAGAGCCAGAAATGCGATAGCTAACGCAAGAGGAGATGCTCGTAAGCCATCAATAGTAGGAAACCACGCCTGATCTCTGAATGGCTCTGTTCCACCAGTGGACGCTACCCCATCTCGACTCCATGGTCCAATTACGAGGTACACAATTAAACCGGTTGCCACAAAATTGAGACCGATACCACCAAAAATTTCGTTCACACCACCCTTAACACGCAATACTCCGACGAGGAGTCCCCAAAGCGCACCTCCAACAAAGCCGCCAACAACCATAAGCGTTAGCACAACAGCTGTTGAGCCTTGCACCTCTCGAGCTATGAACGATGCCGCCACTGCACCAGCAACAATTTGCCCCTCAACTCCTATATTCCATAGACCAGCGCTAAATGTCACCACTAGTGATGCCGAGGCCAAAAGAAGAGGCACCCATATCATAAAAGTGTCACCAATTCTTTGATTAGTGCCGAACGCGCCTTCAACGAGTAATTTCGCCGTATCAACTAATGGTGCATCAATTAACCACAAGAAAAATATACTTATCAGCAAAGAAATAATGATCGCACCCGTAAAGTACTTGATCTGTTGAACTGAATTCATCGTTGAGGCACTCCACCAATTAGCAGACCCAACTCTTCAATTGTGGCTTGCGCTGCATCGATTTGACTAATAATTCTCCCGGAAAAACAGACAGCTATCCGATCGCTGTAAGTGGTGAGTTCTTCAAGATCTGATGATGAAAAAATAATACTGGTGCCAGACTCCCTTAACATTTGCAGATAACCCCAAACCCAAGCTGCTGATTCTATATCCAGTCCCCTGGTTGGATGCTCCATCAGAAGCACCGAGGGTGCCTCAGGCATGAGTGCTAACAAGAGGCGCTGTTGGTTTCCTCCGGAAAGCGATTCAGGTGTCGATTCCATCGTACCTTTAATTGAAAATTTTTCAATTCGTCGGATGGCTTCTGATCGTGCAACGTTCCAGTCAATAACCGCGGAACTATCTGACATACTGAGCGCTACATGCTCAGTAATTGACAATCCATCTATAAGACCTTCACGTTGGCGATCTGCTGGCAAATAATAAAATCCCAATCTCAATCGCTCTAGATAATCCAGCTCCCCAACCTCAATATTTTCAAGTGTGAAGCTCCCAGCAGAAAACGGTACAAAGCCGGCCATAGCTCGGAGTAATGTTCGTTGGCCGGCACCTTCCAATCCTGCTAAGCCAATCACCTGTCCTTGGTTGATTGATAAGGTCGCGTCCGTAATTTGTCCGGTGAGTTCTGCAGCGGAAGCGCTCACGAGTTCAAGTAAAGATGAGCCGCTAATCTGAGATCTATGAACCTCTGGTAATGCTCCTGTACCAAACATCTTGCTTACTAAATATTCGACTGACGAGGGCAATTCAACCGATGCCGATATCTTTCCCTCACGCAGGATGGTCACTCGATCACAGATCTCCTGTACCTCCTCCAGCTTATGAGACACAAAAATTACTGACATTCCGTTATCTGCAAGACCGCGTATCGTCGCAAACAATTTCTCGCGCTGGATGGAGGATATTGCTGTGGTAGGCTCATCCAAAATTAATACACGTGCACCAAGCCACAGTAGCCGAGCAATCTCCAGCTGCTGTCTTTCCCCTATGCTGAGGTTCGATGCACTCACATCAGGATTAAGATCAAAACCAAACTGCTTACTTATCCGCGATAAGGCTTCATAGGCCTCCGCATGACCATATTCCTTAGGCGACCCTATCAAAAAGTTATCTACCACAGAAAATGGCAAAAACACCAGGGGCTCCTGATGCAAAATGCCAATTCCACTGGCTACTGCCTCATTAGGTGAATCCAAATCAAGTTTGCTGCCATCAAGCTCGATTTCTCCTTGGTCTCTTGTTACGAAGCCAGAAAGAATCTTTACAAGAGTAGACTTGCCAGCTCCATTTTCACCAAGCAGACCATGAATTTCTCCGGGTCCGACGCTCAACGAAATTGTATCGTTTGCAACGACGGACCCGAAACGCTTAGTTATAGCTCGAAGTTCCAGGCTCATACGCTGAGGTATAAGTTATTTCATTACTATTCCGCTGGACCATCCATTCCTTCAAGAAGACTCGGCATATACCAGATTTGCAGATCAGTCGCAGCGACGCCATCAGCTAAGAAAGAGCTGCCGTCCTGAAAATTCAGTGGTCCAGTCCACAAGTTCAAGGAACCGTCACCCAATGCTGCTATAAAGTCATCCAACTTCTCAGCATTTGCGGACGTAAGTCCCTCGCCCTTCAAAAATCCTATTGTGCTCGTGTCATGGTTGTTTATGTCGTTCCAATCAGGGCCTACCCAGTCAAAACTTGCGCTAAATTTACCATCGATAACGGATTGAGCATTCTTGAGATAAGTAGGTCCCCAGTTGAAGTATGGAACACCTAGACAGGCGGCAGGGGCTTCAGCACAGGCACCTTCGTAGTCGTATGGTATAGCCCAAACCTTATCCCCAGCTGAAGCTTTCTTACCAGCCTCAACTATCGCCTCAGTAGTATCAATACCAGAAATAATTACATCCGTTCCAGATGCAAAGAAGTCATTTGCTACAACAGTCGGATCAAGAGTAAATCCAGGTATATTGAACCAGAATCCAATCCAATTAACGTTGAAACTTAGATCAGAAGCTGAGTTGCCTAGTACCTCAGTCCAACAATGTTGTGCTCCCAAATAAGTTGAACTCACTAATCTTCTCGTCTCATCATTAATTAGAGGCCCAAGATAGGAGATTTTTCCCGCGTCTGATTGTAAAGCAGCAGCGCAGCCGGCAATCATCTTACCGTACTCCATTTGTGCGAAGAAATTACCCAACATTGGCAATTCAGGATGATGAGCCTTGCCAGCAGCCCACGCAGAATCTCCAGAGGCATGAATCATTGGCATATCTGGATGAGCCGCGGCGGCTTCCAAAATTCCATCCTTCATGTCATCAGATGTCGCAATAATCAGATGTGCCCCTTGAGCAATCATGTCATCGACAATCTGAGGAATTGTAATATTCGGTGAATCAGCAGGGTTTACTTTATCAACAACAATAAGCTCGCCACCCAATTTCTCAATGGCGTACGTTCCACCTTCAAAATGAGCTTGTGAATATCCTCTATCATCTCTTGGCCCAACCAGTATTAAACCAAGCTTAAATGGTTCAGCAGCTTCAGTTGCCGCAGCAGCGGTTGTTGCTGCAGTTGTTGCCGCTACTGACTGACTAGACGATGACACATCAGCATCACTGCTGCTTGAGCACGCACCGAGTGCCAGTAATGCCGGCAATAACAGCATCATAAGTTTCCAACGCATAATTATCTCCTCCAACGGCCGGAGAACACGTCGTGTCTAATGACGTAATTAAATTTATGTCTTATTAGCATGGAAACATCGTCTGGGCTCCGGACCCAAATGACCTGGGGAGGTCACCAAGATTCGATTGTATACGCCTGATTAGAACAGAGCAATCGAATCCACGCATACAAGCAGTCAGCTAAGCCACGGCCGTGTGGAAGTTGCCAGATAAACTGAGTTAACGAGTTCGCAGAGCTTCAGTAGGTGACATACTCGCAGCGCGCAAAGACGGATACAGACCCGCCAATCCGCCAATAAGTAAAGATGATCCAAAACCGCCGAATAAGGCATAACTTGGTATCACCACAGCCCAGTCTTGTAACATAGCGTATACGACCGTCACACCAATTCCCAACATCACTCCGGCAAAACCCCCTGCCGCCGAGAGAAAAAATGACTCTGTCAAAAACTGCATTGCAATGTGAAAACGAGTTGCACCAAGGGCACGCCTAAGGCCAATTTCGTTACGTCTTTCTATAACAGCAATCACCATAACGTTGGCAATTCCTATACCTCCAACCAATAGTGCCACAACTCCAAGCCCAAGAAATAAATTAGTGAATGCGCTCTCGGCAGCAGCTCGTGCCTCAAGAACATCAGAGGCTCTACTCACTTCTACTTCTTCTGGTTTTTCTGGATTAACAGTCGCAGACATCACAGACCGAACATCTAGTACATGCTCGGCGTGAGCCCGCACATAAATGATATCTGGCTCGTATTCATAATCTAAATATTGCGCAGCTGCCGGATAGCCAATTATCGCCGCACGGTCAAGATCGGCCGCAAGTGGTAGTGGGTTAAGAATACCCACTACGACAAACCATTCTTCGCCTAGCCAGATAGACCGAGCTGTAGTTAATTCAGTGATGCCTAATCTTTCGGCGGCTACTGAACCCAATACCACAGTCGGAAAATCTTGAAGCGCTGAAGTAAGATACTGTCCCTGCGAAATCGATCCTTGTTGAGCATCCAGAAGATTCAAATCTGCGGCAATTATAGTCAGCCCTTGTGTTCGTCCTTCTTCAATCAGATCGCTTCTGTATACGCCTCCACCTATTTTACTCACCGCCGCTACTTCATATACAGGGTCAATTCGACGAATCCTGGCTGGAGCATCGACCGGAAGAGATGAGTTACCCGACCCAAAGCTTTGGCCAGCTTCAACAGTTAATAAATTAGTTCCCAACGCGTCTAGTTCTCGGATTAAATCCGCACTACTAGATGAAGACAGTCCCAGTACACTCACTAAAGCGGCTATCCCGATAGTAATACCCAGAGCAGAAAGTGCTGAACGTAATTTACGCGACCTTGGTCCTGTACTCGCGGTACGCAGAGTATCGCCGATACTTAGTTGGCTTCTCGGCCCTGAAGTCTCTGGCGAACCACCCTTCCTGCCCATTAGACGAGCCCCGAGTCAGATTCAATTTTTCCGTCTTTTAAAACTACTTGGCGAGGGAATCTTTCTGCAACTTCTCGATCATGGGTAATAATAATTATCGTGGTGCCTTCTTCATTTAGGCTATAAAAAAGTTCCATCATTGATTCAGTACTTCGTGAATCCAAATTTCCCGTGGGCTCATCTGCAAGTACAAATGACGGTTCATGAACAAGTGCCCTAGCCACCGCAACTCGTTGCTGTTCTCCACCTGACATCTCATTGGGCAGATGATTCAGTCTATGGCCCAAACCGACTCTCTCGAGCATTATCTCGGACCGCCGAAGACGATCTGCTTCCTGAACACCCGAATAAAGTAATCCGTTGGCAACATTTTGTACTGCTGAGAGTCCTGAAATAAGAAAAAATTCTTGGAATACGAATCCCACATCTCGTGACCGAAGGCCTGATAATGCTCCGTCAGACATACCATCAGTATTCATTCCATTAATGAATACTGATCCACTCGTCGGACGTGTGAGTGTACCTATCACATGGAGTAAAGTAGATTTTCCACTTCCTGATGCACCCACAATCCCAACGAATTCACCATGCCTTACTGAAACAGACACGTCGGAAAGGGCATGCACCGGTGGCGTACCCGCATAGCTCTTTGTGACCCCTTGCAGCTTCAATGCAAATTCTTCACTTAAATCAGTTTGAGGCTGAGACACATTAGTTGTTGACTGCATCATTTCGGAATAATTACCTCAGTATTCTCGTCGAGGCCTGCACCTCGAACCTCAACCCAATTGTCTGCATAGGTACCCACCTCTACTGCAACTAGACGTGATGTGCCGTTGTCCGTAACTTCAAGCGCGTAGCCACCCCCTAGCAAAGCCAAAAGACTAGTGACTGGTGCCGAAAGAACGTTACTAGCAACAGACTTTGTGGCCGATATATTGACCTGAGCGCCCGTCCATTGTCGATAATCGGTCATGTCCGACAAATCAATCTCTACCTCGAGATATGGATTTCCTTGGCCATCTTGGGGAATGACTGCTACTTCACCCACAGAACTTACTATTCCCATAATTATCTGGTCATCCGGCAGCTCTATCTCTACTTCTGAGCCGACGGAAAGAAGCTCTTGATCGCTTACATCAATTTGTGTCGATACCCCTTGTAGCGAGACCATCACCTCACTAAAACTACCGTCATCATCTATTTTTGTCTCAACCGATTGCATTGGAGTTAAAAACATTAGAGTACTGTTCTGACTTATCGCAGCTCCAACAGTGGGAAAGGCTTGTGAAGCTTCGGCAAAAGATGGGCCAGGCACAAATAATACCTCGCCAAAAGCAAGTCTACCCGTCACCTGAAATCCAAAGTCGGCTTGCATTCTTGCAATCGAACTCTCAAGACTCAGGTCAAATTTTTCATCGATTTCTAGCTCAGTTGGGGTAGCGTAACCAAGTACCAGAAGATTTTTCTTAAGCTCCAAAACATCTAATCCATCAGTCATCCCCATTTTGAATTCTCGCCAACCAGGCTGATTCCCATATAAGAGAATTGCGCCAGACGGGCCCTCCTTTAGGTCTTCTTTCTTCTGAAGAGCCGTTTTCAGAGAGGCTTCAGCGCTGGAAAGAGAATTTTGTGACTGCTCTAACTCTAGAGTTGTCGGTGGAATGTCCAATGCCAAACGTTTCTCTTTAGCTGAATCTAGAGAGTTTTGTGCCTGAGTAAGTTCAAGCGCCGTGGGAGGAATGTCTAAAGCAGAGCGTTTCTCTCGGGCTGATTCCAAAGATTTTTTAGCTTGAACAAGCTCAAGCGCGGTGGGAGGCGTATTTAGAGCAGATCGTTTTTTCTTCGCAGAGTCTAAAGATTTGGTTGCCGAATCTAGCGAGGCCACAGCGGAGGCATAATTCTCTTGAGCTATAAGTAAATTAGTACTCACAGTGAGCCAAGCTTTATCCAGATACATTCGATCCCGCAGATTCTTTACGCCAACGGCACTCATTGCTATTAATTCGCCCTCGCTTGTGTCAGGGCAAATTTCATAACCACGTGGGTTTACCACGTCACAATACTTAGTTCGCTTATCTCGAAATGCATCCCACAGGGTATCAACCTTGCCATCAGCAGTAACTAAACCAGATTCTGCCTGACTCACTGATGCATCAGCTGCAGCTATCTCAGATTTAGTGGGCTTAGCCTCCAACTTCTCAAGGCTCACCTCTGCCTGTGAGATTGCCAAATTGGCCGACGCGATTTCTGCTTGTGTAGGGTCAGACTGCAGTTTTTCGAGCGAAACTTCTGCTTGAGAGATAACCACTTCTGCTGCCGCTATTTCTGCATCAGTAGGTCCATCTTTCAGCTTTTCAAAAGATACCTCAGCCTGCGAAACAGATGCCTCTGCAGACGCAATCTGCTGGTCTATCGCCAGCACCTCTGCGTCAGTTACAGATCTATAAAACCCGTAGACGAGAGAGCCACGTTCTAAACGTGCACCTTCGGATGCAATCGACGTCAGAACGCCAGTTCCAAACGTCGCAACCGCAACCGTCTCCCCATACTCCAATACTCCATCAAATTCCTCGTACGTCACCAAATCCTTGCGCTCCAAGCTCACTTTTGACGTAACAAGTGACTTGACTTGCGGTAAGTCAGATTGCCAAATTCTTAGAGTTTCTTGGGGAACCAACAAGACCGCAACAACCGCAAAAACACCAATCAATAATATAGCTATAAGTACCTTCATTGATTCTTTACCCAATCCAATCGATTACTAAGACACGCAGAGCTGAAGCCCATTTATTTCATTCTATTGACCGAAGTACACCTCACGACAGGTGGCTATACTTGCCTGAATGGCACTGTCCTGCGTGTCAATTCCTGCAAACATAGAGGTGATAGCCGCCCTCGTGCCTCCGGAAAAATCAGGATCTGATACTGGCACGTCATCCTCCCGAAGACACTCAGCAAACTTTAATAAATTATCTTGAAATTCGACTTGCTCTTCGGCAGTGTCCTCTTGTGCAAAAGTAGCACCCTGCAGTAATGGCAGACACTCCCCCAGTGCATCTTGTGTCTTAGAATCCTCCCAATTGAATTTCGGATCCTGAATCACACTTTCCCGCAAGGCTACCGTGTCCACGCTGCCATCAGCATTGAGCTGAGGATCGGGAATACTGAATCCATTCTTGCGCATGCAAGTAGTGAAATCAGTTGTTATATCTTCATCAGTGCGAAGTGCGGAATCGTTCAGCTCCACCAATTCCGGAACACAATCAGCCAACGCATCTCGCGTAGATTCATCTTTCAGATCAAACACGGGATCCGACAATACGACTTCGCGTAAAACTTCAATATCAATTGTGCCGTCACTATTTAACTTAGGAGGAGGAAGGTCAAACCCATAATTTGCCATACAGGATGTAAATGCATCTGCTGTGGTCTGAACTGGTTCTTGTGAGACTTGCTCGACGGTGACTACTTTTGCGGGCACCGACTCAGCGTCGCCAACTCGAGCGACCCCGCTTTCTGACTTTGAGTCTCCACCGCAGGCTAGCAACCCGAGCAGAAAAACAGAAATAACGAATAGCGCTAAATATTGTTTGTGCAGTTGATTAAACTTCATATCAAAACCCCACTACTCTCAGTTCCTACCTATCAATTTAATCACGATTTGTTACAAAAACTCTAAGAAATATCTAAGAACCTATCCAACCTTCTGCTGCGACACAGGGATATGAGATGAACTAACCTAGGAAGACATAAATATCTTAGGGAGTTCTGAATACGTGACGATAAAAATAACTGGGCCGTGGACATTAGAAACAATTCGGACCTATCTAATGGACACAGAAATTCCTGTCCAAATTGCTGCATTAAATGATGACAATCTACCGGTGCTTATCTCACTTTGGTTTAGCTATGAAGCTGACCATATTTGGTGTGCAACTCAGCAAGGGGCAAAAATATTGAAGCTACTTGCAAAAAATCCTGTGTGTGCATTTCAGATATCTTCGGAACATATGCCGTATAAAGGAGTTCGTGGACATGCCAACGCGTCGATTCATGAGTCAGATGGGGCCAGAATATTAGATAAACTCGTTCCAAAGTATCTAAAAGAAGGCGACTCCAAATTCGCAAAATGGCTCCTTTCTCGTAAGAAAACTGAAGTTGCGATTCGACTAGACCCAATATCAGTAACCACTTGGGATTTTTCTAATCGAATGACAAGCTCATAAATTCATCTCACCTTGCTACTATTCACTAAATATTTACGGACTACATACAATTAATAGCTGCACTGTAGTCAGATCAATCGCTGTATATCGGCAGGGAGTTCAATTTTGAAAGTTACAGGCCTGAACACATTCGTTGTAGAGAATGAAGAACCATTCATAGGAGGACGCTACTTCCTCTTTTTAGAGCTCATCACCGATGAAGGTATTACCGGTATCGGAGAACGTGTGGTCGGAAGTTCCTACGGAGACCCGGACATTGCTGCCACATTTATACGAGGACAAATAAGCTTGCTCGAGGAACTAGTAAATCAGTATGTTGTTGGCGAAAGTCCTTTCAATATTGAGCGAATCTGGGATCGAATGTATGCATCAAGACATGATTATCGGCACCCAAGCCTCTACGCCACGCCGGCCATGAGCGCGGTTGACATTGCTCTTTGGGACATTGCTGGGAAAGCAACGGGACAGCCTATCTACAATCTTTTGGGCGGAAAATATCATGAAAAACTTAGAGCCTACGCTTATATGCCGCGAATGCGTGAATTTAACGAAAATCCAGAAGTAGCAGGTGAAGTCGCGGTTCAGCTCGTGGCCGAAGGAAATACTGCGTGCAAATTTGATCCGTTCATGCCGCTCTACCCAATACCTAGAGACATCTCGTTACGTGAAATGGAAAATGCTGCGAAGATTTTTGAAGAAATTAGAAAATCTGTCGGGAATGATCTAGAAATTGGCATTGGTACACATGGTCAACTCACCACTTACAGTGCGATTCGAGTGGCAAACTTCTTGGAGCCGTTTCACCCCTACTGGTTTGAGGAACCAGTGCCACCAGAAAACTATGAGGAAATGGCCAGAGTTGCCGCTCATACCAGCATCCCTATCGCCACCGGAGAGCGACTCGTCACGAAATATGAATTTTCTCAAATTTTAGAAAAGCAAGCAGCTCAAATCATCCAACTAGATGTTGGTCAATGCGGCGGAATTACCGAAGCAAAAAAAATAGCAGGTATCGCAGAAGCACACTATGCGGTGATTGCACCGCACATGTATTGTGGACCGGTCGCTGCTGCCGCCGCAATCCAGATCGATACCTGTAGTCCAAACTTTTCGATACAGGAGGCTAATCAAGGGCCGCTCCATCGGTCAATTTTTCAAGAACCCCTGATATTCGAAAACGGCTACATAATCCCCCCAACCGGACCGGGTTTGGGTGTTGAGTTTGATAAAGCGGTGCTGAATAAAAGACTCGTGCAATAGTGAGGCAGGATCTCACTATTACAGTCGAAAAAGACTATTACCAAAGAGATAATACCCATTAAAACTAGTCTCACACGACCCAATAAGAATATTTCGTTGACAAGCCTAGCGGTCGCGGCAGCTTTGCTCGGCGACGCGATGCTATATGTGGTAATGCCAGCCCGCCCCGAACTCTGGCATCTCACAATCGCTGAAGTTGGAATATTACTCTCGGTAAATAGATTCGTAAGATTGCTAACTAATCCTATAAGCTCAGAAATTATCCGAAGATTTGGCGTCGGCAAGCCCTTCGCATCTGCAATGTGGAGCAGTCTAATCGTCCTCGTTATCTATGCGTACTCAACGAATTTCCTATTACTACTGGTGGCTCGACTCTTGTGGGGAGCATGCTGGTCGGTGCTAAGGCTTGGAGCACAATGGACAGCGCTCGAACACAGCTCAAAATTTAACCTAGGTCTCAATCTTTCTTATAACGCCTCAATAATAAGAATCGGGGCTATCGGTGGTGCTCTATTTGGCGGGATACTTGCTGATTACGTGGGTTATCGCGAGGCGTTGCTTATTTTCGGGTTAAGTACACTAGTGGTGACCGGAATTTGGTCCAAAAAAACGCTCAAACAGATCTCCGAACTTACGATTCAAACAAAACAACAAAAACGTCAGTACAAAAAAATCTTTAGTAACCCACAGATAATGATTATTAACTGCTGTGCGTTGGTAGTGGGACTAATTTGGGCTGGAATACTCTCAGGCACGATTGGCCATTACTTACGTTTCAAATACGGTCTCGAGTTGAATCTGCTAACCATTACTCTGGGAGTTACAAGCTTTACCGGACTAGTCTTAGGCCTGCGAAGCTTCGCAGAGGTCTTTGTGGGCCCTCTGGGTGGATATCTATCTGACAAATACGGGCGCGTTCGGGTTCTTCTCATTACTCTGGTGCTCTCGGCCGGCTGCGTTATGGGACTAGGAATCAATTTAAGCGTGTTCAATATGTTAATTCTGCTGATACTTGCATTTGTAGGGGGGGTATTGCTCAACATGCAATTACTTGCGTTAGCTGGCGAAATCGCTCAAAAAATATCTAGGACAGACACGCTGTCAGTCTACGCAACATTTCAGGATTTTGGTTCTGCACTGGGACCAGTCATCGGGCTTTCATTGATTGCGTCTGCGCATCTCAGCCTCCTATACGAGGCAAGTGGAGTACTTTTACTGATCCTTGGCTTAATTTTTATAATCACATTTCGACGTGGGTCGGTCGAAGCAACACCTATAGCTTCAGCATGAGACCTCACCACCGAACACAGAAATTGAAAATTCCGATATATTTCTGTTAACTCGGCAAGTCACCACAGGTGAACTTAAGAATAATGGGAGAAAAATATGGTACGTGTTAAAGACGGTGTTCTGCAGCTGGATAAAGAAGCAAATGGTCGTATTTGGGTGATGACCCTAAACCGGCCAGAACGCCTTAACTCATTTAACGGGGAGTTACGAAAAGCCCTTTATGAAACTTATTGGGACTTTGCTCATGATGATGAAGCTTGGGTATCAATACTTACTGGGAATGGTAGAGCCTTTTGTACAGGACAAGACCTGAAGGAGCGAACTGAACGGAATGCTGCAGCAGCGGCTGGACTCCCCGACCCGATGGTACAACTCCCAGATTATCTGAAAGACATGTTTCCGCTCTCGGAAAAAATAAACTGTTGGAAGCCAATGATTGCTGCCATTAATGGTCTCACAATTGCCGGTGGGTTTAATCAGGCAATGCAATGTGATGTTCGTATCGCCTCCTCAGACGCAGAGTTTGGTATTGCAGAAGTACGATGGAATCAAGGCGCCGGTTGGGTGCATCATCTACCTAAAATTATCGGATTAGGAAACGCGCTGGAGCTAACGCTCTGGGGGGATGAACGTATCTCAGCTCAGAGGGCTTACGACTGGGGATTTGTGAATAAAGTCGTAGATCCTAACGATCTCATGCCTACTGCCATGGAATGGGCGGAGCGGATGACTCGCCTAGCTCCTCGATCTGTGAGAAATCTAAAAGAAATCCTCTATCGTGGCACTAACATGAGCTCCATGGAAGCCCAACGCTACGCGGAAAATCTAGAGAAAAATCTGATAGGTATGGAAGATTCGACTGAGGGACCTAAGGCTTTTTCAGAGAAACGAACACCGGAATTCAAAAATAGATAATTACGGCAACTAGAATAGGCAACTACGTAAAAACAGATACTTCGGGCTTATTCCTTTTCTTGCGAGATTTCCCAGAAGCCTTGAGATTACGCTTCAAGCGTTTTCCGTAGCTTGCCTTACCGTTTCGCTTGATAGCAGTCAAATCGTCACTAAATCGTGACTCTGATCGTGGCCCACTGCCCCGCTTAGACTTACTCCGTGATCTGTCGCCTGACGGACGGTCACGTACTGTATCGTCACTAAATCGTGATTCTGATCGTGGCCCACCGCCTCGTTTGGACTTACTCCGTGATTTGTCGCCTGACGGCCGGTCACGCACTGTATCGTCACTAAATCGTGACTCCGATCGTGGCCCACTGCCTCGTTTGGATTT
>Ga0114933_10002468_pt1 | contig 19200 bp, 13 predicted proteins | sample 4SBtaG_FD_89691 | JGI IMG/M metagenome (GOLD analysis project Ga0114933, IMG submission 89691) | Deep subsurface microbial communities from Kolumbo volcano to uncover new lineages of life (NeLLi) - 4SBTROV12_W25 metaG | ecosystem: Environmental > Aquatic > Marine > Volcanic | place: Kolumbo... | reverse complement strand
CGCGCTTCACTGAGCGAACGACTGAGCGAACGACTGAGCGAACGACTGAGCGAACGACTGAGCGAACGACCGAGCGAACGACCGAGCGAACGACCGAGCGCTGCGCAAGGCACGCGTCCGCGCGTCCGTCAAGACTGCTGACTCTTCAACCTGCGTCGATGGCGTGCCACGGCGGCGACCAACTCCGGCACGTTGAACGGCTTCTCGAGTCCCTCGACAGCGCCCATGCGGCTGGCTCGTTCGACCGGCTCCAGCGTCGCCGTGAGGAGGAGCGCAGGCGGGGTGTCTTCATGAAGCTCGCGCTGCAGCTCCCCGAGCACCATCTCTCCGTTCATGCCGGGCATCATGTAGTCGAGCACCAGAAGGTCCGGACGGTGCTCCATCGTCATGCGTACCGCGGTGGGTCCGTCGGCCGCTTGGAGGACCGTGTGCCCTTCGTGTTCGAGGATTTTGGCAAGCGCCTCGCGCAGATGCTCGTCGTCATCCACGACGAGGATCGGCCCGTCTTCATACCTCTCGTCGTCCGCCGCCATCTCTGCTCTCCCCCCAGGCGGAGCGAACCTGTCACGCGCCGATCGCGCTCGTGAAACGAAAACGCGCGCGAGATCCGAAAGCACCACCGGAAGGCACAAAATTCCCGGTGATTCGAAGTCGGCATCCGCTCTCGGAGTCACGCCCGGGCGATCCGTCGCCCCTGCCGAGCCCGGTCGACGCAGGATCCTACTTGAAACAAACGGGTTGCTCGTGGCCGCTGCTAGCGCTAAACGTGCCTCGAGGCGCGCGGCTCAGTGAAGCCGCCCGGCGCCGGAGAGAAAAGTAAGTGATTAAGAATATTGGACGGGATGCCGTCCTCGCGGTGCTCGCAGAGCGGGCCCCACGATCGATGCACCTCATGGAGGTGCTCTCGGAACTCGAGCTGCCCACGTCGCAGCGAGACCCCCTTCGAGACGTTATCGACGAGCTCACCGAGCTCGGGATGGCCAAAGAAATGCCGGGCAACCGTTTCCGGCTCAACTCGCGCCGCCAGCGGCGCTCCACCAAGACGAGCGAAGCGCCCGTCTCCGAAGAGGTCGACCTGGTCGGCTGGCTCAGTGTGCACCCCCGGGGCTTCGGCTTCGTGGCCGTCGAAGACGGCGGCCCGGATGTCTTCGTTCCGAGGGCCCACTTCGGAACCGCCCTCCACCGTGACCGGGTGCGTGTCTCCGTGAGGCCCTCACCGAAGGGCCGTGAGGGAGAGGTTCGAGAAGTCATTCGCAGAGGCGTCGGTCGGATCGCGGGGGCCCTTCACATCGTGCGCAAGCGGATGTGGCTCGAGCCCGGCGACCCGCGCGGCCCGGAGCGCGTGGACGTCGTCGGCACCCTCCCCCTCGGCGTCACGGACGGCGACGAGGTCGTGGCCCAGATCGCAAAGTGGCCAGACTTCGAGGGCGACGCGATGCAGGCCCGTGTCCTGAGCCTGCTCGGCCAACGCGGCTCGGCCGCGGTCGAGCTGGAGAAGATGAAGATCCGGGAGGGCATCGAAGAGGAGCTGCCCGAGGACGCGGTGATCGAGGCTCAAGCCTTCGGCACCGAAGTGCGGCCCGAGGACATCGAGGGTCGCGAGGATCTGCGGGGCTATGACCTGCTGACGATCGACCCGCCGACCGCCCGCGACCACGACGACGCCATCTGGGCCGAGCGACTCGACGGCGGGGGCTTCCGGGTCATCGTGGCGATCGCCGACGTCTCGCACTACGTGCGGCCGGAGAGCGCGCTCGACCGTGCCGCCCTCGATCGATGCACCTCGATCTACCTGCCCGACCGCGTGATCCCGATGCTGCCGCACGAGCTGAGCAGCAACCTCGCCTCGCTCGTCCCCAACGAGGACCGGCTGACGATGGCCGTCGAGGTCGACGTCGGGCCCCGCGGCGCGATCCGCAAGCACCGTTTCCTTGAGGGCGTCATGCGCTCGAGGGCGCGGCTCAGCTACGGCGGTGTGGCTCGCGCGCTCGGGTTCACCGAGGAGCCAGAGCAACAGGAAGAGGCCGAGTCGCGGCTCGACCTCCTGCAGACCCTCTGGGATGTCTCCAAGGTTCTGCGCACCAAGCGGCGACGCCGTGGCTCCTTGGACTTCGACCTGCCGGAGCCGATCGTCGTGCTCGCCGACGATGGCGAGCCCCTCGACGTGAAGCGCTCGCGAACCGACCCTGGTCTTCGCAAGACGTATGGCATGATCGAAGACCTGATGTTGCTCGCAAACGAAGTGGTCGCGACCGATCTCTCCCGTCGAGCGATTCCAGCGATCTACCGAATCCATGGGCCGCCGAACGAGCAGAAGATCGCGGCCTTCGCCGCGCTAGCCGAGAGCTTGGGGCACCCCTTCTCCGCGGACTCGAAGAGCCTCGCCACTTTCCTTCGGAAGGTCGAAGGCACCGAGCACGCACAGGCGCTGAGCTTCCTCCTGCTCCGAGCGATGCAGCAGGCGAGCTACGCGACGACCAACATCGGCCACTTCGCGCTCGCGGCCCGGTACTACCTGCATTTCACCTCGCCGATCCGACGGTATCCAGACCTGGCGGTGCACCGCCTCGTACGTGCGATCATTCGCAAGGAACGCCTCAAGAAAAAGGAACTCGCCAGGACCCTCGAGGCGCAGGCAGCCGCCTGCTCTCGCCTGGAGCGACGAGCGCTACTCGTCGATCGCGAAGCGACGAGCGTCTACCGCGCCATCTTGATGAGAGATCGCGTGGGCGAGGAGTTCGAGGCGCAGGTCACTGGGGTCGCTGAACACGGCGTCTACGTCGCCTTCGACGAACCTTTCGTCGAAGCCCGAGTCCCGATCGACACCCTCGGAAACGACTGGTACGAGCTCGACAAGATGGGCCTGCGACTGGTCGGCAGCCGCTCCGGTCACTCGTACGGGCTCGGAGACCGCGTCACCGTGAAGCTCGAGAACGTCTCGGTCGAAGGCCGAGAGCTGACCTGCGCGATGGTCGGCGTCTCCGCCGAGCCCCGAGTGCCCGGACGGGAGCGTCGAGGGCCCAGGCGGGACGACAAGAAGCGTGGCGGAAGATACGCCGATAAGAAGTCGGCCGGGGGCCGAGGCAACAAGCGCGGCGACTACAAATCGCGCAAGTCCCACTCGGAGAGCTCCCGCTCGGGAGGCACGAGCGCCCGGGGAAAGTCGCCGCCCAAGCGACGGAGCAGAAAGAAGCGCTGAACGGAGCGGAAGGGGCGGAGCAGCCGGGGCGGAGCCACATGGCTGGCCTTCAGTCGCCGCCCATCTGCACCAGCTCGATCGTCTGGATCGCCCCGCGTGAGTTCTCGGCGCGACTCTTCACGAGCCCGACGCTCGGCACCATCCAGATCGTGCCCGTCCCGGTCTCGCCGTGCGTCCCGTACGCTTGCTGTTCCTCGTACGCGACCCGCCACGCCCGAAAGCTGCCGGCGGGGACCTCGACGTCGACCTCATCGTTGACGATGTGGTTCCTCGTCACGGTGAGCAGGTGGTCACCCTCTACCCCCTCCGCCGGAACCGCGTCTGCGTCGGACGCGTCGAGCGTCGCGGTCCCGCGAAAGCTGACGCCCCGAGCGAGCTCGGCCGGCCACCGCCAGCGTCGCGTGCGTCGGGTGAGCCGATGACCGATCGCGAGTTCGAGGATTCCGAACCACGGGTCCTCGGAGCTCTCCGTGGGGGAGCAGCGCGTGCGCAGCGTCATCTGCGCTAGGCGCTCGTTGTCACCTTCTGACGTGGCCTGTACGAGCCAGATCACCTCGCGCTCGCCGTTGTTGAGCGCGCGGGTCCGGACCGCACGGATCCTCATCTGAGCGACGTGATCCTCGGTGTTGATGCGCCACCGGTAGGCCCGCCATTGACCCGCGCGGGACGGCATCAGCGGATGGTCGCAGCCGTCGACCTCCTCCCCTGACTCCTCTTCTCCAGGCTCGTCGGGCTCGACCGCGTCGGGGGCGGCCAGCTCTTCGGACGCCGCCGGCTCAGGCGTGCCCTCGGCAGAAGAAGGCACCTCCTCCAGCCCTTGTCGGAGGATCTGCGAGTACGGGCGGTCGGGCAACGGATCCGAGCTCTGCACGAACTCCGGCTCCGGATCCGTCCTCATCGACAGATTGAGTGCGATCAGGCCGATCGCCGATGCGACGACGGCTGCGGCAGCGAGCTTACGCTTCACCGCCGGAACCTATCTCAACCGTCGCTACCAATCGAACCGAGCCCCCGAATTTCCACAGGCCTGGGAGAGCGGCATGTTCTAGTCTGCGCGCATGAAGATCCGCACCGTCCCAGAGCTCATCGCGGTCAAACGCTCCGGCCGGGCGCTCAGCGACGCCGAGATCCACAGCCTCATCGAGGGGTTCACGGCCGGCGAGGTGGCCGACTACCAGATGAGCGCCTTGGCCATGGCGATCTTCCTCAACGGCATGAGCCCCAAGGAGACGACGGCGCTCACCCTGGCGATGCGCGACAGCGGGAGTGTCGTGAAGCTCGACGGGCCAAAGGGCCGCTTCGTCGACAAACACTCCACCGGCGGTGTCGGAGACAAGGTATCTATCGCGCTCGCCCCCATCGTCGCGGCGTGTGGCGTCCGCGTGCCGATGGTGAGTGGACGCGGCCTCGGCCACACCGGCGGTACGCTCGACAAGCTCGAGGCGATCCCGGGTTTCTCCGTGGAGATGAGCGTCGAGTCATTCGTGCGACAGGTCGACGAGCTCGGGTGCGCGCTGATCGGTCAGACCGGGGAGATCGCGCCAGCGGACAAGCGTCTCTACGCGCTGCGGGACGTGACCGCGACGGTCGAGTCGATCCCGTTGATCACCGCGTCCATTCTCTCCAAGAAGCTCGCCGAGGGCATCGATGGTCTCGTGCTCGACGTGAAGGTCGGCCGAGGCGCGTTCATGAAGAACCTGGACGACGCACGAGCCCTGGCTCGTTCGATCGTCCGCGTCGGCCGGCTCGCCAAGAAGAAAGTCAGCGCGGTGCTCACCACGATGGAGTCACCCCTGGGGCGCACCGTCGGGAACGCGCTGGAGACGAGAGAGGCTATCGAGCTTCTTCACGATCGGGCGCCCGCGGATCTCAAAGAGATCACGTTTGTGCTGGGCGCCGAAATGCTCCGTCTCGCCGGGGTGGGGAAGACCGAGTCACAGGCGCGCGCAAAGATGCAGGCGACCCTCGACGACGGAAGCGCACGCGCGAAGTTCGCAGCGATCATCGCCGCCCAGGGGGGCGACGCCGGGGTGGTCGAAGATCCGTCACGCCTTCCGAGCACCAAGACGCGCGTCAGGGTGAAGGCGACCAAGGCGGGCTACGTGCATGGCATCGACGCGCTCGAGGTCGGCCTCACCGGCGTGTCCATGGGCGCTGGCCGCACCCGCGCAGACCAGGACGTCGACCCGGCAGTCGGCATCGTGCTCGACAAGGTCCGCGGCGACCGGGTGGCCGAGGGTGACACCGTCGCGACGCTGCATGTGCATGGCCGCAAGGGCGCCAAGGCACTCGCGGCGCGGATCGCCGCGGCCTATGAGATCAAGCGCTCCCGCCCGAAGGTGCAGCCGCTGGTGCTCGATGTGATTCGTCGCTGAGCGTTCGAGTCAGAACCCACGGGCCTTCGCGATGATCTCGTTCATGATCTCGCGGGTCCCGCCCCCAATCGGGTAGAGGCGCGCGTCTCGATAGAGGCGCTCGACGAGCACCTCGCGCATGTAGCCGTAGCCGCCGTGGATCTGGACGGCTTGGTCACAGACCTCTGAGCACATGTCCGTCGCTGCGTTCTTGGCCATGGCCGCGAGCCCGGGGTCTTCCTCGCCCCTCGCGTACCGCGTGGCCAGCTCACCGGTCAGCGACCGCGCGGCGGCTAGCTTCGTGTACATGTCCGCGAGCTTGTGGCGCACGACCTGGAACCCCATGATCGGCTTTCCAAACGCTTCGCGCTCGCGCGCGTAAGCGACGGATTCCCGAAGCGCGAGCTCCGCGATGGCCACGCACTGCCCGGCCAACATCAGCCGCTCGGACGTGAAGTTCGTCATGATCGCGAGGAAGCCAGCGTTCTCCGGGCCGATCAGGTTCTCGGCGGGCACGCGGCAATCCTCGAACGTGAGTTCCGCGGTGTCGCTGGCCCACCAGCCGGTCTTCTTGAGCTTCTTGCTCACGGTGAAACCCGCCGTGTCCTTCTCGATCACGAGCAGCGAGATGCCTCCGTGCTGCGGTCCCCCCGTGCGCACCGCGGTGGTGATGATGTCCGCGCGCGTGCCCGAGGTGATGAAGGTCTTCGAGCCATTGACGATGAAGTGCTCGCCGTCGCGGACCGCCTTGGTGCGCAGCGAGGCGACATCGCTGCCGCCCCCCGGCTCGGTGATCGCGAGGGCCGCGATCTTCTCGCCCCGCAAGACAGGTTCCACAAAGCGAACGCGTTGAGCATCGGTCCCATGCTTGACGATCGGCGGAAGCGCGATGCTGTGACTGCCCAGGCCGACGGTCGTGCCCACCGAGTGGCCGGCCAGGATCATCTCTTCCCCAGCCACCAGTGCGTGGGTGGAGTCTCCCCCGCTGCCGCCCATCGACTCCGGGTAGCCGACGCCGAGCACGTGGTCGGCGCCCGCCTTGAGATAGAGCTCACGAGGAAAACCCTCGTCCTCCTCCCAGCGGTGAGCGTGAGGCTGAATCTCGCGCGTCGCCCAGCGGCGGATCTGTTCGCGAAGCGCGGTGTGCTCGTCCGTCTCGAAGATGTATTTGCTCACCGCCAGACCCTACCTCCCCTGACGCCATCAGTGCCGGAAAGCTGGACCGGGCTTGTCGGGAGGCCGATGCGTGAGCCCACCGCGTGGCTGCCGCGCACAACGGCATGCCCGCGCGGTCGCCAATTGAAAAAGAGCGCACCGGTCAACGACCGATGCGCTCCTCAGGGTTGAACGGGTCGCTCCGTGGAGCGACTCGTTCCGCGGCTCACTCCTCGGAGGCAGCCGCCATGGCGAGGTTCGACGCCTCTTCCTGCGCGCGCGCCGCCTCCTCGACGATCATGTCGAGTCGGTCGTAGGCCGCGAGTCCGGTGCCCGCCGGGAGGAGGCGACCCATGATCACGTTCTCCTTGAGGCCGCGGAGCTCATCCACCTTGCCGTTGATGGACGCCTCGGTGAGCACCTTGGTGGTCTCCTGGAAAGCTGAGCCCGAGAGGAACGACTCGGTCGAGAGCGACGCCTTGGTGATCCCGAGCAGCATCGGCTCGGCGACGGCCGGCTGTCCGCCCTTGCCGATGACCTTCTCGTTCTCCCGCTCGAACGTCGACTTCTCGACGTGCTCGTCAGCCAGGAAGTTCGTGTCGCCGGGATGCTTCACCTTCACGCGGCGGAGCATCATGCGAACGATGGCCTCGATGTGCTTGTCGTTGATCGACACGCCCTGCAGCCGGTAGACCTGCTGAATCTCGTTCACGAGCCAGAAGGCCAGCGCCTTCTCACCCTTGATCTTCAGAATGTCGTGCGGGTTCGCGGGCCCGTCCATCAGCGACTCGCCAGCGCGGAGGTAATCACCCTCCTTGACCGTGAGGTGCTTGCCCTTGGCGATGAGGAACTCGCGCGCCTCACCGATCTCCGGCGTGATGATGACCTTGCGCTTGCCCTTCGTGTCCTTGCCGAACGCGATGGTCCCGTCGATTTCCGCGACGATGGCGTGGTCCTTGGGCTTGCGAGCCTCGAAGAGCTCAGCGACGCGGGGCAGACCGCCCGTGATGTCCTTCGTCTTCGTGGTTTCGCGCGGGATCTTGCCGAGGATCTCACCGGCGTCGACCACCTGGCCGTCCGCCGGGAGAATGTTCGAGCCCACAGGCAGGAAGTAGCGGGCGACGTTCTCGCCGACGCCGGTCTTCATCAGCTCGCCGGTCTCCTCGCCGACAATCCCGATCCGCGGGCGAGCGCCCGCGTCGCGCGACTCGATGACCACGCGTCGTGACAGACCGGTGACCTCGTCGAGCTTCTCCTCCATCGTGACGCCGTCGACGATGTCGCCGTACTTCACGACTCCCGGCACCTCGGTGATGATCGGGATGGCGTAAGGGTCCCACTCGGCGAGCAGCGTCTGCCGCTCGACTCGCGTGCCCTCGGGGACCTTCAAGAAGGCACCGTACGTGAGGTTGTACTGCTCCTTCTCGCGCCCCGACTCGTCGACGACCTTCAGGACGCCGTGGCGGTTCATGACCACGGTCGTTCCGTCCTTCTTCGTGACGGTCTTGCAGTTCTCGAGCTTGATCCGGCCCTCGAAGCGGTTCTCCAGGGAGGACTGCTCGATCTTACCGCGCGCGGCCGCGCCACCGATGTGGAACGTACGCATGGTGAGCTGCGTTCCAGGCTCGCCGATGGACTGCGCGGCGATGACGCCCACAGCCTCACCCATGTTCACCTGGTAGCCGCGAGCGAGGTCACGCCCGTAGCACAGGGCGCAGATCCCGCGCCGCGTCTGACAGGTCAGCACGGACCGGATGACGACCTTCTCGATGCCCGCCTCTTCGACGAGAACGACCTTGGCCTCGTCGATCTCCACGCCCGGCGGAACCAGAACGGTCTCGTCGTCGCGCGGGTCGTAGATGTCTTCGAGCGCGGTCCTTCCGAGGATGCGCTCTCCGAGCCCCTGCACGACCTCACCACCCTCTTCGAGCTTGGTGACTTCGATGCCGTCGAGCGTTCCGCAATCGTACTCCGTGATGACCGCGTCCTGCGCGACGTCCACGAGGCGGCGGGTGAGGTACCCGGAGTTCGCCGTCTTGAGCGCCGTGTCGGCGAGGCCCTTACGCGCCCCGTGTGTCGAGATGAAGTACTGGGCCACCGTGAGGCCCTCGCGGAAGTTCGCCGTGATGGGCGTCTCGATGATCTCGCCGCTCGGCTTGGCCATGAGGCCTCGCATCCCGGCCAGCTGACGAATCTGCTGGTTCGAGCCACGAGCGCCGGAATCGGCCATCATGAAGATCGGGTTCATGGAGACGGTCTCGCGCTCCTTGCCCGTCTTCGGGTCCGGGATCTGCTCGACGCCGATGCCGTCGAGCAGCTCCTTGGCGACCTGGTCGGACGCCGCCGCCCAGATATCGACGATCTTGTTGTATCGCTCGCCGTCCGTGATCAGGCCTTCCTGATACTGCTCGACGACGGTCTCCACGTCCGACTGCGCCTGCGCGAGGATGACCTCTTTGCTGGCCGGGATCGTCATGTCGTTCATGCAGATGGAGACACCTGCGCGAGTCGACATCTGGAAACCCAGCGTGCGCAGACGGTCGGCCAGAAGGACCGTCGCCTTGTTGCGGCTGCGGCGGTAGCAGTCATCGATGAGGCTCGAGAGAGCCTTCTTGTCGAGGACCTTGTTGACCAGCTCGAACGAGACCTCCTTCGGGAGAATCTCGCTCACGAGCACACGGCCAACCGTCGTCTCGTGGATCTTGCCCTCGACCCGGCATCGAATCGCAGCATGCAAGTGTGCTTCGCCGGCGTCGTACGCCATGCGCAGCTCTTGAGGAGACGAGTAGACCGCCTGGAGGGTCTTCTCGCGGAGCTCCACCCGCTTGGCGTCGCTCAGCTTGTCCCAGCCCGCCTCTTCGTCGTTCGTGGGCAGGTTCTCCGGGATCTCACCGACCGCAAACGGACGCTGCCGGGTCATGTAGTAGAGGCCCAGGACGATGTCCTGCGTCGGGTTGATGATCGGTCGACCATGCGCCGGCGAGAGGATGTTGTTGGTGCTCATCATGAGCACCCGCGCCTCCATCTGCGCTTCCACCGAAAGCGGCACGTGCACCGCCATCTGGTCGCCGTCGAAGTCAGCGTTGAACGCCGTGCAGACGAGCGGGTGAAGGCGAATCGCCTTGCCCTCGATGAGCACAGGCTCGAAAGCCTGGATGCCCAAGCGGTGCAGGGTCGGGGCACGGTTGAGCATCACCGGGTGCTCGGTGATGACCTCTTCCAGGATGTCCCAAACCTCGGGCTTCTCCTTCTCGACGAGCTTCTTCGCGCTCTTGATCGTCGTGACGTAGCCGCGCTCTTCCAGCTTGTTGTAGATGAACGGCTTGAAGAGCTCGAGCGCCATCTTCTTGGGAAGGCCGCACTGGTGCAGGCGAAGCGAAGGACCGACCACGATGACCGAACGGCCCGAGTAGTCGACACGCTTGCCGAGCAGGTTCTGGCGGAAGCGGCCCTGCTTGCCCTTGAGCATGTCGCTCAGGGACTTGAGGGGGCGCTTGTTCGGCCCGGTGATCGTCTTACCGCGGCGACCGTTGTCGAAGAGGGCGTCGACCGCCTCCTGCAACATGCGCCGCTCGTTTCGGATGATGATCTCGGGCGCGTTGAGCTCGATGAGGCGCTTCAGCCGGTTGTTCCGGTTGATGACGCGCCGGTAGAGATCGTTGAGGTCGGACGTCGCGAAGCGACCGCCGTCGAGCGGCACGAGCGGACGGAGATCCGGGGGCAGCACGGGAATGACGTTGAGCATCATCCACTCGGGCCGGTTCCCGGACTCCTTGAATGCCTCGACCACCTTGAGGCGCTTCGAGTACTTCTTGCGCTTCGCCTCGCTGGTGGCGGCCTTCATTTCGACGCGGAGGAACTCCGAGAGACCGTGAACGTCGACGTCGCGAAGCATCTCGCTGATCGCTTCGCCGCCCATGCCGGCCTTGAAGGCGTCCCAGCCGAGCTCGTCGCAGAGCTCCTGGTAGCGCTCCTCAGAGAGGACCTCGCCCGTCTCGAGGTCCGTCTCCATCGGATCGAGGACGACGTAGCTCTCGCAGTAGAGGATGCGCTCGAGGTTCTTGAGCGAGATGTCGAGCACCGCACCGATGCGGCTCGGCAAGCTCTTCATGAACCAGATGTGCGCGACCGGGGTCGCCAGCGTGATGTGCCCGAGGCGCTCACGACGCACCTTCGACTGGATCACCTCCACGCCGCACTTCTCGCAGACGATGCCGCGGTGCTTCATGCGCTTGTACTTGCCGCAGATGCACTCGTAGTCCTTTACCGGCCCGAAGATCTTGGCGCAGAAGAGGCCATCCCTTTCCGGCTTGAACGTACGGTAGTTGATCGTTTCCGGCTTCTTGACCTCACCGTGCGACCACTCGCGGATCTTCTCCGGCGCAGCCAGAGAGATCCGGATAGCGGAAAAGGAGAGCGGATCCTTGGGCTTCTCGAAAAAGCTGAAGATGTCCTTCATCTGATCACTCCTCCGCCGCTAGCGCGTTTGCGCCGCGTGGACTCTCGATGAGTTCGACGTTCAGGCAGAGGGCCTGAAGCTCTTTCATCAACACGTTGAAGCTCTCCGGGAGACCCGCGTCGAGCGTGTACTCACCCTTCACGATGGCCTCGTACATTCGCGTCCGACCTTGTACGTCGTCGGACTTCACGGTCAGGAATTCCTGCAGTGCGTAGGCGGCGCCATACGCCTCCATCGCCCAGACCTCCATCTCTCCGAGACGCTGGCCACCGAACTGGGCCTTGCCTCCGAGGGGCTGCTGAGTGACGAGAGAGTACGGACCGATGCTCCGCGCGTGGATCTTGTCGTCCACGAGGTGATGGAGCTTGAGGATGTACATGATGCCGACGGTCACGTCCTCGTGGAACATGTCGCCCGTTCGCCCGTCGAAGAGCACGGTCTGACCGGTCTTCTGCGAACTCACGTGGTAGAGCGGCGAGCTCATCTGCTCCTTCTGAGCGGTGTCGCCGACCAGCTGAAGAAGGTCCGTGATCTCCGTCTCGTTGGCGCCGTCGAAGACGGGCGTCGCGAGCTGCAGGCCATCTTTGACCCGTGTGACGAAGCGAGGCAGGTCCTCGACGGGCATCGCCTCGATGATCTCCTTGGTCTTGCCCTTGTTGTAGATCTTCAAGAGGAGTTGGCGCAGCGGTTCGCCTGCGAAACCCTTCTCCTCCATGAGCTCTTGGAGCTGATGGCCGAGTAGATAGCCAGCCCACCCGAGATGCGTCTCGAGGATCTGGCCCACGTTCATTCGGCTGGGCACGCCGAGCGGGTTGAGGCAGATGTCGACCGGAGTGCCGTCGGGCAGGTAAGGCATGTCGACCTCGGGGAGGATCCGCGAGACGACGCCCTTGTTGCCGTGACGACCGGCCATCTTGTCGCCGATCTGAAGCTTGCGCTTGATGGCGATGTAGACCTTCACCATCTTGATGACGCCGGGAGGAAGCTCGTCGCCCTTGCTGAGCTTGCCGATCTTCTCCTGGAAGAGCGCCTCGATGGCCTGCGTCTGCTCCTCGAGCTGCTCGAGGATGGACGTGATCGTCTCCTGACCTTTCTCGACCTCGATGTCGCGCCAGTACTTGCGCGGAATGGGGTCGAGATCGTTGGCGACGATCTTGGTGCCCTTGGCCAGCAGGACCTTGCCCTTGCTGTCGACGAGCTTGCCAGCCGTGGTGCGACCGAGGAGCAGCTTGCGCACACGCTCGAGCGCAGACTCACGGATGATTTTGATCTCATCCGCCATGTCCTTCTCGAACTTGGCTCGCTCCTGGTCCTCGATCTCGCGAGCGCGATCGTCCTTCTCGGTGCCCTTGCGGCTGAACACGCGGGCGTTGATGACGACGCCCATGACGCCCGGAGCGACGCGCAGAGACGTGTCGCGCACGTCGCCAGCCTTCTCACCGAAGATGGCGCGAAGGAGCTTCTCTTCGGGGCTGAGCTGCGTCTCACCCTTGGGCGTGATCTTGCCCACGAGGATGTCGCCGCTCCGCACCTCGGCTCCGATGCGGATGATGCCGCTGTCGTCGAGGTCCTTGAGCGCTTCCTCACCGACGTTCGGGATGTCGCGGGTGATCTCTTCCTTGCCGAGCTTGGTGTCCCGCGCGACGCACTCGAACTCCTCGATGTGAATCGAGGTGTACACGTCTTCCTTGGCGATCCGCTCGGAGATGAGGATGGAGTCCTCGAAGTTGTACCCCTGCCAAGGCATGAAGGCGACGACGCAGTTCCTGCCCAGGGCGAGCTCGCCCATGTCGCAGCTCGGGCCGTCAGCGATGACGTCCCCAGCCTTCACGCGCTCGCCGATGCGAATCACAGGCTTCTGCGTGTAGCTGGTGCTCTGGTTCGAGCGCTGGAACTTGTGCAGCCGGTAGATATCCGGGAAGGCGCCTGCCTCGCCCGAGGTCTTGATGACGATCCGGGTCGCATCGACCGAGTGCACGACTCCGTCGCGCTTCGCGAGGATGCACACGCCGCTGTCACGCGCGACCTTGGCCTCGAGGCCAGTACCGACGATCGGGGCGTGGGTACGCACGAGCGGCACGGCCTGCCGCTGCATGTTCGAGCCCATCAACGCGCGGTTGGCGTCATCGTGCTCGAGGAACGGAATCATCGCCGCGGCGACCGACACCAGCTGGTTCGGCGACACGTCCATCAGGTTGACCTGGTCCGGCGGCACCATGACGGTGTCCCCGTTGTAGCGAGCGCTCACCAAGTTTGCGCTGAGCCGGCCATCGTCACCGAGGATCGCGTTCGCCTGAGCGATGTAGAAGCCCTCCTCTTCGAGGGCGCTGTACCAACGCACTTCGGTCGTAACGATGCCGTTCTCGACCTTGCGGTACGGCGTCTCGACGAAGCCGTACTCGTTGACGCGGGCGTGGGTCGAGAGCGACGCGATCAGACCGATGTTCGGGCCTTCAGGCGTCTCGATGGGACAGATTCGACCGTAGTGAGTCGTGTGCACATCGCGGACCTCGAAGCCCGCGCGCTCGCGCGTCAGGCCACCTGGCCCGAGCGCCGAGAGACGACGCTTGTGCGTGACCTCCGAGAGCGGGTTCGTCTGGTCCATGAACTGCGAGAGCTGGCTGCTCCCGAAGTACTCCTTCACCACCGCGGAGACGGGCTTCGCGTTGATGAGGTCGTGGGGCATGAGCGTCTCGATCTCTTGAGACATGCTCATGCGCTCTTTGATCGCGCGCTCCATGCGGACCAGCCCGATGCGGTACTGGTTCTCCATGAGCTCGCCGACCGCGCGCACACGGCGGTTGCCGAGGTGATCGATGTCGTCGGTGGTGCCCCGACCGTTCTTGAGCTCGATGAGGTGGCGCACCGTGTGGAGGATGTCCAGGGGCGTGAGCACCTGCGTCTCCAGATCGGGCTTCTCGTCGGTCTCGCCCCGGTAGAACTTGTAGTTCAGCTTCAAGCGGCCGACGCGGGAGAGGTCGTAGCGCTCGGGGTTGAAGAAGAGGTTGTGGAAGAGGGTCTTGGCCGTCTCCATCGTGGGCGGGTCGCCCGGGCGCAGCCGACGGTAGATCTCGAGGATCGCGTCGTCCTGCGTGATGATCTTGTCCGAGATCAGCGTGTCGCGCAGGTAGGCACCCACGTTCAGGCCGTCGATGAAGAGCACGCGGAACGAGGGCACACCGGCGGCGCCGAGCGCGTCGATCTTGTCCTGGGTGATCTCCTCGTTCACCCCGACGAGCACCTCTCCGGTTTCCTCGTCGACGACGTCCTCGGCACTGAACTTGCCGACCACTTCGGCGACGTCCATGGGCAAGCGGTCGAGCTTGGCCGCTCGGAGCTTGCGGATGGCCGCGCGCGTGAACTTACGGTTCTTGCGGACGATGACGTCGTCGCCGACCTTGATGTCGCGCGTGGCGCGCTGACCCGGAAGGAGATCGAACTCGATCGTCCTGGACCAGGTCTCGTTGCCCTCGAAGTTGATGGTCTCCGTGTCGTAGTAGAACTCGAGGAGCTCCTGCGTCGTGTAGCCAAGCGCCTTGAGCAGCACGGTCGCGGGCATCTTCCGGCGACGGTCGATCCGGACGTGGAGGAGGTCCTTGGGGTCGAACTCGAAGTCCAACCAGGAGCCGCGGTAGGGAATCACGCGAGCCTGGTAGAGGAGCTTGCCGGAGCTGTGCGTCTTGCCCTTGTCGTGGTCGAAGAACACGCCCGGGCTGCGGTGCAGCTGGCTGACGACGACGCGCTCGGTGCCGTTGATGATGAAGGTGCCGTTCTCGGTCATCAGCGGGATCTCGCCGAAGTAGACCTCCTGCTCCTTGATGTCTCGGACGGTCTTGTCGGCGCCGCTGCCACCACTCGTATCGTAAATGATGAGCTGGATGGTCACCTTGATGGGCGCGGCGTAGGTCATGCCACGCTGCACGCACTCATCGACGTCGTACTTCGGGCGCTCGAGGGTGTACCCCACGAACATGAGCTCGCTCGTGCCATTGAAATCGCGAATCGGGAAGACGCCCTTGAAGACCGCCTGCAGCCCGATGTCCGTCCTCTCGACGGGCAGCGTGGTCGCTTGCAGGAACTTCTCGTAGGACTTCTTCTGGATGTCGATCAGGTTCGGGATGTCGATGATCCGACTGATCTTCCCGAAGCTGTGGCGGATGCGAAAGTTGGTCTGAACCGTCGACGCCATGCGTGAAGCTCCCATCGACCGAGTGTTTTACTGCGCCGGTCATCGCAGAATGTTCGAATTGGTGAGGAAGGCGAGTCGATGACAGACGACCGCGAGCAGAGGGCAAATTTGCCCTCCGCAACGCGGTCAGCCCATTCGATGTGGAGCGATCGGGATCACTACTTGAGGGTGACCTTGGCGCCAGCGTCCTCGAGCTTCTTCTTGATCTCTTCGGCTTCTTCTTTGGTGATGTTCTCTTTGACCGCCTTGGGCGCCGCTTCGACGAGGCCCTTGGCGTCAGCGAGACCGAGGCTGGTGACCTCGCGGACCGCCTTGATCACGTTGATCTTCTTGGCGCCGATCTCCGTGAGCTCGACAGTCCACTCGGTCTGCTCTTCAGCCGCCTCGACGGGCGCCGCAGCGCCACCGCCGGCAACGGCCACCGGAGCCGCTGAAACGCCCCACTTCTCTTCGAGTGCCTTGACGAGGCCTGCCACATCCATGACGGACCAAGAGCTGAGCTCCTCGACCATCTGATCTACGTTCATGTTCGCCATCGTTCGCTACCTTCTATGCTCTATGTGCGCCGCCGCCGACGGCGCAAAATCAAATTTCTGAAACTGTTGGGGGGTGGGGCTACCCGGCATCTGCTTGACGCTGCTTGGCGTCGAGCACGTACGCGAGGTTCTGAGCGGGAGCGTTGAGCTGCATGACCAGTTGCTGCATCGGTGCCATCAACTGAGCCAGGAGCATGCCGCGGAGCTCGTCCTTGCCCGGGAGGGTTGCGAGTTCGTTCTGCACGCGCGCCGCCGAGAGGACCTCGGACTCCAGCACGCCACATTTGACCTCGAGCTTCTCGTTCTCATCGGCTTCCTTGCGGAAGTTCTTGATGATCTTCGCCGCTGCGCTGGGGTCCTCGTACGAAAACGCGATCCCGGTCATCCCGGTCAGCGCGGCCGCGAGGGTCTCATCGGAGGCGAGGTCGGTGCCTTCGAGCGCCTTCTTTACGAGGCGGTTCTTGGCGACCGTGTACTGGACATTGGCAGCCCGAAAACGGGTACGCAGTTCAGTGATCTGCTCGACGTTGATCCCAGTGAAATCCACCAGGACCACGGCCATGGCCTTGTCGAAGCTCTCTTTGACGCTGTCGATGACGACAGCCTTTTCTGTACGCGTAGCCATGTCTTAGGCCTCGATCGATGCCGGGTCGATTCGCACACCCGGGCCCATCGTGGTGCTCAATGTGATGCTGCGAAGGTAGGTCCCCTTGGCAGATGAGGGCTTCGCACGCAAGAGGGCATCCAAAAGTGAGCGTGCGTTGTCCACGAGCTTGTTCGGCTCGAAGCTACGCTTGCCGACAGGAACGTGCACAATCCCGGCTTTCTCGACCCGGAACTCGACCTTACCCGCCTTCACTTCGGAGATCGCCTTGGTGACGTCGAACGTCACAGTGCCGACCTTCGGGTTGGGCATCAGCCCGCGGGGCCCGAGGATCCGACCGAGTCGACCCACTTGGCCCATCATGTCGGGCGTCGCGATCACGGTGTCGAAATCGAGCCAGCCTTCCTGGACCTTCGCCACCACGTCGTCTGCACCTACGAAGTCCGCTCCCGCGGCCTCCGCTTCGATTGCCTTTTCGCCCTTTGCGAACACGAGCACCCGCACCGTCTTGCCGATTCCATGCGGCAATACGGTAGCGCCGCGGACCATTTGGTCGGCATGCTTGGGATTCACTCCCAAACGAACCGCCAGGTCCACGCTCTCGTCGAATTTGGCGAATGACGCCTCCTTCACGAGCGCGCACGCCTCGTCCAAAGCGTAGAGGCGACCTCGGTCGACTTTCGCGACCAGGTCCTTCCGCCTTCTACCTAGTTTCACATTTTCCTCCTCACGACGAGGAGCGCACCGGCGCCCTCGCCTCCCACCGCCCTACAGCTCGACGGTGGTAAACCTTGATTTGACGGCTAGCCGCCGAAGCTCAGTCGACGACGTCTACGCCCATCGAGCGGGCGGTGCCAGCCAGGGAGCGCACGCAGGCCTCGATCGACGCCGCGTTGGTGTCCTGGATCTTCTCTTCGGCGAGCTTGGTCAGCTGCGCCTGGGTGATCTTTCCGACCTTTTCCTTGTTCGGGCGCCCCGAACCTGAACCGGGCTTGCTGCCGATCTTCAGGCCGATCTCACGCTTGATCAGCACCGACGCCGGGGGCGTCTTCGTGATGAAGGTGAACGAGCGATCCGCGAAGACGGTGATCACCACGGGGATGATCAGACCGTCCTGCGCCTTGGTGCGCGCGTTGAAATCCTTGCAGAACTGCATGATGTTCACGCCGTGCTGACCGAGCGCCGGCCCGACGGGCGGAGCGGGGTTGGCCTTGCCGGCGGAGAGCTGCAGCTTAATTTGTCCGATGACCTTCTTCATGACCTAGCGCTTTCGAAGCAATGCTTCAGACGGTCTTTTCGACCTGTCCGTAGTCGAGTTCGACCGGAGTCGCCCGACCGAAGATGGAAACGAGGACCTTGACCTTCTGTTTGTCGGCGTTGACCTCTTCGACGGTTCCCGTGAAGTTGGCAAACGCCCCGTCGATCACGCGGACATGATCGCCCGCCTCGAACTCGACCTTGGGCTTGGGGCGCGCGGCGCCCTCAGCCACCTGAGCGGTGATCGCGTTGATTTCCGACTGTGGCACGGGCGCCGGATGGCGCCCGCCGACGAACCCGCTGACCTTGGGCGTGTTCTTGACGAGGTGCCAGGTCTGATCCGTCAAGTCCATCTGAATGAAGATGTAGCCGGGGTAGAACGTACGGGTCGTCGTACGCCGACCGCTGGGCCGGTTCTCCGTGACATTCTCTTTCGGGATGAGGACCTCGCCGAACGAACGCTCGGCTCCGGCCTGACGAATGCGCTCCTCGAGGGAGAGCTTCACCTTGCTCTCGTAGCCCGAGTAGGCCTGGATCACGTACCACTTCTTGGGGGTGGCTTGTTCTTGCGGGTCGAGCTCGCTGGGCGCGCCCTCGGATTGTGAGTTAGGCACGGCTCAGCTTCCGTAAATGAGGTCGGTGAACGCCGACCAAACGCTGTCGAAGAGGAAGAGGTAGATCGCGGCGAGGATCGACGTGACGATCACGACGATCGTGTTCCGCATGGTCTCGGGGCGGTTCGGCCACGTGACCTTGGAAAGCTCGCCGGCCACTTCGTCCGCCATGGGCTTGGCCCGGGGGTGACGGTAGAGAAGAAAGCCGGTGAGGATGCCGATGATCGCGGCGACGCCCGTGATGAGCGTCGCGCTCGGGGCCGGCAACGTGAACCATTCGTTCTGGCCGCCGACCGACGCCGCCAGGTCGTAGAGGAACGTGATCAGCTTGTCACCGATGAAGAACGCCAAGCCGCCCATCAGCACGAAGGCGAACTGCACCCAGCGCTCGAGGCCGAGCGTCCGTACTTCTTCGTGAATCTCTTCGTCTTCGTTCGTCATCGTTTCGTCCGCGTTCCGCTGAGACCGACAGGCCAGGAGGGACTCGAACCCCCGACCAGCGGATTTGGAATCCGCTGCTCTACCAACTGAGCTACTGGCCTAGATGTCGCTTGCTCTCACTTGGATTCCCGATGAACCGTATGTTGGTTGCATTTCGGGCAGAACTTCTTGAGCGCCATGCGCTCTCGGTCGGTCTTTTTCCGTGTCGTGTCGTAGTTTCGCGTGCCGCACTCGTCGCAGACGAGAGCGACACGCACCCTATCGCCCACTACTCGAGGATCTTGGTGATGACGCCGGCGCCGACGGTGCGGCCGCCTTCGCGGATGGCGAAGCGCTGCTTCTCTTCCATCGCGACGGGCGTGATCAGCTCGACCTTCATCTGAACGTTGTCG
>Ga0114933_10002466_pt1 | contig 19211 bp, 19 predicted proteins | sample 4SBtaG_FD_89691 | JGI IMG/M metagenome (GOLD analysis project Ga0114933, IMG submission 89691) | Deep subsurface microbial communities from Kolumbo volcano to uncover new lineages of life (NeLLi) - 4SBTROV12_W25 metaG | ecosystem: Environmental > Aquatic > Marine > Volcanic | place: Kolumbo... | reverse complement strand
TTGTCATTCGTTTACCGGTTTTAGGTTCTAGTCCCTTCGTGGCACTAACGATTACTTTTTCAGAGGATAGAACCGATGATAATTGAGATGCGTTTCCCCTCAGTGATGCTGCAGGAACTGCAAATATAATTAGTTGGGACCTCTCTACGGTTTCTCTAAGTGATGAGGTGATTTTCATTGTTGCCGGAAATGGAACTTGCGGAACAAACCTGAAATTTTCGTTATCACTACGCAGTTTGTTTGCCTCAGGTTGCGTCCTTGCAAATAGCATGACCTCTCTATTTTCGCGAGCGTTGATTATTCCAAGGGTTGTTCCCCATGTGGTGGTTCCAATTATTCCGATTCTATCCATACTTCACTTCACATAATTTTTCGATGTGATTTATTGAAAGTTTGCTAATTTTTTTGTCCCAACTTACTTTCATTGCCTTTTATTAACCTTTTGACGTTATCTTTGTGTAGTAGGACTGTTATTGCACCTCCGATTAGTCCGTAGGCGCTGTACACGAAAGGAATATTGGGCACTCCTTCAGTTTCTAAATTATTGAGTATTGCCAACACTGTTATGGATAACCCCCCAACCACTGATCCCACAATGGATCCTAATGAAACGTACCTAGTTATTCCTATCACGGGAGCAGCGGCTAGTGTAGCTGCAACTCCTGCCCACGGTGATAGAACAATGAGTGCAGCCCAGCCTGAAGCAATGCCCTTACCCCCTTTAAAATTCGTAAACAACGGCCAGATATGTCCAGCGATAGCTGAAAGTCCTGTAAGTGAATGAGACCAATCCGGTGTTTCCAGTATATAAACTGTTAGAGCTACCGGAATTGCTGCTTTACCCATGTCCAGTATAAGTGCGATTATCCCCCATATAGGTCCACATACGCGAGCAACGTTAGTGGCTCCAGTACTTCCGCTACCAAAGTTCCTGATATCGATACCTTTTATTAGTTTTCCAATAAGCAGGCCAAATGAAATGGACCCTACCAAATATGCTAGGACCACGAAAATAATTCCTGCAATTATGTTCATTAACGTTTCCATCCCCTAAATCGAAATCTAAGAGGAGCGCCCTCAAACGTGTATTCTTCGCGGAGCTTGTTTTCGAGATACCGCCGGTATGAAAAATGGATCATATCTGTATGGTTCACAAAAAATGTGAAGCTCGGGGGCATTGTGTTATCTTGCATTGCACTATATATCTTTAGTACCCGCTGGCCACCTGAGGGTGGAGGGTTTTCAGCTACTGCAGACAAGACAGTTCGTCTTATGTCCGGTCTGGGGACTCCTTTTGACCATTCCACTTGTACCCGCAGAGCAGTGTCTAGTAGTTCATTTACCCCATCAGTTTTTAAGGCTGATGTAAAAACGATAGGAGAGTAGGAGGCGAACTTAAATTTTTCCCTTATTCTTTTTTCCATAGTTTCTTTATCTAACCCTATCTCACGGCGAAGGTCCCACTTATTGACTACGATTACTATCCCTCTATAAGTTTCTAATATGTAGCTCGCTATATGCGTGTCTTGGCTAGTGGCGAATTCTGAAGCATCTAGAACAAGAGCGGCCACGTGACATCGTTCTATCGCTTGCATGGACCTTAAGACACTATAGTGTTCAATACCTTTTTTGATGCTTCCCCTTCGTCTTATGCCTGCCGTGTCAATAAGTTGGATTTCTCTATCCTGGTAGACGATGGTTGTATCAACGGAATCTCTTGTAGTTCCTGAAATGTCACTTACTATTGCTCTACTTTCCCCCGTTATAGAGTTGAGTAACATAGATTTCCCAACATTGGTCCTACCCACGATTGCTAAGTTAAGATCAGCTTCTGGGGCGAAATAGGTTTGGCGACTTGGAAAATATTTAAGTATCTGTTCCATGAGATCGTCCAAGCCAATGTTATGGTAGGCACTGATAGGAATTGGGTCGCCGAGGCCCAATTCATAAAGTTCAAACGCTAAATTTTTTCTTTGATCGTTATCTGACTTGCTGGCTGCTAGTACGGTAGGTTTACCAGTTTTGCGAATAAGATCGGCGACATCCCTATCCGCGGCTGTAATTCCTTCTGACACATCCACTAATAGCGTTATAACATCACACTGGCTGATAGCAAAATGAATCTGGTCACTTACCTGTTCCCAGATAGTGTCGTTAGGGAATAAATCTAAGCCCCCCGTGTCAACAAGCAGGAATGGTTGTTCTGACCATTCGGTTTCTGCTATTACTCTGTCTCGGGTAGTACCTGCCAAGTCAGACACAATCGATTGGCGCCTTCCAGTTAACCTGTTAAAAAGCGTGGATTTGCCTACGTTGGGTCTTCCAACTATAGCCACCGTTGGTTTCATTGATGTGGCTTCTTGGTGGTTCAAATTATCCGTCCCATTGTTAGGCTGGATTTACCCAGTCCTGCTAACTAAATATCAAAGTATTACTCTAGTAACCAAAGAGTTCTGCAAGAACGGCTTTTTGTGCGTGAAGTCGGTTTTCAGCTTGATGATATACAACAGAATTGGGATGTTCCAACATACCATCTGAGATTTCTTCTCCACGATGAGCGGGCATATCATGCATAAATAAGAAGTCATTTTTAGCAAGGGTAACTAATTGTTCGTTAACTTGGTACGAGGAAAATATGGAAAGCCTCTCTTCTTTCTCTTCCTCGTCGCCCATACTTACCCAGACGTCGGTATAAACAATATCAGCTTCGACGACAGCCTCTTTAGGATCATCCGTCCATATTAAATTGCTTCCTCGATTTTGGGCTATTACTTTGGCCTGGTCCCAAATATTTTCGGGCAGTTTGTGGCTTTCAGGTGAGGCGATACTGAAGTTCATTCCTACTGAAGCGCATGCCAGTGCTAAACTTCCAGCTATATTATTGCCATCTCCAACAAAAGCTAGTTTTAAGCCTTCTAAGTCACCTTTTTCCTCAAATATTGTCAGACAGTCTCCCAGGGCCTGGCAGGGATGGGCCTGGTCCGAAAGTGCGTTTACAATTGGGATTGATGTGTTATCGGCTAAGAGTTCGAGACTTCGGTGTGAAAACACTCTTGCAACCACACAATCGACCAATCTATCAAGAACTTTGGCGACATCTGCCACCGGTTCTCTAATTCCGAGACCAATTTCATTGTTGCTCAAAAAGATACATGACCCTCCCATCTGTTTTATTCCGACCTCGAAACTAACCCTCGTTCTAAGTGAAGGTTTTTCGAAGACTAATGCAACAGTTTTATCAGACAAAATTTGGGGGGTATTTCCTTGTTTGATTGATGCGGCTTTCGAAATTATGCTCTCAACCTCACCGTCATTTAAATCTAAAATGGAAAGAAAGTTTTTGTTCTTCATTCTGTAATCAATCTCTATGGTTGCGATACGAAATATGTTTGAAAGATGTTAACTCTTTAACTACATTCAAGGAAGTCTAGCGACGAGGAGAATTTGTCTGAATCTGTCGCGAATCAAAAATTAATCAATCAAGTCGGGTCGTTGAAGCAATGTTCGTTGATCTGACTGTTTATCTCTCCAGATTCTTATTTCCTTATGATTACCTGATAGAAGTATTTCAGGCACTTGCATTCCTCTGTATGTGACGGGGCGTGTAAATTGGGGATATTGAAGTTTCCCCTCGTAAAAAGAATCATTTTCTATTGATTCCTTGGAACCCACAGTTCCTGGTATTAGCCTGGAAACAGCATCAATTATGGTCATGGCAGGAAGTTCCCCACCACTTAACACATAGTCACCCACGCTTATTTCGTCGGTTGCTAGATGTTGGCGTACCCTGTCATCGATTCCTTCATATCGACCGCATATCAACATTAATTCCTCATTCTGCGATAGTTCTTTTGCGATGTCATGATTGAACGTTCTGCCTTGAGGAGTCATAAGTATTTTTGGAGTTTTGCTATCAAGTGTATGGGTTGTTGATATATCTTCAACTGCCTCAAAAATTGGCTCTGGCTTCATTAACATTCCAGGGCCACCTCCGAACGGATAATCATCAACTGTTCTATGTGGATCATTGGCGTAATTACGGATGTTGTGAACAAAAATCTCAATTACGTTCTCTTTTATAGCTCTTGCCAATATACCTTCCTCCAAAGGGGAGGAAAACATATTTGGAAACAAAGTCAGAACGTGGAATTTCATATTAGTTTGAATTTGCCTTAAGCTTTCTCATGAGACCATCCAGAACCGCGAATAATTTGTAGTCCATGAGGTATTGATGGTAATACTATTTCAAGGCACTCTTTGACAGCTTTTGGACTCCCTGGAAGGTTAATTATTAGGCATCCAGATCTAACGCCAGACACAGAGCGGCTCAGCATAGAATAAGGAGTGATCTCAAAGGTTTTCATCCTCATTGCTTCTGCTATTCCCTGTACCTCAATGTCCAATATTGATTTAGTTGCTTCTGGAGTCACATCTCGTGGTCCAAGACCTGTTCCACCAGTTGTCAGCACAACGTCAATTTCTCCGCTATCACTCCAAGCCCTGAGTGTGTCAGCAATTGCATTTACTTCGTCAGGTACCATATCTCTCTTTATCACTGATAAAGTCGAATCAGAGATCATGTCCATGATTGTGTTTCCACTAACGTCGGTCTCTCGGTCCCCTTTGAATCCAGAATCACTTATTGTCAATATTCCGACTCTAAATTCACCTTCGGTAATGTGATTAGTATTTTGCATCTCATTAAACCTTTAAAAATATAGGAATTTATAAAAAATAGAACTTAAAATACCTTGCTATGTTTGCGTCTTCGTTGGGAGACTGTAGGAGCCGGTTATGCAAGGCGTATTTGTAAGGTTGATTGGGCTGTCAACATGGTAACACGGGGTCGGGCGATTTCCTCCACGAGGGGTTATTTTAGATTTTTATGGAGTTAGGTCACTCACCAGTTATGCCACGTGAAATTGTGGATGCGTTTTCCACTTGCCTTCCTGGGCTTTTTGTAGACGGCACTGTTGGCTTAGGTGGTCACAGTGAGGCTCTTTTGGATGAATATCCAGGGTCTCAAATTTTAGGGATTGATTTGGATGGGAAAGCTCTTGCGCTTGCTGAAAAAAAACTTTCACGGTTCGGGGCAAATTTTCTTCCGGTAAAGGGTAGTTACTGTGATGTTGGGGGAATCTCTAGTGGGAAAGGCTTTGATGGCGTATCTGGGGCTTTGTTGGACTTGGGCTTGTCCTCGTTACAGTTAGATACTCCTGATAGAGGATTTAGTTTTAGGATGGATGCGCCATTGGATATGCGCTTTGGAGATTCAGGGGATGTCACCGCTGGGCAAATTGTTAATAGATATTCACAAGATGAACTAGCGAATCTAATCTTCGCCTATGGAGAGGAGCATAGATCAAAAAAAATATCAGCTGCAATAGTAAGGGATAGGCCGATTTCTTCCACATATGGATTGGTTTCAGCTATTGAGTCTGCTGTTGGGAAGAAGAAAGGACGAATACATCCAGCAACTAAAACATTTCAGGCATTGAGAATTGCAGTAAATGATGAATTGGGCAACGTAAAACATGGCTTGGAGGAGCTTCTAAAGGTAATTAGGAGTAACGGTAGATTGGCGGTTATCAGTTACCACTCTTTAGAAGATAGGATCGTCAAGAATTTTTTCCGGAGTGAGGCCTCATCCTGCTTATGTCCAAGAGAACGTATTGTTTGCGAATGTAACCATCAACCATCAGTGAGGGTGATCAATAAAAAGGTAAAAAAGCCTAGTAAATTAGAAATTGAGGCTAATTCTAGGAGTAGAAGCGCTCGTTTGAGGGTTGTAGAAAAAATTTAGAGGATCAGTTATGGCCAACAAAAAATATATGCAACAGAGCGATGTGATCACAGCGATCGATGTAGGAACTACGAAGATATGTACCATTGTTGCTCGAAAAGTTAATGGTGAATACCCAGAAGTTATTGCTCATAGCGTGGTTAATTGCTCGGGTCTTAAGAAAGGAAATGTTGAGGATATAACCTTAACTGCGGAAGCTATTAGACAGAGCTTGGTTGAGGTTAGGGGTAAAACGGATACTCCTATTGGCTCAGCTTATATCGGAATAACAGGCTCTCACGTTACATTCGATAACAGGATAGATAATCTTGATGGCGTTGGTCGACAGGGGGTTATTACGGCCGACGAGGTAAATAATATACCTGATTTAGTCACGGCAGGAGCGGCAACGTATGGGCGAGAAATCATTCATGCTTTCCCAAAGACTTATAGGGTCGATGGACATAATGGTATTAGCAATCCTACAGGGATGCATGCTGAAGGTGTCGAGGTTGTATCGCATGTAGTTAGTGCAGGATCATCTTTTGTGAGAGATCTTGAAAAGGCGGTCACTGGCGCTGGGCTAAAAGTTAAGGGTATGGTTCTGGAACCACTTGCTAGTAGCGAGGCTATTCTATCCAGCAGGGAAAAGAATAAAGGGGCTGCTATTGTCGATATAGGTGGAGGAACGACAGATATCGTTGTTTTCAAGAAAGGAACTATAGACTACACCTCGGTTATCCCCGTGGGAGGGTATCAGTTTACTAATGATATCTGTGTTACCTATAACACTCCCTACCAAGAGGCAGAGAAAACTAAAATTCAATATGCCAACACGGAACCCTCATATATCGATATGAGGGAAGAAATTTCATTACCTGTTTCCAATTCCAACTCGACTACCACCATTTACAGAAGAGATCTTTGTCAGTTAATGAGAGAACGAACGCTTGAATTAATAAGACTTATTGATCTCAATCTTCAACAGGCTGGTCTTAGACAAGGCTCTAATGACACGGTTGTATTAACTGGTGGTGCTTCAACGATGCCAGGTTTTTTTGAAATGGCTCAACAATTTATCCCTAATTGCAACATTCGAATGGGGGTACCGGAACATCTTTCTGGTATGTCCGAGGAGTTAGAAGCCCCTCCGTATGCAACTGGTGTGGGTATTCTTCTGTATGGATTTAGGCAGGAAATAGCGGCTGACAAAGCTGATATTGCTCAAGTTAGAGGCACACATTTTTCGGGTAGTAGGGGTGGCATTCTAGGGAAAATTAAAGGGATATTTAGCTAGTAAATTTGTTTTGTTAACTATTGTTACGGAGGATTTTATGACTATTAATGGTAGGGAACTCGAAGGGGTTGCGAAAATCAAGGTTATTGGTGTTGGGGGAGGCGGATCCAACGCGGTTTCACGTATGTTTCGAGAACGTGTTTCAGGGGTGGATTACATCGTTATGAACACCGATGTGCAAGCACTAATGGGTAGTGATGTTCCAGTTAGAGTCAGGATTGGTGAGCAGCTTACGGAAGGAATGGGTGTGGGAGGAAATCCTGATAAAGGAGCTGCCTCCGCAGAGGAGAGTAGAGAAGAAATTTATGACATCATACGTGACTCCGATATGATTTTTGTCGCTGCAGGTATGGGTGGTGGCACTGGTACAGGTGCAGCTCCTGTAATCGCTGAGATTGCCCGAGAAACTGGGGCGTTGACGGTTGGGGTTGTTACGCGGCCTTTTTCTTTTGAGGGTAATCGTAGGTCTAAGCAGGCTCAGGAGGGTATCGATAAGCTTCAGGCAAACGTTGATACACTTCTTGTAATACCTAATGAGAGACTTAATGTTGTTGCCAAAGAAGAGGTTACTGCGGAGAATGCATTTAAACTAGCTGATGATGTGTTGAGACTGGGGGTGCAGTCGATAACAGAGCTAATAACAAACGCAGGGGATATCAATTTAGATTTCGCTGACGTTCAGAGTATTATGAGAGACGCTGGTCCTGCATGGATGTCCATTGGGTATGGGTCCGGTGAGGGTCGTGCAAGAGAGGCGGCTCAGCAAGCCATAACTAACCCATTAATGGATGTCTCTATTGAGGGAGCGACTGGTGTGTTGTTTAATATTTCAGGTGGTAGTGATCTTAAGCTGAATGAACTTCATGAAGCGGCTGAAGTCATTCAACGTGTAGTGGATCCTGACGCAAATATCATCTTTGGAATGACTACAGACCCTAAAATGGAGAATGAGATCAAATTAACTATTATCTCAACAGGTTTTCCAACTACTGAAACTCTTATACAGCGGGATATCGAAAAGACGGTTGCCGCGGCCCAGAAGGTGGCTGGAAATGAGGATTCGTTGGATTTACCCCCATTTTTAAGGAGAAACCTTGGTGGCTTTTCCATGGGCGGTTCAATACCAAGTCAGAATGGTCATTCTGACTGAGGATATAGATTCAAAAATAGGTAAAATTCAACTGCTCGGTGTCTTGTCCTTAAAGGTTTGGCACCGAGTTGTGTTATGTGATTCCTTCGGTAGGGTTTTTACCCACATATAGCTTTTCAAAATGTGATCACGTCTTCAAATTCCTGATAATTTTTATGTTTGTGCCTAGCCGGTTGGTATGTTTCGGAATCTGAAAAAAACTGGTCCCTTTTTTGCCTTGAGACGTTTATTGACACACCTCAATATGTGGTGTAGATTCGGATTCGTTACACGATAGATAGTGTGTTCTTGGTTGCTTTGTCACTGCTTCTAGCGCTGCTCGAGTATCCCGAAAAGAGGTTCTTCTTCTAGTTTATGTATTGCCCATTTTGTAATAATGACAACTCGAAAGTGATCGATTCTAGAGACTCGAGCGATAGCGTGCGTCGTCGCCGAGAATGCCTGAGGTGCGGTCTTAGATTTACCACTTATGAGAGGGTACAGACTAGAGCACTTCTTATTGCGAAGCGTGATGGTCGTAGAGAGGAATTTGACCGGGAAAAATTGTGGGCAAGTGTGAAAAGTGCTTGTGCAAAAAGGCCTCTTCCCATAGGAAGTATTGATAAAGTGATTGATGAGATAGAGGCCCAGCTCGCAAATGCTGGAAGAGCCGAAATTCCTTCCAGAGTAATTGGTGAGTTGGTGATGGATAGGTTAAGAAATTTAGATAGAGTTGCTTATATAAGGTTTGCAAGTGTTTATAGAGACTTTAGAGATATAGAGAGCTTTAAAGAAGAAGTGGAAGCGTTGTTGGATCCTGGACATCCTGATGAAGAGAGTAATCAGCTCTCTTTTCTTGAAGATGATGAGCTTACTGTTCCAGGCAAGAGACGGAGGGGAAGAAAACCGAAGAGGAAGGTTACTGACCCCGGAAGTTAATAGAGAACTATGGGACCGGTTTGGTACAAATGTTCTAAATCTGATAATGTTTGTGTCTGGTGTAGAGTCAGAATCTGTAATACTGGAATGCTGCCTAGAGCAAGAAAATAAAAGAGAGGTGAGTAACTAATGGCCCAGGAAACGATTTTTGGTGATGGTAGTGAGGGCGTTATTGATGAGGTTGTAAAAGCCCTTGAGTCTGCGGGCGTAACTGGCGATGTTGCAGCCGCTGTGACCAATAACTTAAAAGGGGGAGGGGTAGAGATTGAAGATGAGGTTATTGGTGACGGGTTGTCCTTGTCAGATAACGCTAGATTTATTATCGAAAAACGTTACATTCGTAGAGGTGATGATGGAGAGCCTATAGAGGATGTCAAAGGCTTGTTTGAGAGGGTCTCAAGAGCAATTGCGTTGGGTCAACCAGAGGCTAAGCGAGCTGAGTATGAACAAAGATATTTCGAAAAAATGTCGACGTTGAAGTTTTTGCCGAATTCACCGACTATCGTTAATGCTGGAACAGGGAGAGGTTGCCTCTCCGCATGTTTTGTGGTTTCTCCTGAAGACAACATTGAATCAATTATGAAGGTTGCTAATGATGCAGCCATGATTGAGAAATGGGGAGGAGGCATAGGGTTCGGACTTTCTGATCTAAGACCAAAAAAAGATAGAATTTCTACCACACATGGTCAGGCCTGTGGGCCTATAGCTGTTATGAAGCTCTATTCATCTGTTGGGGCGACTCTTACACAGGGTGCTTTTAGGCTTGGTGCCCATATGGGTCAATTGATAATTTCTCATCCTGATATTGAGGAATTTATACACTGTAAGGACGATGACGATACCCTTCAAAATTTTAATATATCTGTTCAAATTACAGATGAGTTTATGAAAGCCGTAGATAATGACGAAGATTTTGCTCTTGTGACTCCTAGAGACACAGGTGATGGCCCTGTTAATGAAGTTGTCGCCACTGTAAGGGCTAAAGATCTCTGGGATGATATAGCTGAGTCAGCATGGAAGACTGGAGATCCAGGAGTAGTGTTTGTTGATAGAGTGTGGGAAACGGCTCCCAATCCACAAATGGGGAAGATAAAAACTAGTAATCCGTGTGGAGAAGAGTTTCTTGAAAATTACAGTAACTGCTGTCTTGGCTCAATAAACCTAGATCTCCATATCAATGGTACAGACTTTGATTGGGATTTATTGGAAGATACGACTCGGTTGGCTGTTCGTTTCTTAAACGATGTAATTGAGGTTAACTCCTTTCCTTTGGCCAAATTGAGGGAGGTCAATCTTGACACAAGAAGAATAGGGCTTGGGGTCATGGGTTGGGCTGACTCTCTGGTTCGCCTTGGACTGTCATATGATTCAGATGAGGCTTTGGAACTTGCAGATAAACTAGGAGCATTTCTGAACTCCACCGCATGGGACGAGTCGGCTAAGATTGCCGAAGAACGTGGCCCTTTTCCTCAATATGAGAATTCTGCATTGAAAGAGTGGGGTATGCCACCCGTACGTAACTCTAGTGTAATAACGATAGCTCCGACAGGAACAATAAGTCGGATAGCGGGCTGTTCAAGTGGTATAGAGCCTCATTTTGCAATGGCATGGTGGTCTAATGTACTTTGGACCGATCACGAAGGTACCAGCTCTAAGTTAATGGATTCGCCAGCCTCCGTTTTTCAAAGTCTAAAAGATGCTCTCGGGTCGGAGGATGAAGCCAGGAAAATCCTTGAAAAGATCATCGAAGATCCGGATAACGCTGAGATAATTATGGGGGATCAGGGGTTGGATTCTGCGGTTTATCGGACTGCGATGAAGATTTCAGCCGAGGCACATGTCAAAATGCAGGCTATTTGGCAGAAGCATGTCACAAACTCCGTTTCTAAAACGATTAACTTACCTAACTCGGCTTCGATACAAGATGTTAAAGATGCTTACAGACTTGCATGGGAGACCGGATGTAAGGCTGTAACCGTTTACAGAGATGGTTCAAAGTCTATGCAGGTTTTGGAGACGGGAGCCTCTAATGAAAGTGAGGAGGATCCGGAGGACCATTTGAAAGTTCCTCGTCAAAGACCTGTTTCTGTTATGGGGGTAACCGACAGAGTCAGAACTGGTCATGGGACAATGTTCGTAAATCTAACATTTGATGACGAAGGACATCCCTTTGAAGTCTTTGCCCACTTAGGTAAGGCTGGTGGATGTGACTCCGCCTATTTAGAGGCGATTGCTCGTTTGGCTTCATTGGGATTGCGATCTGGTATTGATCCTAGTCAGATTGTTGATCAGCTTAAAGGAATAACATGTGATCCTGCATGGGATGGTGGAACTTTAGTTAGGTCAGCTCCAGATGCGGTTGCGCTGGCGTTGAGTAGACATTTAATAGAGAAGGAAGTAGGCAGTGGAAGTGTCTCTATGGCAGGTAGTTCCGCCCAACTAGGATTATTTCCGTCTTCCGTGGATTCGGCTGGCGATGATCAAGGTGAATCAATTAATGTTCCTACGGGTGCTAAGTGTCCGGAATGTTCTGGATATTTATTGCATCAAGAGGGTTGTTTGAGCTGCCCTGACTGTGGTTACAATAAGTGTGAATAAGTAGTAATTATCCAAATAGTTGTGGTTTTTTATGAAGGGGTTACTCCTGGTCCATACCTGAGAGTGGCCCCTTTACAATTTGTCCAAACTAACGTCTGATCTTAAGGAGGGACTTTAATGAGTGAAAGGCCTTATCTCGCGATTACCATGGGCGACGCAGCCGGTATTGGCCCTGAGGTTACAGCGAAAACTCTCATTGAATCTGAGATATATGAAAAGTGTCGTCCTTTTGTTGTTGGGAATACCGAGGCTATGAATGATGCTTTAAGAATAATTGGTTCTGAGATAAAGGCAAGGTCTGCCAAGTCTCTTGAAGATATCAATGGAGACTATGGCGTTGTCGATGTACTTGATCTTGGGAATCTAGATTTTGCCAATATTCAATACGGATCCCTCTCGTCCGATTCTGGAAGGGCGTCAGTAGAGTGGATTCTTAAAGCAGGAGAGCTTGCGGCTTCTGGGGCTGTTCAGGCTATAAGTACAGCTCCGATTAATAAGGAAGCTTGTAGCCTTGCTGGGTTCAAAGATATTGGCCACATGGAGATATTTCAGCGTCAGACGGAATCGGATCAAGTTGCAACTATGCTTATGTCAGGTGTTCTTCGTGTTGTCCATCTAACTACCCATAGATCCCTTCGAGTCGCTTGTGACTACGTAACAAAAGAAAATGTATTAGCGAAGTTAGTCCTAACGGACGAATATTTTAAGAAATGGGGATGGCCAAATCCTAAAATAGGTGTTTCTGCACTTAATCCTCATTCCAGTGACGGAGGCCTTTTGGGAGACGAAGAAGAACTCCAAATAACACCAGCGGTGAAAGAGGCACAGTCTCTTGGAATTGATGTTGTAGGTCCTGTTCCTGCCGATACTGTTTTCAATCAAAACATAGATGGGAAATTCGATGTATGTATTGCCATGTATCACGATCAGGGTCATATTCCTATCAAAGTTTATGACTGGCAGAGAAGTGTTAGCGTTAATCTGGGTTTACCATTCGTCCGGACATCAGTGGACCATGGAACCGCTTTCGACATAGCTGGGAAAGGGGTTGCAGATCATATTAGTATGATGGAATCGATAAAAGTAGCTATGTCGATAGCGAGTGATCGTATTCTTCCGTAGAGCGTCATCCAATAATGGAGTGAGTAGTAGAATATAAATATGGGTATTACATTTGTTGGCGGTGGTGTTATGGCAGAGGCTCTTATTAAGGGCATTATTAATGCTGGGTTGTCCAATCCTGGCGATTTAATGGTTAGTGATCCCATGAAGGAACGGAGACTTTATCTCGAGTCTGAATATGAAATAAAAACCGTCGAATCTAATGATTTAATTCTTGATGGGGATGGAATCATAATTCTTGCTGTTAAACCGCAAATTCTGCCATATGTATTGTCAGATTTGAATGGAAATATTTCCAATGATAGATGTGTGGCATCTATTGTCGCTGGGGTTACATCGGGGACCATAAAAGAAGGGTTGTCTCATAATTCTGTGATCAGAATAATGCCAAATACCCCTGCTCAAATTGGCCAGGGGATGTCAGTTTGGTATTCGACAGACTCTGTCTCAGAGTCGGATAGGTTATTTCTAGGTCAAATACTAGGCACGTTAGGGGACGAGGTTCATGTAGAGGATGAGAAGTTTGTTGATATGGCAACTGCACTGAGTGGAAGTGGGCCAGCATACGTTTTCTTATTTATCGAATCTCTCATAGACTCTGGTGTTTATCTTGGAATGTCGAGAGATATGTCTAGAAGGTTAGTTTTGCAGACCATTTTGGGTAGTTCAGAATTGGTTAAGCAAAGTGGGAAACATCCAGCAGACTTGAAGGATATGGTGACTTCGCCAGGAGGGACTACTATTGAAGCATTAGTTTCAATGGAAGATGAGGGTTTCAGGGCATCAGTGATAAAAGCTGTGAGATCTGCATATGATCGATCCCTAGAATTGGGCGGATAGGATGGGGCTTCAGTTTGTTGGACATTTTCTAAATATACTTGCCACGGTTCTTTACTTCGGGATATTGGCAAGGGTTCTTTTGTCTTGGATAAGTGTTGGGCCTGATAGTTTCTTAATGCCTTTTTTGAGACTCATATTCGCGGTTACGGAACCGATTCTGGGCCCAATCCGTCGAGTTCTTCCCAAGACAGGTATGTTTGATTTTTCTCCCATCGTTGCATTAATTTTGCTTCATGTCGTCAGGACCGTAGTGGCCCGGGCGTTTAACTGAGCTTGTTTAGAATTCACAGCTCCGTAGGTTTAGCATTGTCTCATGGTGCAAGATCATTTTTCATATCTATTTTCGTCTGAAGTGTTACTTCCCCTGCTGAAGCCACAAATGTTGAGCCGTTGTCCAATAACACATTTAAAGAACCATTTTCATTAATAGATTTCGCTGTTCCGGTTACGCCATGTCTATTGGTACCGGGAAAAGAAATGGTTATTTTCTTACCTAGAGTGTTCAAGCGGGATTCCCATAATTTTGTTAATGACTGGTCTTTTTTTACCATGTGATAGTAGTAGTCCATTTTCTGTAACAGGGTTCTAATGGTGAAATTTCTGTTTACATCTTTTCCGCCAATTTTTCTAAGGCTGGTGGCAATCTCCGCAATTTCTGAATTTTCAGAAGTGTTCATGTTGACATTGAAACCAATTCCTATCACACAGAAGTCAATCTCAGATCCAGAGATTTCTGACTCAATAAGAATCCCACAAAGTTTTTTGCCATATATCTGTATATCATTAGGCCACTTTATTTCTGCTTTAATGTCAGATATTTGTTGCGATGTATCTGAAGCGGCTAATGCTGCAACCATATTTAGGTAGGGTAGTTGCGACATTTTTGGCCGTACTAATATGGATGCTTGGATATTAGTGCCTTGTTGGGATACCCAGCTTCTTTTGAACCTACCTCGTCCAGATCCTTGATGGTTAGCTGCTACAACAGTTCCTTCGGGAGCACCCTTGCGGGCCAGAGCACGGCAATCATCCATTGTTGAGCCAGTCTCATTAATATGGTGAATAGCACATCCAATAATCACGAAAATGTCTCAGGTAGTTTTTCTGTATAGGTAGAAGTTAAAAAAACTTCCACGATACAACTTCCCAATATCCAATCCTCTGTGACCATATTTATCCTTTCTTGGAACCGGGTCTCATTTTTAATCAATTTCAATGCTTGATATCTATCATATTTTTCAAACAGAGGATTGGCTTTCGCCAATATATCTACCTTCTGTATTTCTTTAACGTGAAATATAAATTCAGGGTGCTCAATCAAATTTGCGTGCCAGCTTCTACGTCCTGGCCGGGAAGCCAAAAAAAGTCTACCTTCCAGGTAGTGTGCCCAAATTTCTATCCGTCGTTGCAGCCCTGTTTTTCTACCCCGAGTAGTAATATCCACAACCATATCAGGGTGGAGTAGTTCTGCAATGTTTTTGTCAATTCCATTCATATTCTCGTGTGATCGTAGCACATCATTTGTTGTATGAATGGCTCTTAAACTTGCTAAGCATAAATGTGCATTCTACAATGGTGCTTGCGCCTTGCGTTTATGCCTGTTTAGGCACAACAGTGGCGTTAGTAAAGCGCTAGCTTATACATTGATAAATTTAGGAGGAACTCTAATGAAAGTACTTGATGCTGTGGCGCGTATTCTTCGCGAAGAAGGAGTAAAGTGGGCAGGATGCTTTCCTTCAAACAACCTTATTGAAGCTGTTGCAGAAGCAGGCATTAATCCGATCATGTTCCGTCAAGAACGGGGAGCAGCAATGGCTGTAGACGGTTTCAGCCGTATGAGGAACAGGGATGAGTTTGGAGTTCTTATAACCCAGGGTGGGCCAGGTTCAGAAAATACAATGGGTGGTTTGGCACAGGCTTATGCAGATAATGTGCCTATTCTCTATCTACCCGGGGGAGCTGCAGTGAACCAGAGGTCAGTGAAGCCGAATTTTTCTCCTGCGCGGACCTACGCTTCTGTTTCAGTCTCTGCTGAGGTTTTATATCAACCCTCTCAAGTTGCATCGGTAATGAGACGTGCATTTCATGCATTGAGGAATGGCAGGCCTGGTCCTGTTATTGTCGAAATACCTGCTGATGTAGGTGAGATGGATGTTGATGACGCTATTGTTTCAGCTTATACCCCACCAAAGAGATACCGGTCTGCTCCGTCATCAGGAGATGTAACCAGGGCTGTTGAGCTACTTCTTTCAGCTAAAAAGCCGGTAATATGGTCGGGTATGGGAACGCTTATGGCCGACGCGTCAGCAGAACTGACAGAATTTGCTGAATTAACAGATATTCCAGTTTATTGCACTATGCCTGGGAAGTCTGGTTTTGACCAGAGGCACCCATTATCTTTGGGATCGGGCAGTGGTGCTACAAGTCTTGAGGCAAGGACCTGGTTGCAAGAGTCAGACGTACTTTTCGGAGTTGGGACTAGCCTTACACGAACGAGTTATGGTCAACCAATTCCAGATGGAAAAATAATGATCCATAATACCGAAACTATTGCTGATTTAAATAAGGATTTTAATGTTGACTGTGGTCTTGTTGGTGATACCAAATTAACTCTTCAGATGCTCGTTGAGGAAGTGAATTCCCAAATAGGTAATGAAGGAAGAAAAAACTCAACCGGCGTACAGGATGAAATAAAGGCTGTCCATGATGATTGGATGTCAAAGTGGAATGACGTATTAGCGACTGATGAAACTCCCATAAGTCCGTATAGGGTTGTAGGAGAACTAATCAATGTATTGGATCAAGAGAACAGTATTGTGACTCACGATGCTGGTGCTCCTAGGGACATTATCATGCCTTTTTATCCAGGCACAGTTCCCCATAGTTATGTTGGCTGGGGTAAAACTACTCATTTGGGCTACGGGATTCCACTAATGACAGGGGTTAAGATTGCCTGTCCTGACAAGTTTTGTCTCAATATAATGGGAGACGGAGCGTTTGGTATGTCTGGTCTTGATATTGAGACTTCAGTAAGAGCGGGTGCCCCCATCACAACTATAGTTCTCAACAATGGTGGTATGGCCACCTACCCTGGGGGATATCCCACTGCACGGGAGTCTTTTGGAACAACTTATATGACCGGTGATTACACTAAAATTGCGGAAGGCCTAGGGGCTGTTGGAATTACAGTCACTAAGCCAGAAGATGTAGCAGGGGCTCTTGAACAGGCGAAGCAATTAAATGCAGAAGGTAAAACTGTTTTAATAGATGTTCACTCTAATATGGAAGATCGACGTTCTACATTTTAAGTCTGTTTAAGTATGGGTGATTTATTGTGAGAGGAAGTCGTGAAGGCTTCCTCTTACTGCTTTTGCACACTATTTGTCGGATACATTTTAATGGTGTGTTTACACTCGCCAGGAGGCGCTAATTCAGTGTCTTAAAATGAGATTGCCTGTGCAGAAAAACTCTAAAAAACTAAAAGCTACCGTTATATTTTTATTGGCAATGCTTATAGCAGGATTCACCATATTTCTGGCAATTGGAGTTATGGGTACGACCACAGCTACTAGTCGAAGTGGGAAAGAGCTTGTGGGAAAAAAAGCACCTTCATTCGTTGCGCCAAAAGTAGGGGGCCAATTAGTTTCGCTCGAGAATTACAAAAATAAGCCGCTGGTACTTAATTTTTGGGCTTCATGGTGCCCACCCTGTAGAGATGAGACTCCAGGAATGGAGAGAATATGGAGAAAATATGAGGATCAAGGAGTGGTGATATTAGGCATTAATGTTCAAGATGGAGAAAAGGAAGCTGAAAGGTACATATCAGAATTTGGAGTTACCTTCTCTAATGCACTGGACCTTGATGGGAGCATAACTGTTGATTATGGAGTTACCGGTCTCCCAGTAACATTTTTTATTGATAACGATAGTGTAGTAACTGGAAGGTGGGTCGGATCTATCAGTGAGGACAGGCTTGATAATTGGGTTTCAAACCTGATATTTTCGACAGGTGCGGCTGTTGAATTGGATGGAGAGAATCTGGACGGATATAGGAGTTTAGACTAAAGAATGTCGTCCCAATATCAGCGTAGATCATTCTCTAACAAGAAATTAGATTTGTCCTATGTGCAATGGGGTAGCTCCGAGTTGCCCCCTATGATATTACTTCATGGTTTACAAGATTGTGCTAGGAGTTGGGATGCTTTTGCTCAGGCTATGTCTGGTGAGTATCGGGTTATTTCTTTAGATAGTAGAGGACATGGATGTAGTGATTTCCCGGTTCCTTCAAAGTTGGATAGCGGATACAGGTTTGATGATTATGTTTCTGATATATCAGCTCTGATCGATAATCTCCGTTTAAATGATTCTATTCTTATTGGTCATTCTGCTGGTGGCAGGTACGCTTTTTCTTATGCATCTCGAAATCCTCAAAATGTTAGCGGTTTGGTCGTTGTAGACATCGATCCAGATGCTATCAACCAATCGTCCTCAAATATGTTTGATCGGTATGTGGGGGAATCAGATGAGTGGTCTTCATTGGATTCGGTAGTAGAGCGTATCCGGTCGAGACAGAATCTTTCCTCTGAAACAATGTTGAGGCACCAAGCCGAAGTTATGACAAAGGCTGTGGGTACTGGTGAAGGAAGGATGTGGAGACGGGACAGAAGAGTTATCGAGGATTATGAAAGGCCTGATTTGTGGAAAGAATGGGTTTCTATTTCTGTACCTACAGTGATAATCAGAGGAAGACAAAGTAATCTTTTGACCCATCAGACTGCGGTAAAAATGCGTGAAAGGTTGCCAGGTTCTTTGTTGGCGGAGCTAGAGGGCGGTGGACATTGGTTCTATCAAGAATCTCCGGGGGCATTCGAGAGCACCGTGAGGTGGTTTCTCTCAACATTAGAGAATTAGCGACCTATAAAATTAGGGGCTCTCTTCTCGACAAAAGATCTGATCCCTTCTTTGTGATCGTAGCTCCTACGGGCTAAATTTTGTGCCGGTCCCGCTAATCTAAGGCTATCAGCCAGATCGGTGTCTAATGATTTGTGGATTAGCTTCTTGATAAGTGACATAGAGTAGGTTGCACCTTGAGCAATCGAATGAGCGAAACTTAATGTTGACTCTATTAGTTCGTCGTGTGGGAAAGTTTTACTGACTATACCAAAGCGCTCGGCGGTATCGGCTTCCAAAACATCCCCAGTATATTGGAGCATAAATGTATTTCCCAAACCGATCATTCTAGGAAGTTGCCAACAGGAACCATCGGCAGGTATAAGTCCCCGACGGACAAACATTTCTGAAAACTTTGCTTCCTGGGAGGCCAGTCTTATGTCGCATGATAGGGCTATTCCCATTCCTAAACCTATAGCGGCACCGTTGACAGCGGCTATAGAGGGCTTTTGAAGATTGTGCAGTTTTAATGGAAAAGCTCTGACTCCTTCTATTTCATCTTGGGGTCTTCTTGTTCGTGTAGCTTGTATATCCCATTGTTCTTGGAGGACATC
>Ga0114933_10002463_pt1 | contig 19220 bp, 15 predicted proteins | sample 4SBtaG_FD_89691 | JGI IMG/M metagenome (GOLD analysis project Ga0114933, IMG submission 89691) | Deep subsurface microbial communities from Kolumbo volcano to uncover new lineages of life (NeLLi) - 4SBTROV12_W25 metaG | ecosystem: Environmental > Aquatic > Marine > Volcanic | place: Kolumbo... | reverse complement strand
TCCTAAAGGAACAACAGCACAAAGACCAGCGGCATCAGGATCAGGAGCAACTCATAAAGGTTATATAAGATATAATACAACAACAGAGCAATTTGAAGGTTATGGTGCAGGTAATCAATGGGGCTCTTTGGGAGGGGTTAAAGATGTAGATCAAGATACTTATGTTTCTGCCGAATCTACACCTGGTACAGATAACGATCAATTGATTTTTGTAACTAACGGTAATGAAAGAATGAGAATATCTTCCGCAGGTAAGGTATCCGTTGGTATTGATGAAGACGCAGTTAGTAAATTTGAAATATATGGTAATCTTTCAATTGGAACAGATTCGGATTATACTGGCGCACTTAGTACAGCAGCTCCTGCAAATGGGTTATCTGTGGAAGGTAATGTAGGTATTGGATTATATAATGCAAGTAAGAAATTACATGTATCTGGAGATGGTATAGCAATACAAGGTACAACTACATTTGCTGCTTCTACTACATATTCCCTCATGGGATTAGATAATACAGCAGGTAATTTTACAATATTATCAACTAATGGTTATAAATTATTAGACAAAAACACAAATGAATTATTGAGATTAACCTCGGCAGGTAAAATGGGGTTAGGAGTAGCAACTCCTCAAAGCAAACTTGATGTTGAAGGAAATGTAGCTATTGGAGCAACTTATTCAGGATCAACGGCAGCACCCACAAATGGTTTATTAGTAGAAGGAACAATGGGTTTAGGAACTACAACTCCTCAAAGTAAACTTGATGTTGAAGGAAGTGTAGCTATTGGAGCAACTTATTCAGGAACAACGGCAGCACCTGCAAATGGTTTATTAGTAGAAGGAACAATGGGTTTAGGAACTACAACTCCCCAAAGTAAACTTGATGTTGAAGGAAGTGTAGCTATTGGAGCAACTTATTCAGGAACAACGGCAGCACCCACAAATGGTTTATTAGTAGAAGGAAAAATGGGGTTAGGTGCGACAACACCTCAAAGTAAACTTGATGTTGAAGGAAATGTAGCAATTGGAGCAACTTATTCCGGAACAACAGCAGCACCCGCTAATGGTTTATTAGTCGAAGGAACAATGGGTTTAGGAACTACAACACCCCAAAGTAAACTTGATGTTGAAGGAAGTGTAGCTATTGGAGCAACTTATTCAGGAACAACAGCAGCACCCGCTAATGGTTTATTAGTAGAAGGAAATATCGGATTAGGTAAATCTAATCCAACTAAAAAATTACATATATCTGGAGATGGATTAGCTATGGAAGGGGCTACTACATTTGCTGCTTCTACAACATATTCACTTATGGGTTTAGATAATACCGCAGGTAATTTTACTATATTATCAACCAATGGTTATAAATTATTAGATAAAAATACAAATGAATTGTTAAGATTAACTTCGGCAGGGAAAATGGGTTTAGGAACTACAACTCCCCAAAGTAAACTTGACGTTGAAGGAAGTGTAGCTATTGGAGCAACTTATTCAGGAACAACAGCAGCACCTGCTAATGGTTTATTAGTAGAAGGAAATATCGGATTAGGTAAATCTAATCCAACTAAAAAATTACATATATCTGGAGATGGGTTAGCTATGGAAGGAACTACTACATTTGCTGCTTCTACAACATATTCACTTATGGGTTTAGATAATACCGCAGGTAATTTTACTATATTATCAACTAATGGTTATAAATTATTAGACAAAAACACAAATGAATTATTGAGATTAACTTCGGCAGGTAAAATGGGTTTAGGAACTACAACTCCTCTAAGTAAATTAGATGTAGAAGGAAATGTAGCTATTGGAGCAACTTATTCAGGATCAACAGCAGCACCCACAAATGGTTTATTAGTAGAAGGAACAATGGGTTTAGGAACTACAACTCCTCAAAGTAAACTTGATGTTGAAGGAAGTGTAGCAATTGGAGCAACTTATTCCGGAACAACGGCAGCACCAGCAAATGGTTTATTAGTAGAAGGAACTATGGGTTTAGGAACTACAACTCCCCAAAGTAAACTTGATGTTGAAGGAAGTGTAGCTATCGGAGCAACTTATTCAGGAACAACAGCAGCACCAACAAATGGTTTATTAGTAGAAGGAAAAATGGGGTTAGGTGCGACAACACCTCAAAGTAAACTTGATGTAGAAGGAAATGTAGCAATTGGAGCAACTTATTCAGGAACAACAGCAGCACCAGCAAATGGTTTATTAGTAGAAGGAAAAATGGGGTTAGGTGCGACAACACCTCAAAGTAAACTTGATGTTGAAGGAAATGTAGCAATTGGAGCAACTTATTCAGGTTCAACAGCAGCACCAACAAATGGTTTATTAGTAGAAGGAACAATGGGTTTAGGAACTACAACACCTCAAAGTAAACTTGATGTAGAAGGAAGTGTAGCTATTGGAGCAACTTATTCAGGAACAACTGCAGCACCAGCAAATGGTTTATTAGTAGAGGGAAATATGGGATTAGGAAAGTCTAATCCAACTAAGAAACTACATATATCAGGGGATGGATTAGCAATGGAAGGTGCAACTACATTTAGTACATCAACGACCCAAATGACAATGGGGTTAGACCATACTACATCGGGGAATTTTACAATATTATCAACAAATGGATATAGATTTTTAAATTCAAGTGGAAATGAAGTAGTGCGTGTAACATCTGCAGGTAGGATGAGTGTAGGAGAAACATCGGCTGTTCCAGGAGTTAATACAGTATTTTCCAGTACAGATGCGGTTCAAATTCCAGTAGGTACAACGGCTGAACGTCCTGGTACTGCCGCGGGAACAACATTAGCAAAAGGTCAAATTCGTTTTAATACAACAGCAAAAAGATATGAGGGATATTCTCAACGAGGTTCAAGTAATGCTTGGGTAAATCTTGAAGAAGTAAGGGATTCTACAGGATATAATTATATTACTACCTTAGATACCGATGGAACTGATTTAGAGGAGATCCAATTTTATACAGGTTCTGGTTCAACGGGACTTAGTATGAATATAAATAGTTCAAGAGATGTAGGAATTGGATATGGTGAATTAGATACTATTGGAGGACGATTAAATGTAAAAGCACCTGTAAATAAGGATAATTTAGTATTAGAATTTGATGATAATAATTTTGCTGCATTTAGAACATTAAGTACAGGAACTATTAAATTATCCACTACAAGTAATGGCAGTGGGGCAAATGATGGTGATATATTGTTTATGCCAACAGGAACTAGAAGAGTCGGTATTGGAACTACGACTCCTACAGAGAAATTGCAAATTGATGGTTATGTATTAGCTACAGGTATTAAATTTCCTGATGGTTCATCCCAAACTACTAGTGCTACAGGAACATCAGGAGGACAATCATATGGTAATTGGAATTCTACTACTGTTAGTAGTTATGCTAAATTTTATCCCCCAGCAGATACTACCAGAGTAAGTATAGGACATAGTACTCCCGATGCTCAATTATCACTTAAATCGACAACATTGGATCAATTAGAATTAGTATATTCTGCTACAAGATATGCTAAATTTAAAACCGATTCAAATGGTCTGACTAAAGTATCTACCATAGGTTCTAGTGGAGTTGCCGATCTTATATTATATCCAGATGGTAATGTAGGTATAGGTACAACAACAACATCAGCAATGTTAACAGTTGCTAAAGATATATTTATACCAAGCAATACTTTAGGTACAAGTACGACAGGAACAGGTCTTTATTTTAATTATCTTGGATCAAGTGATTATTCATTAATTCATAGTGGTAGCAATTCATCCAGCACTCAAAAACCATTAGTAATTAAAGCAAGTAAAATAAGTTTAGTTGATGTAGCCAATGGAGTTGGTATAGGTACATCTAATCCAGATTCTGATAGAAAATTACATGTTGCAGGTAATGTAAGAATTGAAGGTGATTTATTGATAAATGGTTCATATAATCAAATACTTACCAATACAAACAATACAGAACAATGGAGAGTAACTAATGATGGAACTGGTCCTGCCGCAATTATAAAACAAAATGGTACCCAACCTGTTGCTCAATTTATTGATATAAATGTCAATTCATTAGCTAATTCAGCAGGTACAGCTACTACTTCGGGTTCTTCAACAACTTTAACATTGAGTAGTCAAACTGATTTTGATAACATACAATTAGAATCTCAAATTGTAATTAATTCTAATACTGTATATGTTTATGCTAAAGCCTCGTCAACACCTCCATACAACATAACAATAGATACAGCATTAAATATATCAAGTGCTACAAGTTTTACATATAGATTACCTTATAATGCATTATATATTAAAGATGGAGGTAATATAGGTATTGGAACTACTACTCCAGCAAGTAAACTCGATGTTGAAGGAAATATGGCAATTGGGGCTACTTATTCAGGCACAACAGCAGCGCCTGCTAATGGGTTATTAGTAGAAGGTAGTATTGGAGTAGGACAAACAACAACAGATTCAAAAGTAAATATAAAATCTGCTTCCGCAGCAGCAGAGCCAGTATTACATTTGAATCAAGAAAATTCTGCCACTCCGATATTAAAAATAACTGGAACATCTGTTACAAGTGATGCGACTAAATCTTTAGTTGTCAATAATGCCACAGTTACAGCAGCTACTATTCAAGGATATGTAAGATGTCAAGTCGTAGATTCAAATGGTTCGGGTATAACAGATGGTGCATACTATATACCATTATATACATTAACGTAAGATGCCACATATTAGCATGACACAAAAAATTATATTAAATATTTTATATCCAATAATAAGTTCATATTTATTTATAATATTTCATTACCAATTTATAGAACATGTAAAAATTATACTCGTTCAGGATTACCAAAATGTGTTTTACAAGGAACAAAAGTTCGTTTCCAATATGTTTTAAGTGTATTACTCAAGTTTGGATGGAAATATTCAAAGAACTAATCCCATTATTAGTAAAATCCGGTATAATTGTTTTCCTAATCTATGGTTATTGTCTAAGGAGAGACTATAAAAATAATCAAAAAATAATATATTGATATTATTTTTTGATTATTTTTATTGGATATTTCGTTTTAAATCTTACTACCACTTATAGGTATATCCAGAAGTTAAGTGTTTTTTTTTTTCGGTTGTTTTGGAGGGAGCTCCCTTATCTCCGAATGGTGATGGTGATGAAGCTGCGTTCGACGTGGACTCGGGAGAGTCCCAAGGCTTCCCGCTCCTCCACGTACGTCTTCGCAGCCGCCTGCGCCTTCGCCTTCGCAGCCGCCTTCGCAGCCGCCTTTGCAGCCTCCTCCTCAGGCGACTGCGGTCGCGTCGGGGCTGCGGTGGGCGCAAGCTGTGTCGTTGAGCTCTTGTTCCCCATGAGGACCAAGTTAATATCCTATACAGATACCGGGAACAATTCTATATCAATTTTTTTTTTATAAAATTATTATCACTAATTTTTATGCGACATAAAAATTAATTTCTTGTATTATTGCATAAAATATGGTATTTTCTAAAAATACTTTTTATCACTAGTTTTTTGCCATATTTTTACTATAAAAATAATCAAATTAAACTATGCAATTTTATTTTGATTTTTTTATAATCAAAATATTACTATTTCATAAATTGTAAATTTATGAATTAGAAAAGTCCTATGTTTTGGAAAAAAAATGGGATATATAAATATATTAGCATGACACAAAAAATTATATTAAATATTTTATATCCAATAATAAGTTCATATTTATTCATAATTTTTTCATTACCAATTTATAGAACATGTAAAAATTATACTCGTTCAGGATTACCAAAATGTGTTTTACAAGGAACAAAAGATCGTTTTCAATATGTTCTAAGTGTATTATTAAATTTTACTCAAGTTTGGATAGAAATTATCAAAGAACTAATCCCATTATTAGTAAAGTCTGGTATAATTGTTTTCCTAATCTATGTATTTACAAAATGGTTTGTAGCCATGGATAGAATAGGAATTAGGACATTTGGAAGAGCATTATAGAATATTTTATTTCGCATAAATTTTTTTCATACAAAACAATACAACCACACTAATAAAAATAGAAGTATTAGAAGCTAAAAGGATTGAAGCATTTACATAATCATTTTCAAGAAAGAACCCAACTCCATAAATATTCCATAATATTGATGTTATAATATTGAATAATAAAAATTTAGTAGATAAACCATCAGCATTTTTACTTTTATATGTTTCATATATTTGTGGAAGAAAAAGTATAGCTAACATGAAACTTCCAATATATCCAAATATTTTGAAAATGTCCATCCTAAATATTTATATATATATATTTATATTTATATATACATTTCGCCACAGCTGTCAGGGGCGTACCCTTTTGGTTCATTTTACAACTTCAATGGTGTAAAACGCCGATTTATTATAATAGAAAATATATATTATAATATAATATAATATAATATAATATAATATAATATAATATAATATAATATAATATAATATAATATAATATAATATATTAATGAAATACTTTATTTCTAAAAATGGATATTATTATAAAAAATATAATAATGGGAAAATAAAACGAATATCAAAAGAAGAATATAAAAGAAAAAAAAATAATATGAAGGGGGGGACGAGATTTTTTGTTGGAGATTTTGTACAATGTGAACATTCCGATTGTATAGCATACGGAATAGAATACGTGGATGCTCGGAATTCTTATGTCATACAAAAAATTAATGACGGTGTAATATCAATTATAAAAATGACACCCGAATTATATTTAAAATATAAGAAATTAGATGAAACTAAGAAACTAAACTTTATAAGCGGATTGGCAACTTTTACTCATATACCCGAAGAAGTGGCTGAAAAAACATTAACCCCATATCGTCCCGCGGATCTTTCCTTGCATAATGTTGGAGATTTTGTACAATGTATTCATAACAATTGTTTCGAACACGGAGATCATTCTCCGAAAAATTTTTATATCATAAAAAACATTAATGACGGTGTAATATCAATTTCAAACATGACACCCGAATTATATTCAGAATATGGGAAATTAGATAAAACTGATATATTAAACTTTATAAGCAGATTGACAACTTTTACTGATATACCAGAAGAGGCTGGATATACATTAAAACCATTTCGTCCCCCGTATATAATTCCTTCTCATATTAGGAAATTAAACGATTATGACGGACCATTTTCAAATAACTTATATATGTTTTCTGGACACGGAACCGAAATTGAATCAGATCCTACATCTCCTGATATAAAATTGAAAAAAAATCAAAGAATAATATTAATATGTAAGCCATTTTGTCTATTATACTTAGGAAAAGCAATGGATTGGAAATTAGCACTGAATAGTAATACATCAGAAGAATTTATACAAAATTTAAAAGATAAAGAAATTTCTTCCGAATTATGTGTATTTGAAAATAGTGTACCAAATATGAAATTATTTCCAGAATCCTCCTCAGCAGATCCAAAAAAATTTAGATGGGGATTATATAAAATACCAGTATCATACACATTTAATCCTGGTGAAAAATATAAATATCTCAAACAGACAAAACAAGTGTTATATGGTAGATTCGAATTAAGTAAAAAAGTTAATGTACATGATATATCAAGAAAACGTCCATATTTAAAAATTACATCACCCCATACTTATCATGAAACTCATGATACAATATTATTAAGGAATATGATTGATAAATTTGGAGATGACGAATATACTTTAGTATTATTTGTGTGTCGGGGTAGTGAATATTATGTATAAGACACATTCGTGGGTGGGTGCTTCCTTGCTCTAAAAACAAATTGGAGTGTACAATGACTAAATATCATAGTGAAGATTATAAATTAAATTCTGTTAAATACTACGTAATGGAATAAATATACAAGTATGAAAAAAATTAAAGTTTATATATATAAATTATAATCTGTTTTATTATTATAATTTATGTCAAAAGAAGAACGTCTAAAAAGTGTAAATAAGGAAGTAAATACTATATTAAATTCTTATAATTCTATGGAAGATAAATTGGCTGAATTCAAAAGTAGATTATCAGGATTTGCCAATGATTTAAAAGTTCACGCTTTACAAAATCCCAAAGAAAATAAAAAACTATTTAATTATGCGAATAAATTAAGTAAGTTAGGTGGGAATAAACGCCAAAGTTTTATGTTTCAAGAACATCAGAAATTTGTAATAGATTACATGAAAGAATATGGGCAACGAGGATTATTAATATATCATGGTTTAGGTTCAGGTAAAACGATAACATCAATTGGTATAGCTGAATTATATCCAAACAAGAAAGTAAATGTTATATCTCCTGCCAGTATAATTGATAACATAGAAGATAGTTTTACAACTATGAAATTATCTCAAGATGTATATGAAAAAAGATATACAGTGCAGAGTTATCAATCTTTGTCAAATATTTTAAAAGAAGATGAGGAGCAAAATAAATATTTTAAGGATCGTGTTGTTATAATAGATGAGGCACATAATTTAAGGAATCGAAATAAAATGTCAAATTTGATTCATCATTCTATAAATCCCAAAAATAAGAAGGAAGACACTGAAATATCAGGTAAAGAGATATGTAAAAGTACGGTATCCAAATTTAATGTTTATTGCCATCCAAAAAAATTAATTAATTCAGATAATATCATGAATGAAGGAACTATTAGAGAAAATAAATTATTTTATAAAGATGCATCAGATGTTAAAATGATTAAAAAAAATAATTATAAAAAGAATTATAAAAGTCTTGATGAAGAATGTCGTGAAATTGTAAATAGTATATTCAAAGTATGTAAATATATTAGAAATGATGCTAGTAAAGTTATTTTATTAACTGGAACACCAATGATGAATCATCCAGTTGATATATCTCGATTAATTAATATCATTACAGGAGAAAAAACATTATCAGAAAATGAAGAAGAATTTGAACAACAATTTATTTCATCAGAATTCCGAGATGTATATAATAATTCAACAAATAATATGGAGACCGTATTAGTAAAAGAACCTAAAAATATGAATGTCTTCAAATCTTTAATATATGGTTTAATATCTTATTACATTCCAGATGAACCTAAATTATATCCAAGTTCTGAAGAAATATGGCATAAAGTTGAAATGGATAGTGAACAATTTAATAAGTATAAAGAAGTTGTAGAAAATAAATTAAAGATGGAAAATTTAAATTTAGTTAGAGAAGCAAATAGTGTAGAAGAAGATGAAACAAACAAATCTAAATTCGTAGTAAATACATTTTTGAATAAATCAAGACAAATTGGAAATTTTTATGAAGGAAGAGAATCTCCTACCCCCAAACTTAAAGAGATGGCGGAAATTATATCCAAAGGTGCTAAACCAGTGTTAGTATATTCAGGTTTTAAGGAGAATGGGATTATAGCCTTAAATAATATATTAACAAGCGATTATAATGCACGAACCAAAATATTCAGTGGGGATATTAATGTAGAGCAAAAAAATAAGATTATTAATCAGTACAATAATTATATAGATCCAGATTTTCCAGAATCAGATAAATTTGATGTGTTATTAATTACTAGTGCAGGAGGTGAAGGGTTGGATTTGAAAAATACTAGACAAGTTCATATTATGGAACCACATTGGAATATATATAAAATTAATCAAGCTATTGGAAGAGCTATTAGATATAAATCTCACGAAGACTTACCCGAAGAACAAAGAACCGTAGAAGTTCACAAATGGATTTCTGATTTACCTAATACCAAAGAAGCACAAGATATTTCTTTAAGTAATAACAAAGTTTCCAAAGTGCCGATGGGAGCTGATGAGAAGTTATATAAGATGAGTGATGTAAAGCGTAAATTAATAGAGTCTTTTACAAAGTTAATTATAGAGTCTAGTATTGAGAAACAGCGGGACAATTTACCTAAATATTACCATGAACAAATAAAAACATTAGAGAAGGGAATTGATGAGTTAAAATATTTTATAGCAAAATTAAAGGTATTAGAGGATGATTCTACAATATTATCTCAAATAAACAGAAATAAGGAGACATTATTCAGGATGTTAGATAATAAGAAGGAATTAGAGAATATGATTGGATATTATGAAAATCATAATACATCAATAAATGTTGAAGTCAAACAAGTAGGTTCCTCAAGGGAAACTAGAAGACATAATAAAGAAGAATATATGAAAAAATATAAAAGATATTTATTCAAAAATAAAACATGGACGAATAAATATAATGAAATAAACTTTGCTTCTGGTGTTTACTAGAATAATCTAAAATTATATAAACATTATTATAATTATTAAATTATAATTATAAAATTATAATAATCATGCCTTATTCAAGAGGATATTTTCATTTCAATAATACGACAAATGAACAGATGAATTTTACAAATAGTGATTATGTAGCTGAAAGTGTAGAATCCGATTATATTATAAATGGCTTGAGAGAGGAAAATACCCTTAATGTATGTAAATTAATATCTTATTCCAATACTATTAAATTTTTATCTATTTTAGATTTCATCCTAATAGTAATATATGGTATATACTATTTTCCTCTATTTGTTTTAATATTTTTACCTTATATGGGATATAAAGGAGCGAGTAAATTTGAAAGTAAGTATATGACAGGATATTTAGTATATAATATTCTTTTTATGATTTTTCGTTGTATTTTAATATACTATGTTTCAGCATATCCTAATGATAATATGGAATTATCCCTTATATTCCTATCTGTTTGTATTTCAATAAATTTGTGGACAATATGGATTATATCTCGTTTTTATCATTTAATGAATATGTTAAATCATGATGAATTATCTGTAGTAAGAACCAATAATCATATTTTTAGAAGTTTTGTATTATTTTACTAACATTATAAAGATTAGTTTCCTAATGTATATCATTAAAAAATATGGAAATAAAAATAGAAAAAAATTCAGAAACTTTATTTTGTAAGAGAGATGAACAATATTTTATTACAATTGAATTATTTATAAGTATATTAGCGTTTAATATTTTGCTATGGACCAATAAGATATTACATAAGTTATTGATCAAATATAATATTAAATATGCTTTATTACCATTTGATAGACGACGTTATGTAATAAAAAATGTGAATAAAAGTATTTGGTTATTTTCAATGACTTTTTTTGCGGTATATGTATTAGTAGATGCTTTGGTATATAATTATTGGAATAATGGTATGATTCATATCATGGGAATTGTATATGGTATTCCAGACACCGTAGCATTATTTATAGTTCCTAATTTACCATGGTCGACAAAAGTGCATCATGTTGTAGTTACATTATTATATATAATAAATGTATTTCAGGATGTATCTCAATTTCATTATTGGAGAGCCATTATAATATATGCTATATTTAGTATATTATCTGGTTCTGTAAATGGATATTTAGGATTCAGATTAATATGTCCTGATTCAATGCAACCATATAAAAATGCATTTAAGAGATTTGCGTATTATAATTATATTATATGTTTTGTATCAATTTGGGCGTATCAATATTTTATAATAATTACATGGATATATACTAAATCAATGTGGGAAGTTGGATTTGGGATATATTTGATATTATCTCATTTAATTATGTATGATGATCTGGTATTAATCAAATTTTTAAGAAAACCGGCAAGTTAGATGTCAATATGTAAATTATATTTTCATAAAATAAATAATTATATTTTCATAAAATAAATAATTATATTTTCATAAAATAAATAATTATATTTTCATAAAATAAATAATTATATTTTCATAAAATAATATAATTCTAGAATTATATTATTCTATAGTAATACAATGTATACTTCAACTTGTTCATTACAAGAAATAAAGAATTTCTATAATTCGGATACCGTGATACATAATTTCAACGATATACTAATAGGTAGATGGCATAGTGGATTAAGTAATCAAAAAAATGGACAAGAGGCGATGGAATTGCAAGTTGCTAAATATGCCGATTTGGAGCGTGTAAATCATAATGGAGGATTAGTACTCGATTTTGGTTCTGGAGTAGGAACAACTATATGTTTTTTAGCTGAAAAGTATCCTAATATAAGATTTATAGGATTGAATATTAGTCCTAAACAAGTAGCAATGGCAACTAGTTTAGCTAAATCAAAAAATTTATTACCTCGGGTTAAATTTATGTTATATGATGGATATAAACTCCCATTTTCTAAAAACACATTTGATGCGATAATATTTTTTGAGTCTATATGTCATGTACCACATAAGAGATTTTTATTTCAGCAATTATATCAAGTATTAAAACCATTGGGAAAAATAGCAGGAGAAGATTGGAATACGACGAATCGAATAAATCGTCAAATATATGAAAGATATATATTGCCTGTGAAACAAAAATTTGCTATCCCGAGTATGTTATCTTTGTCTCAATATGATGATTTACTAACAGATGCGGGATTTGATGTATCCCATTATGGAGATCTTCATGAATCAATCGATAGTTTTGTAAGTGAATACGATGACACCTATGAACCTAAAATTATTGATTTGGTATATGCTATTAAAGACGTAATTACAAATTTTGTATATAGACTAAAAAATAATGTAAATAATGGAAATAAAATAAATATGAGATTATATGATAAATTAAAAACTGGATATTTTGACTTGAATATAGCTTATCAAAAAAAATATATTACTATTGGATTCTTCTGCGCGGAAAAACCGAAAATGTAAATGATAAATATATTATATTTTTATGTAATATAAATCTTTTGTAACAATATAATAATGCATTATATTGCTAAAATAAAAAACAATAAAATCCGTTATTTTAAACAAATAAAGGAGAATGGAAAAGTATTACTAAAGAGAACATCTAGAACAATATATGATAAATATTTTAGTCGAAAATATAGAAATAAGAAACAATTATCTGGGGGATTTGACCCAAATAGTAAATATCCTATTCATGTTAATAATACATGGTTAAATTATTACGAACCCAATAGAAAATATATGGCAATGGGTTATGATAATACGGATAAAATTGTTATTAGTATAGAACCTGTATTTAGTTTAGCAAGAGATAGTTTAATAGATTGGTGTATGAAATTGTGTAAATACCAGAATTTAAATAATAATAAAAAATTAGGTATATTATTAACAAAAAAATTAGATGGAGTTGATGGATTTTTAGATATAGATAAATGTAAGAACTATAATGATGGTAAATATTATGTTGAACCAGGCAGTAGAAGTGGTAAGATATTTTTGTTAGGACAAAATGATGATACGGGAGAATGGGATATAGAAGATCTATTATTTCAATATCCAAGTGAAAATTTAGAGAAAAAGTTATTAACAAATTATAAATCAATGGAAGAACGTCTAGAAGAACAATTACGTAATGAATCTAAACATAAAAAATAAAATTGATATTATTAGTTAAAAATAATTCAATATATATAAACAATATTATCTATTATATAATTAATATCAATGGAAAGTCATAAAATGTATAATGCGAGAATTACAGCATGTGAAATGCTGAGGGATCGTGGATATATCATTGATGAGGATAATATATATATATCGTCAGCTGAATATAATATGAAACGTATGAATGATGATTTAAATATTTATACTCATCATAAAGATGATCCTAATAATAAGATGTATTTAAAATTTATAACTCATAGAAAGAGGATAAATGACAGTGATTTAAAAAAAGAAACACAATTGATTAGTATAGATACTAATCATGGGAGTGAATATATGGGAATACCAAATATTATATTTATCGTTCAAGAAAAATCATCATCAAATGTAGCCGTTAATATAGGAATTGATAAATTTGAAAATGTTGAAGTATTTGTTATAAATAAATTACAAATTAATCCTACAAAACATGATTTAGTTCCTAAACATGAATTGGTGCCTAAAAATAAGGAAGATGAAGTCTTAACTTTATTTAATTGTACTAAAAAGGATTTACCTAAAATATTATCTTCTGTTGATCCTATAGCGAAATACTATGGTATGAAACCTGGGAATATTTGTAAAATTACAAGGAAGAGTGAACAAACAGGCGCGCAAATATTTTATCGTCATGTAAAATAAATATAAGTTAAAAATATAAAAATTTATTATTACGTAAATAATAAATGTTAAATTCAATACAACCAATGATTGAACATAAAATAACAACTGTTATTTTATATTGTACAAAAGACCAAAAGTTTATATTAAAAAATATAAAAAATGTAATACCATTTAGTCATCAAGTGGTAATTATTTATTTTTCACATTTTTTTAATGGAACCTCAGAAAATGAAACAATTATACAAGATACTATAAAAGAAGTAAATAAATTAAATAAAGAAAAATATAATAACAATATTGATATTATTTTTCAAAAAGTAGATATTGATATTAACCAATCTGAATTTGTAAATGGATTAAGTAAAATGAGATATTATTTATGTTTAGGAAGATGGATAGGATATAATTTAGTTAATTCAAATACAGAATATGTATTATCTTTAGATTGTGATGAAATTGCTGAACCAGATAAAATGATAAATTGGTTAAATAATTTTGATTATAGGAAATATAATGTATTAAAACTTTCAAATTATTATTATTTTCGTAAATCAACTTATCGATTAAAAGAATACGAAGATGGGCAACTTTTTGTTAATATTAAATTTATTAAAATATTTAATTTAGTTTTTAATGAATGGGAAAGAGAATCATTTTATAAATTTATTCCTGAACCTAAGATTCGCCAAGTATTAGGAATAGATAATAAACCTTTTTTCCATCATTTTAGTTGGTTTGGAGAACAAGATGATTTTATATCTAAACTGGACACTTGGGCTCATATAGGAAGTGAAATTGAAAATAACGCCCATATTGAAAAAAATGGTAAATTGTTAAATATAATAATATTACTAAGATATTATAAATCTGATATAATCGGTTATTCTGTTTTTGATAATAAAGAACAAATTGCTTTATCAGAAACTAAATTAAAAGAATTAGAAAATATACCAAAATCAAATTATAAATATTATGATGTTAAATCTTCTGTAAAAGAATCTATATTGCAAGAGTTTAATAGTGAATATTTTAGGAAAAAAGATTTTGCTCAAAGAGATTATGAAATAATAGAACATAATGATATTTTATTCTAGAAAACATTCTATATTATAAATATTATCAACTTCTATTAGTTCTTGAGAACATATAGGAAGTTTTTTAAAATTTGTGAATGTTGGATTATTTATAAAGTAGATAGCTTTATTTAGTAAATCGTGTTGAGTATAATATTTTACCCAAAATTTATCGGTATTATTATATAAGTTAACTATTTTTTCTATTAGATGCCAATTTTTGAAAAAATTATTAATAGAATGTTTTAACAAAATATCTTGGGCTCCATAATAGTAAGAAATTTGATAATTCATGAGATTTTTTTGTGCTAATACAACTTTTTGATTATCTTCTATGTCCTGGTATTTAAAATATTTATCATTTTCCCAAGTATATTTACTATTTCTATCATTTAATAATAATATAATAGTAGCATGATCATCAGAATGTCCCCAATTTTTTATTTTAGATATTAAAGTTTTTTTACTTCTTACCCAACTATAGTGATGAAACATAGCAATCTCATTATTTAATTTAACATTTTTTAATATCATGTTATCTAATAGAAATTTAACAAATGCTGTTCTTTCCCATTCGTTTATTGCTAAATGTTCATAATTTAACATAATATCAGGTTTAATCATAATAATACTATTTTCTAATTGAATACTTCGATAAATTGCTTTATAGTAGTATACATAATTATCAAAATTAATTACTTGTACATCATTATGAACATTAGGTAATTCTGTTGTTGCCCATTTTTGAAAATTGGAAGTATCCACTATTTCATCTGAATCTAATAAAATAATCCAATCCGATTTATTGCAAATTTCCATTACTCCGAGTTTTCTTGCGAGACAAATCCAATACCTTTTCCATGTAACGTAATAAGGTCCATCAATATTATCTTTCATGATATTTTGGTCAATATCATATTTTAATAATTTAATAGTGCATGACGTATTTTCATTTTGGAAGCTTTTTATAATATCAATAGTATTATTTAGTTCAATACTATTTTGCGATGTTCCAGATAAATAGGTATCACTATATGTTAAAACTATATTATTACAAATTGGGAGTAAATTTGATATTAAAGGTTTTATAAAAATTTTATCATCGCAAGTAAATGGAATAACCGCCCCTATTTTCATAAAATTATTGTTATCTAAATAAATAGAAATAATTTTTGTATATTGTACTAACAATTTTCAAATGCTAATTTATAAAATGGTGATTTCATTTCAGATAAATATATTTTCTTATTTTTTCTTTTCATAATTCCCATTGTTTTTTTCATATATTCATATGTTTGTGCTTCTCCTCTAATATGTTTAGCATATAAGTTATCTTTTTTAACTTCATCTATATTAAAAGAACCATTTACAATTGACATTCCTAAAAACAATGTAGCAATATTAGCTTGTATACTGGCACATCGTGCTGTTAATTCGTTTTTCAATCCGTCATATCTAATACTACCAGAAATTGATAGAACATCTAATAATTTATTAGGAGGAACATAAAATTTTATTGTAGAGTAAAAGTAATCATGATGTTTAGCAGGAACACAATGATAAATTTCTTCATCTCTCAATATATGTTCATGAAAAAGTCCTTTTGTTCTCCAATATGCCATCCCATGGGGGACATTTGCTACAAAATTAGGTTCTCCTAATAATTCAACAGCTTTTTGATAAAAGTTCGTAGGTCTTTTATTTTTCCATTTATTAACCGACATTGATATAATATAATATTATATGATATTTTTTATTATTTTTTATTTTTTATTTTTTATTTTTTATTTTTTATTTTTTATTATTTTTTTTTTTTTATTTTTTATTTTTTATTTTTTATTTTTTATTTTTTATTTTTTATTTTTTATTATTTTTTATTTTTTATTTTTATTATTTTTTATTTTTATTATTTTTATTATTTTTTATTATTATCAAAAAATGATGAATGAGTATTTTTTTGTAATAATAAATTATATTCCTTGAGAGGTTTACAAAGGTTATCATTGGATAAATTTTTTCCAACAATTTTTTCAAACATTATCATATCATTTTTTGTATATTTAATATTTTGATTGGCAATATTTATATAATCAAGAAAATCAGCATTATCTAGTTTAGAAGTTAGTTTTCTATTTAATTTTCTTTGAAGTAGTAAAAAATCAATTACATCAAGAGGACATTCAAATCTTAGAGATTTTACTAATAAATCTTGTTTTTTTTGTTCTTCCAATTGTTGCATTCTATTTTTACATATATTTGTAAAAGTATTCTCTTTTAATTTTTCAATTAAAGATGTTATCATTGTTATATATATATATATATATATATATATATATATATTTTATATATGTAAATAATATTATTTATTATAATATAGAAATTTTTACAAAAAAAATAATTAAATGGATAAATAAAAATTATAATAATATATTAGTTATATTATAATAATGTCAACTAATTTTTTTGACGGGGTATTGTCTTTAGATTCTAGCAATAATAGAATAGGTATAGGAACTTCAACACCAAGTACAACATTAGAAGTAGCAGGAACAATTACGTCAACTGGATCAAATCCATTTATATTTGAAGGTGCAACTGCCAATGTGAATGAGGTATCTATTCATATAACAGATCCGAGTGCTGATCGTCAAATAATCTTACCAGATGCATCAGGAACTATACTTGTATCTGATGTATCTCTTTCATTTGATGGAACAGATGATTTTGTAAATCTTGGGGATTCCGATGATTTGAAAACAACAGATTTTACTGTAGAAGCCGATATTTATGTAAAAGGACATCATTCTTCAAATCTTAGTTTTATTATTGGAAATAGAAGGTATGATGGTACTTCATTTACAGGATTTACATTAATAGTTGCACGTCCTAATAGCACAGATACAGATAAAACATATATTACCGCACATTCCGGTTATACAGGTGGAGGAGGAAATCAGACATTCACAAGTACAGCTCAAGGAACAATTATTGAGAATAAATGGGTTCATGTAGCTTATTCGCATTACAGTAGTGGTGGTTCTAGTTACCATAAGATATATATCAATGGTATAGATAGTGCAACAACTACAACAACAGATGATTATGATCCAATTCCAGCATCAGGAACATATAATGTTTATTTGGGTAGTAGTGCTCGGTCAGGAGATACCAATTTTTTTAATGGATATATGAAAAATGTGCGTTTTTGGAATACTGCATTATCACAATCAAATATAGCTAAATACAAAGATAAATATGATTTAAGTCAACACGCTAATATATCTAACCTAAAAGCGTTTTATAGAATGAACGAAGGAACAGGATTGTGGTTAGCAGATAGTAGTGGTAGTGATTATACAGGTGCATTAAATGGACCATCTTGGGTAGAAGAAGGTAATTTATCTCATCGTGCTTTTTTAAATCCAATGATCCCAAAAATTATAACAGGAGTAAATACAATTATTCTCCCTATAGCAACAGGAACAACAGGACAATTCTTAAAAGCAACTGTTTCTGGGAATACATCAACAGCTTCTTGGGAAAATATAACTCATGCAACAAATTCAACTAATGTCGGAATAACATCAGAAAGTACAGATACTTCTTGTTATTTAACATTTGTTACAAATAATTCAGCAGCCAATTATCCAGTGAAAGTTGGTTCTGCCACTTATAATTCAAATACTGATAATATTACAGCAACTACATTTACTGGTGCTTTATCAGGTAATGCAACGGGAACAACAGGGAATTTCACTCATGTATTAGGAGGAACAGGTTCTATGACATTAGGCAATGCTTATTTAGTAGCAACAGGTACATACACCGGAGGACACGCCAGTGTTACCGCTAATACATTTACAGCAACTTTAACCGACAGTGTAGCTACATTAGCTAAAGGTAGTTTAACATCTCTTAGTTGGGCAGATACCACAGTATTAAAAGCCAGCACAGGTTCTATTACAGGAGGAAATGCTTATTTAGTA
>Ga0114933_10002461_pt1 | contig 19223 bp, 14 predicted proteins | sample 4SBtaG_FD_89691 | JGI IMG/M metagenome (GOLD analysis project Ga0114933, IMG submission 89691) | Deep subsurface microbial communities from Kolumbo volcano to uncover new lineages of life (NeLLi) - 4SBTROV12_W25 metaG | ecosystem: Environmental > Aquatic > Marine > Volcanic | place: Kolumbo... | reverse complement strand
TGTGCTGTGAAGAATGCTTTTCAATGGCTTTCCTAAACCTGTCGACCCCTCTCCTTTGAATGGGATTTGATAGTGGTGACCTTCGTGCTGAAGCGGTTCTTCTCTTTCAATGATCTTTCGGATGATAGAGATGTATTCTTTAGTTCTTGTCAGAGGACGACCAAATGCCTGCCCATACCATCCTTCAACCACTTGAGGTCCAGAAGGACCCAAACCCAACAAAAATCGATTATCTGAGAGTGCGTTCAAAGACATCGCGGTCATCGCTGTCATCGTTGGTGTCCTTGCCTGCATTTGCATAATTGCTGTTCCAACTTTAATTTTTGAAGTTTGAGCAAGAACGTAAGATGCAACAGATACAGAATCAGACCCATAAGACTCTGCTGCCCAGACTGAATCAAACCCCATCTTTTCGGCAAAGAGTATATCCTCCATCGGGATCTTCAATTTTCTTGGGGAGTATCCAAGACCAATACCTAATTTCATATCAAAAGCCTTTTATTATTAGAAATTAGAATCATTATAGAATGATGTAAATGTAATGCAAAGAAAGTGCTTCCTGCTCAATGAATTTCATTAAATTTCTTTTCAATATCAACTAACTGACCTGTAGAATGATTTCCTAGCTTTGAATAAGTAGATATCTATTAATGTCTGAACTTAAAGAAAAATGGAAAGAAACAGCCCAATCTGAACTTAAAACAGATGAAATTGAAAGTCTTGATTGGCAAACGCTTGAGGGCATAGAGGTTAAACCAGTCTATTCCTCTGATGATCTAATGGATTTAGAGCATCTGGATACAATGCCAGGATTAGAGCCTTTTCTTAGAGGCCCTAGAGCCACGATGTATACGAAAAGACCCTGGACAGTCAGGCAGTATTCTGGTTTCTCAACTGCTGAAGAATCAAATAAGTTTTACCGTGAAAATATAGCAGCCGGGCAAATGGGGCTTTCTGTTGCATTTGATTTAGCTACCCACCGTGGCTATGACTCTGATCACTCAAGAGTGACTGGCGATGTTGGAAAAGCCGGTGTAGCAATTGATTCAGTGGAAGACATGAAATTGTTATTTGATCAAATACCTTTAGAGAAAATGTCTGTCTCAATGACGATGAATGGTGCGGTGATACCCATTATGGCAATGTTCGTAGCAGCCGCAGAAGAACAAGGTGTTGATCAATCATTACTCAAAGGAACACTTCAGAATGATATTCTCAAGGAATTCATGGTCAGAAACACTTACATCTATCCTCCAAATCATTCAATGAGGATAGTTGCTGATATTATTGAATACTGCTCTCAAAACCTTCCGCAATTCAATACCGTTTCAATTTCTGGATATCATATGTTGGAGGCTGGCGCCACTTGCACGCAGGAACTTGCTTACACGCTGGCAGATGGTCTTGAATACGTAAGATCTGCCATGAATAAAGGTCTAGACATTGATGATTTTGCTCCTAGGTTGTCTTTCTTTTTCGGAATTGGCATGAATTTCTTCATGGAAATTGCCAAATTGAGGGCTGCGAGACTTCTATGGTCTGAAATGATTCAAAAAGAGTTTTCGCCAAAAAATCCTAAGTCATTAATGCTAAGAACCCATTGCCAGACATCGGGTGTGAGCCTCACCAGTCAAGATCCCTACAACAATATTGTCAGAACAACCATAGAAGCCATGGCAGCTGTTTTGGGCGGCACACAATCATTGCACACAAATTCTTTTGATGAAGCACTCGCACTCCCTACTCCTTTTTCAGCACAAATCGCAAGAAACACACAATTGATTCTTAGAGAAGAGTCTGGATTGACAAAAGTTGTGGATCCTCTTGCTGGCTCCTATTACTTAGAATCACTAACTGGTTCAATGATTGATGAAACCAGAAAACTCATTGAAGAAGTTGAGGATCTTGGTGGAATGACTAAGGCAATTCAAGCAGGGGTTCCAAAATTAAGAATTGAAGAGTCGGCTGCAATTAGACAAGCCAGGGTGGATAAAAAAGAAGATGTGATTGTCGGAGTAAATGCTTATCAAAATAAAGATCAGAAAGAAGTCGATATACTCTCAATAGACAATGAAGGCGTCAGAGATCAGCAAATAAAAAAACTTGAATCAATAAAAAAAGAAAGAAATGAGGAAGCGTGTCAAAATGCCTTAATTGAACTTGAAAAATGTGCTAAAGATGATGGCAATCTAATGGCTTTTGCCATTGAGGCAGCAAAACAAAGAGCCACGGTTGGTGAGATCTCACTAGCAATGGAGAATGTTTTTGGAAGACACAAAGCAGTTTCTCAATCCATCAGTGGTGTTTATAGAAAAGAGTATGAGGGCGATGAAGATTTTATGAATGTAGAGGATAAAATAAAAGACTTTGAGAAGGCCCAAGGTAGAAGGCCTAGAATTTTAGTGGTGAAGCTCGGTCAGGATGGTCACGATCGTGGAGCAAAAGTAATTGCCACAGCCTTTGCTGACATGGGTTTTGATGTTGATATCGGTCCATTGTTTCAAACGCCTGAAGAAGCAGCCAGAGATGCGGTTGAAAATGATGTTCACATCATTGGTGTATCCTCTCAAGCTGCGGGACACAAAACACTGATTCCAATACTCATGAATTCTCTTGCAGAACAGGGCTCAGAAAATATACTGGTCGTTTGCGGCGGAATCATTCCTGACCAAGACATAAAGGAACTCAAAGATTGTGGAGTTGCAGCGGTTTTTGGGCCGGGAACAAATATCACAAAAGCAGCATTAGATGTAATTGAAATGATTCTATAAAAACTATGAAAGAAAACATAAAAGAACTGGAAAGAAGGAAAGCTGCTGCCAAATTAGGTGGCGGTGAAGAGCGGATCAAAAAACAGCATGCCAAAGGAAAGCTAACTGCAAGAGAAAGGTTAGATATTCTTCTGGATGACGGATCATTTCAAGAGTTGGACATGTTCGTTGAACACAGAGCAGTTGATTTTGACATGGATAAGCAAAGAATACCTGGCGATGGTGTAGTCACTGGCTATGGAAAAATTAATGGAAAATTGGTCTATGTCTTCAGTCAAGACTTCACTGTTTTTGGTGGATCACTTTCTGAAACTCATGCTGAGAAGATCTGTAAAATCATGGATCATGCCGTCAGAAATGGTGCGCCGGTAATTGGTTTAAATGATTCCGGTGGTGCTCGGATTCAAGAAGGAGTGGTTTCCCTTGGTGGTTATGCTGAAGTCTTCAAAAGAAACGTGCTTGCCTCTGGAGTGGTCCCACAAATTTCTCTTGTGATGGGTCCGTGTGCAGGCGGTGCTGTATACTCGCCTGCCATGACAGACTTCATTTTTATGGTTGAAGACAGTTCATACATGTTTGTGACAGGACCGGATGTGGTTAAAACAGTTACACACGAAGAAGTAACGGCAGAAGAATTGGGTGGGGCATCCACTCATAGTCAAAAATCAGGGGTTGCTGATTTAACCTTTGAAAACGACACAGATGCTTTACTGATGACCAGAGAGTTTATGAGCTATCTTCCACAAAGCAACCAAGAATATCCTGAAATTCTTGAATGCGAAGACCCAATTGACCGAGAGGAGTCTGCACTTGATACATTAGTGCCTCAAGATCCCTCCAAACCATACGACATAAAGGAAGTTATTCATAAAGTGGCCGATGATGGTGAATTTTTTGAACTGCAACCAAAATATGCTCAAAATATTGTGACAGGATTCATACGACTCAATGGTTCAAGCATTGGTGTTGTTGCAAATCAGCCCATGGTTCTCGCCGGTTGTCTAGACATCAATTCATCAATAAAAGCTGCACGCTTTGTTCGGTTCTGCGATGCTTTTAATGTACCCATCTTGACGCTTGTCGATGTTCCAGGTTTTATGCCAGGAACCTCTCAAGAATATGGAGGAATCATCAAGCACGGTGCAAAACTTCTCTTTGCCTATGCAGAAGCAACTGTTCCAAAGGTGACTCTGATTACTAGAAAAGCATACGGAGGTGCCTACGATGTGATGAGCTCTAAACACATCAGAGGCGATATTAATTTTGCATGGCCATCGGCTGAAATAGCAGTCATGGGTGCAAAGGGTGCTGTTGAAATTATCTTCAGACAGGACATTGGGGATGAAGAAAAGATTGAAAAAAGAACTCAGGAATATACTGAAAAGTTTGCCAACCCGTTTATTGCTGCGAGCAGAGGATACATTGATGATGTGATCATGCCGTATAATTCTAGAAAAAAATTAATTGAGTCATTCGAAATGCTTAAGAATAAGCAACAAGAAAATCCCTGGCGCAAACACGACAATATCCCACTCTAGGAATACCTATGTTTAAGAAAATCTTGATCGCAAATCGCGGAGAAATAGCTTGTAGGGTTATTTACACCTGCAAAGAAATGGGCATCAAGACTGTTGCAATCTATTCTGATGCAGACGAGAGTGCTCTCCATGCTGATCTTGCTGATGAAGCCATCCCTATTGGTGGTTCAAGCTCTGCGGAGAGCTACCTTGTCATAGAAAAAATCATTGAAGCCTGCAAATTAACCGAAGCGGATGCGGTTCATCCAGGATATGGTTTCCTTTCAGAAAATGAGGAGTTTGCGAAAACATTAGAAAAAAATGGAATCGCTTTCATTGGCCCAAATCACAAAGCAATTGTGAGCATGGGCGATAAAATTGAGTCCAAAAAGATTGCTGAAGATGCCAATGTCAATGTCATACCTGGCTATACCAAGGCAATCAAAGATGAAAAAGAAGCGGTAAAAATTGCTAATGATATTGGTTATCCAGTGATGCTAAAAGCAAGTGCTGGTGGTGGTGGAAAAGGCATGAGGGTTGCCAATAATGATGAAGAATGCATCGATGGTTTTCAAAGAGCTAAGAATGAGAGTAAAGCAAGTTTTGGGGATGACAGGATTTTTGCAGAGAAATTCATTACAGAACCGCATCATATAGAGATACAGATACTTGCAGATAAGAAAGGGAATGCAATCTTCTTGGGAGAGCGAGAGTGCTCAATCCAAAGAAGGCACCAAAAAGTTATTGAAGAAGCCCCCTCTCCTTTCATCAATGATGAAACAAGACAAGAAATGGGCAGACAAGCCATAGCATTAGCAAAAGCAGTGGATTATGAGTCTGCTGGAACCGTTGAATTCATTGTGGATAAGAATCAGAATTTTTATTTCTTGGAAATGAACACTCGATTGCAGGTTGAGCACCCCGTCACCGAGATGGTTACAGGCATTGATTTAGTGGAACAAATGATCAAGATAGCCTCTGGGGAAAAGCTGAACATCAAACAAAGTGATATAAAAACCAATGGATGGGCAATTGAATCAAGGGTCTATGCTGAGGATCCTTATCGAGACTTTATGCCATCAATTGGGAGATTATCGAAATACCTAACACCTGAGCATTCGGATAGCGTCAGAGTTGACACAGGCATCAGGGAAGGCAGCGAGGTCTCAATGTTTTATGATCCCATGATTGCAAAACTGATTACTCATGGTGATGACAGAGATGCCGCGATTAAAAATATGACAAATGCGATTGATCAATATGTGATTGATGGTTTATCTCATAATCTCAATTTTTTAAGCTCAATCATGCACAATGAAACCTTTCAATCGGGGTATACAACCACAGATTTCATTGCACAAGAATATCCGGAAGGATTTAAAGGAGAATTGATTACAGAGAATGAATATGAAAAATATGCCCTGATATTGAGTACTTATCATTTCTTAGATCAACTGAAGCTCAATCCTTTTTATGAGAATGAAAAAAAGTATGTTGTAAACTTTGGCAATCAAAATATAGAAGCTTCAATAAGAAAAGTTGAAGAAAGCTTCATTGCCATGATAAATGGCAATCAATACCATTTATCGCTGAGCTCAAAACCCAATGACCCAAGAATCATTTGCTCAATCGATGATCACAATCTAATGGTTCAGATCAGAAAGAGGCTGCCAAGATATCAGCTGATCCATAAAGGCAAAATCGCAATGGCATTGGTATCGGAACAAAGAGTGGCAGAGCTAAACAGCTTAATGCCAGAGAAGGTTCCTCAGGACATGTCTAAATTCCTACTTTCACCAATGCCAGGACTATTAATAAAAGTCTGTGTTGAACAAGAGCAAGAAGTAAAGGCAGGTGAAGAGCTTGCTGTGGTCGAAGCCATGAAAATGGAAAACAGCCTCAGGGCTTCTAAAGATCTGAAAATTAAATCGATATTGGCAACAGAAGGCGATAATCTATCAGTGGATCAAAAAATTCTGGAGTTTGAGGACTAACTTGATAATGAATTCAATCGGTGAGCTGATTTCGCAAATAGAACAAGGCGACAGGAAATCAATTGCAAAAGCCATAACACTTGTTGAATCGAAGAGATCTGAAGATCGAGAACTCACTGAAAACTTATTAAGCTCTCTACCATCCCCGAGTGAAGATACTTTAAGAATTGGTATATCTGGACCTCCAGGTGTTGGCAAATCAACTTTTATAGAGGCCATTGGTCAAAAAATTATCGAAGAGAAAAAGCGCTTAGCAATTCTTGCTGTCGATCCCAGTTCATCAATCACTGGTGGGTCAATATTGGGTGATAAAACCAGAATGGATGAACTCAGTAAAAGCGATGAAACATTTATTCGCCCTTCCCCATCAAGTGGACATCTAGGAGGCGTGGGGCACGCAACAAAAGACTCGGTAAAGGTCCTTGAAGCTGCTGGATTTTCAGTAATTTTAATCGAAACACTCGGTGTCGGCCAAGCAGAAATCGATGTCCTTGATATGACAGATATTTATTTAGTGCTCTTAAGCCCGGGCGGTGGCGATGAACTTCAAGGCATAAAAAGAGGCATCATAGAGCTTGCAGATATTCTGATTGTCAACAAAGCGGATGGCAATTTAGAGGCAACAGCCAGAAGCACAGTGCTTGATTACAAAAATGCTCTTAAACTCCAAAAAGGACGACATAAAGATTGGTCCGTACCAGTTCTCCCAATGTCTGCATTGGAATCAAAGGGCATCGATGAAGTTTGGAGTGAAATCTTAAAACTACAAAGTTATTTATGTGAACAAGGCATTTTTAACAAGAATAGACTCTCTCAGGATGAGAAATGGATGAAAAAGAAGAAGAAAAATCTAATCATCTCACTGATGGAATCTGAGGATGAGATTCTTGAGAAAATTGAACAAAACATCATGGAAACTGACAAACAACTAATGAAAAAATTTTCTCATTGGATAAAATCTATTTTTAAATCAAGGAATTCATAATGATTGGAAAACTTAATCACATTGCCATCGCTGTTCCAGATCTAAAATCAGCAAGTAAGATCTACAAAGACATTCTTGGTGCCAATGTTTCTGACCCCACTCCAATGCCGGATCATGGAGTCACCACTGTTTTTGTTGAGCTTCCAAATACAAAAATTGAACTGCTGGAACCCTTAGGAGATGAATCGCCAATCAATAATTATCTTTTGAAGAATCCCAAGGGCGGGATGCATCATATCTGTTATGAAGTGGATGATATCTATGCATCTAGGGATAAATTAATCAACGATGGTGCAACCATACTGGGTGGCGATGAACCCACGATTGGGGCACACAATAAGCCTGTTTTATTCCTACACCCAAAAGACTTTTGCGGAACTCTAATCGAAATAGAGCAAAAATAATTAGAAACGATATCTTATTTTAGCAGCAAACCTATTGCCCTCGGGCCTTTCCCAGGTATCCGAGAAGATAGTTGAATTATCAGCTTCATCATCGAAGAATGCACTTCCTCCTCGAGTATAGACAAGGTAGATATTAGAAAGAGGCGCGATTTCATACTTGTATCTCAATTGAAAAGCCAAGCTTCCAAGATTAATACTCTCTGCAGTTAAATCAGATTTTTTGAAATAACCATTTTCATCGATCCGGTAGGATTGCCCTTTTTGATTTCTAAATGAAACCATTTGAATCTTCAAGCTAAGCTCTTCTTTTTCTGTACGATACCAAGTCACTCCTGTATTTAAACCAAGCCTTTTTTGAGAAAATGTTGCATAAAGATCCTCATCCGTTCTAATGGTCCAGTTAGACCTTTCCCGATGATTCATTCTAAACCAAGTTCTAATATTGTCTCTTGGGGTGTAGCCAACGCCCATTGATGCACTGCGTCTTCTGTCAGTAAATGCGTAATAATTTTTTCGCTCAACGCCATATCCAAATGAGTATTGCCATGGACCATACTGAGGACTTCTGTAATTAAAATCTACATTTCCACCATTCCCGGTTCTTAGAAATGGGAAGTTCTGACTTCCCTGAGTTATTTCATCGTCTTTTCCTATTGAACTAAGATTTGACTGAATCGATATATTTGATGTGCTTTTGAAGCTTTGATTAAAATTGAAACTGTAAAATTGCTCTAAATTCTCGTGATCAGAATTATTTTGGTCCCAATAATCAAAATTATAACTTCTACTTTTTGTAAGCGATTGATCTTCAAAATCGGTCTTCGTATAACCAACTGTTGCGCCATAGGCCAATAGGTTATTTCTCCAAAGATAACCCATATCACTGATATTTAGGTCATCACTAAAATAATAAATTTCCGATCCATATCGCCATTCTTTGTTTGGCCTATACATGGCCATTGTTCTTGATCCTAAACCACTGTCTTCGCCTGATATATTTGAGAACATATTGATATGCTCAATCTTAAGGCCTGAGTCTGAAATGTATTGATAATCAACCACATTGACAGTGGCCTGACGGTCAATAAACGGTTTGTCTGCGTGCGTCACCATATGACCGATTCTATGTTTCCCAGCATTGTGAACCGTTCTAAAGGCATAGTAATTATTGCCTTCAGTAAAATCCTCATCCTTTTCCAATGTTGCAAACGCGCCAAAGTCAGTGGATTCACCTCTTTGAGTAAATTTAAATGCCATATCAATACCAGTGGTATTTAACTTGCTGTCATTACATTGGTCTTCAAGCTCCTCGCTTCCTCCTTCTGATTCTGAAAATCGACTACAATCATAAACAGGGGTTGCTCCGATTCTTCTGGTGTGAAGGACGGAATATAACTCAAAGCCTGGATACCAATCCAGCTCCACATCGAATATTGACTGGCTTTGTGTGAAGAATGGTCGTCTGTCCGAATAGAATGTTTCTCTTGGAGAATAATTAATCACAATATTATCGCTCTCAACTTGGCCAAAGTCAGGATTGATTGTGGCAACTAATTCACCGCCAGAGCCGGTGTTATAAATAACTTCTGTCCCAGCATCAAATGATGACTCATCACTGATAAAATCATTGTTTGCAACTGTGTATGGAAAGAAATCAAGACTTTTGGGATTGGCTTGAACAACTTCAACCTTATGCAGAACAGAGAGAAACTTAGAGCGCTGAAAAGAAGCGCCAGGGAAACCAATTCCTATGCCTAAATGTTGGATCATTCTACTAACACTGACACCAATGGTTCGACTGTCACCGTCTTGTTTGTTCATTGGTGCCATATCCCAAGGGATAAAAAATTCTGAGTACCAGTTTTCTTCAGTTTCAGATGTATCAGCAAACCACTGACCATCCCAATCACCATCAATTTGGTTCTCATTGGTAATTGTAAAATCAAGAACCGATTTACCCAGCGCAATGCCTAACATGTAAGCAGTATTACCAGTATTGTCTAAATCAACAACAACTACATTTCTATCATGATTTTGCCTTAGACCGTCTCTCCCATGCTTTCTTCGATCTCTTGTTTCAGGAGGCTGAGAGTTAATGAAACCAAAATAGATGCCGCTGTCATCTGAATGAATTAAAACCTTAGTATTAAGATCTGGTTTCTCTAAGCTAAATGGATTGATAACAAAAAAATCGTCAATTGTCTGTGCATCCACCCATTCTTCTTCATCAAGCTTTCCATCGATAACTATAGACGCATTAACAAACATAGGTGCAATAAACAGAACAAGACTGACTATTTTGATTATTTTCATCATGAGATCGACTTCGCGGTATCTGTTATTGTGGATGCATTAATTGCAGGGAAATAGTTAACCGTACTCTGTAAACTTCTAAAGTTCTTTTTGGTGATCCCTTCTAGATTTGGTCTTTTTTCATTTGGATCATTGCCATCACCTATTCCTCCACCAAACTCGATCACTGAATGCACTTCCATTTCTGCGGCTTTGTGCATGCATCCCAGCCAATTAACAGGTTTATAGAGCTGATTATAGAGTAGCTCCTCAGATTCGCTTCCATCAAGCTTATGTATTTCTGATGAATAATTGGATAAAACAGGAATGTTCATTGCTCTAAACTCAATCTCTTGAAGATATTCCTTAAACTCATCGGCAGCTTTCATCATTAAACTGGTATGAAATGCTCCTTCAGTTTTCAATTTGACAGTTCTTTTTTTGGGATAGTCATTTGTCAACTGTTCTTGCAATCTTTCAATGTCTGAATCAGTACCACCAACCACCGTTTGTTTTATTTGATTAACCGTTGCTATCTCACAATTGGACTGGTCGATGATATCTGCTGTTGCTTCTCTTTCAAAAGGCATTGCCAACATAGATCCAGATCCATGCTTGCCCATCAATTCACCTCTTTTACTCACAATGGATATGCCCTGTTCAAATGTGATGCTTCCAGAAACAACTAGTGCGGTGTATTCACCGAGACTATGGCCAGCCAAGAGCATTGGATTTATTGCACCTTCATACAATTCTCTGAAAAATTCATAACAGGCAATTTGATGTGTCATCAAAACAGGCTGAGTGTATTGAGTGAGATTGATTTCATCATTTTTATCTCGAAACGATAACTCAGAAATATCGTAACCCAAGACCGAAGAGGCTTTATTATAGATTTCAAGGACAGACTTTGATTTCTTAATCAAATCTGTACCCATGCCTTTGTATTGTGATCCTTGGCCAGGAAATATAAACATCACATTGGCCACTGCCGTTCCCCTTTATTGTGCTATGTGAAATTTTTTTGTAATTATGAAGGAATGTATCCTAAAAACAATGATTTAATTGTGGAGATATTTTTTTATAGATATCTGTTATCGTTTTAGCATAAGTATAAGATTATTCTGAAAAATAAAGGAATTCATATAATGTCCAAATTAAATATTGCCATTGTAGGTGCTGGAATCGGGGGGATGAGTTGTGCCCTGGGTCTCTCTAGGAATGGCTTCAATGTCACAGTATTTGAACAAGCACCAGAATTATCAGAAGTTGGTGCTGGGCTAACAATCACACCCAATGCTACGAAGGGTTTAAATTATCTAAATCTGGGTGATGGGATAAAATCAGTGGGCATGGCTCATACCAATCAAGGCGTCAGGCATTTTGAGACTGGCGAGATGATTGTGCCTTTAGAAAGAGGTGAAAAGATGATGCAAAAGTATGGTGCCTATCAATTTCAAGCTCATCGGGCGGACGTTCACAATCTCTTTATTGAAGGCATGAGAGAACATCCCGAGAGTAAAATTTACGTGAACCATAGGTTAACGGGTCTGGTTGAAAAAAATGGTGGCGTTGAGTTGATCTTTAATCACAATGAAAAATACGAGTTTGATTTTGTAATTGGAGCTGATGGGAACCGGTCGACAGTGAGAAGCATAATCATAGGGGATGACGATCCTGAGTTTGCTGGTTATGTTGCTTGGAGAGGCCTTGTTCCAACTGCTGAACTCTCCGAAGATGATTTTGATGAATGCGGATCATCTGCATTTATTGCACCAGGGCGTGTTTTTGCAAGATATCTGGTGAGAAATGGTGAATTATACAATTATGCAGCATTCCTGGTCACGGATGAATGGGCAGAAGAAGGATGGGCAATCCCTTCAGACATTGATCTTGTCATGGAAATCTTTTCCGACTATAACGATCAAGTAAAAAATATTATCAAAGCCACTCCTAGAGATGAATTATTTAAATGGGGAATCTTTGCAAGGGCGCCCTCCGATAACTGGTCTTCAGAGTATTCCACTCTCCTTGGGGACGCAGCACATCCGCTCGAACCATTTATGGGGCAAGGCGCGAGCATGGCGATTGAGGATGGTGTTGTTTTATCAAGAATCATTGGAGACTCAAGCACTCAAAGCGAGATTGTTGATCGTTATCAGAAAGCGAGAATAGAACGGGCACACTTTGTCACCGAACACTCAAAAAAAGCAGGCATGCGCTTTACGGGTAGAACACCGGATGATTATTCAAAAGAGGATCATAAAAATGAAGAAGAACTCGGATTGTTCCACTATGATCCAAGCAGTGTAGAAATCTAATCATTGGCTAACAATTCGGGCAGCCGCAGTTACACTTCGTTACAAATTAGTCGTCTTCGGACCAGAAGTAAATTTATATAATTAGGCGATAGGGAAATGATATGTATATAAATTTTTGGTATCCGGTCTGTCTGAGCAATGAAATCAATGAAGGCCCAAAGAAAGCAACCATTCTTGGGTTGGATTTTGTGGCTTACAGAGATCATGAGGGGGCAGCGCATTGCTTAAGCAATGTATGTGTGCATAGAGGTGGATCATTGGCGAATGGAATATGTCATGATGATGGAACAATAGCATGTCCATATCATGGTTGGAGATTTGATGGATCAGGGAAATGTCAAAAAATCCCCTCACTAGGACCAGGCAGTAAAATCCCAAAAAGAGCTAAAGTAGACAGTTATCCCGTTCAGGAAAAATATGGAATTGTTTTTGCATTTTTAGGCGATCAGCCAGAAAAAGAAAGGCCTAAGCTTTACGAAATTGAGGAGTTCAATACAGAGGGTTGGAGATCAAATGATCCCAAAATTATTGATATTGATTATAACTATGAACGATCCATTGAGAATGGATTGGATCCTGCACACAATGAATTTGTTCACCCAACTCATGGTTTCTCTGGAGCGAAAAACGATTATAAAGTTAATCCCACACAGATCACCAAGGTGGACCGAGGTGCAGATTTTGAACAACTCTTTGACGCAGCACCTCCATTGGATGAGGAAACCTATGGTGAGACTGCTAGAAAAAGTGAGGGGGAATTAACAGTCTGGGGCGGTTACAGAGGGCCCAATACCCTGATCACTCTTATTCATACTAAGAAAGAAACAAATTGGTTTCATCAATACTTCTTTGAGCAACCCATCAATGAGTTTAAAACCAAAATCTTTTTCATAAGCATGAGGAACTGGCTTCTTGATGAAAAAATGGACGATATGATTATGGAAAGAAACATGGCAGTTGCCAATCAAGACATTGCACTTTTGACTGAATTAAGACCTGCTCTGACCCCGCCCACACTCACTAAAGAAATCTTTGTTCCGGCAGATTTAATCATTGGAGAATACAGAAGTTCTTTGGATGAGTTTACAAAAAAAGGGTTTAAGATTGATACGCAAAAAGTTAAAGAGACTCAACATCAAACTGCTTATGCAATTCCCTCTCCAGCCAGAAAAAAAGAAAAGAGCTGGGTTTTGGACCCTGTTCCCCTAATCAAGGAATAAATTATATAAAATTACTGAGCAGAAAGGCCGCCATCAATTACAATCTCAGATCCAGTAATCATTTTTGACTCATCGCTAGCAAGAAATAAAATTGAATTTGCTACATCTTTCACTGTCACTAGTTTTCTCACTGGAATTTGCCTCTCAATCTTTGAAATCAGCTCATCAGTTGGGTTTTCAAAAAAGGATTTCATCATCTCGGTCTTTGCAAAGACTGGATGGACACTGTTGCATCTGACTAAATCAGTGGTACGCGCGCAGTGAAGAGCAACCGATTTTGTTAAATGCCTCACAGCTGCTTTAGCACTGTTGTAGGCTGCAAAATTATGGCCAGCAACAATTCCTGAGATGGATGAAACATTGATGATTGAACCATTGCCAGAGTCTCTCATCAATGGAATTGAGTATTTGCATCCAAAAAATACTGAATCAAGGTCAACCTTGTGAACCAATTCCCATTCTTCTTCTGTTGTTTCTTCAACATCTCCCATAAAACCAATGCCAGCATTATTCACCAGTATATTGAGTTTCGATGATTGCGTTTTGATCTGATCAATAACCTTTGTCCAATCATCTGTTTTGGTCACGTCATGTGAGATAAAGTGTACTCCAATCTCATCAGAAACTTGTTTACCGAGCTCTTCATTGATGTCGGAAATATAGACTTCGGCTCCCTCTTCCTTAAATGCCACTGCAGTTGCTTTTCCAAAGCCAGAAGCTCCACCGGTCACCAATGCCACTTTCTGATTTAACCTTTTAGTCATAATAAAATAATATTTGTTAAAATTAATGCCACATTATAACTGCCCAAATAGAAAATTCAGAAGATTACCGATAACTATGAAAAACAACATCAGTAAAAAATTCCAGACCGTCACAGGAAAATTTGGCGAAAGAGAGGTTCGATATCTAACTTCTGGATCTGGGCCTGTCATCTTTTTGCTTCATCAATCACCAAAATCAGCCGATGAGTACAAGCCTTTGATGGATTTATGGTCAAATGATTTCACCATGATTGCACCTGATACACCTGGCTTTGGAGCATCAGATCCACTGGAAAGCGATCAAGTAACCATAGAAGATATTGCAGAGGCCACCATAGAATTAGCCGATGCACTGGGTATCGATGAGTTTGGTCTTTATGGATTTCATACAGGGGCCATTATTTCAATTTCATTGGCTCACCAATTTCCAGATCGTGTAGAGGCCATTGCATGTAATGGGGTACTGGTGTTGACCGATGATGAGCTTGAAAAAATAAGAGCAAAGTATCTTCCGCCCTTCATACCTCAATGGGATGGGGGTCATTTAAATTGGCTCTGGTCCAGAATGAGAGAACAACTTGTTTTCTTTCCTTGGCATGAACGATCGAAAGACACCAGAATGCAGTTCAGCATTTCTGATCCATCCATACTGCATGAAAATGCAGTGGAAGTAATGCGGGCAGGAGATAATTATAGATCGGCATATGGTGCAGCATTTGAATATCGTTTGGAAAACTTTGTTCCTTCATTGAAGGTTCCGGCTTTAATCACTGCAGGAGAATGGGACCCTTTATGCAAATGCTTGTATGACTTGACGCCGTCAAAATCAACACTAATCGAATCGTCTAAGGATCAGGATGAAGCACTTGAAAAATCAAGAAGACATCTATCTCAATACACGAACAATAAGAAAATTAACTTACCGAAGTCTCCTTTGAGACGAAATGGACTGACAAAATCATTTATTAAGACATCTGTTGGTGATGTTTGCGTTGAAAAAAACTTTGATCAATCGAATGGTCAACCATTGGTGATTATTCCACCGATTGGAGGATCTTCAAAAACCATTCGATATCTATCGGATCAGCTATCTTCCAACAGAGACCTGATAGTGATTGATCTTCCGGGACACGGGGAATCAACAAAAGAAATCCATGAGCCAATCCTTGATGTCTTCAATCAAGCAGTGACAGATGTAATCAATGATCAAGATATTCAAAATTTTACACTGATGATTATCAATCACCATGGAAGCCTTTCTCGGTTCATCAATGAAAATAATGCTCGAGTGAATCATCTTATTCTGGTCGAACCTTGGTTCATGGATAAAGACTCCATTGAAGAATACAAAGAAAAAGGAATTCCAGATATTGAAAAAGAATGGCATGGAGGACACTTGAATCAATATTGGCATATGGTCAGAGACTCAAAACTCTTTTGGCCTTGGTATAACACTGCCATTGATGGAATCTTGGATCTAAAACCAGAACTGGACGAATCGCAAATTCAAGATGAGGTCACAGAACTGATCCGCTCTGAATTAAACTGGAAGTCAGCAATGATAAGCTCATTGGATGCTTCAATAAGCAATCAACCAAAAGTTAAAACAAGCATTTGTTTCAGAAATAATCACCCGCTGTTTAGATCGTCCTATCAAGAAAATGATTTCTCTGAGCTGCAACTTAATGATGAAATAAGAAACTGGTCAGCGGATTTAGAGGCCATTATTTAGGTTGGTTACATTTAGTTACTCTTTGTAAATTATTATTTTGTAAAATTTTTTCATGTCTAGAATGATCAATATCAAATGAACCAGAAAATTGGGCCAATATTTCTTGCTAAAGGGATTAGTAAAACCAATGCCTTAACTTTCTTTTATGCATGCTTTATTTGCATAGGTATCTTGGCAGGAATGAACTTTGTGCAGGGCTATATTCTGAGTGTGGTTCTTAATATACCGATGGGCGGACAAGGAACAGTTACAGGCAACCTTGCGTTCCTTCAAGAAATTATTGCCATACTTTTGATAGGCCCCTTTGGTATCTTATGTGACCGGATAGGCAGGAAACCTGTTTTCGTAATAGGCACCCTATTGATCTCTATAGGTCTTGCAATTTATCCATACGCATCAAACCTAACTGAACTATTTATCTTTAGATCAATATTTGCTCTTGGTGCAGCATGTCTTTCATGTGTTCTTGCGATTGTAGTTGGCGATTATCCTGCAGAACAATCCAGAGGGAAATTTGTGAGTGTTCATTCAATCTTGAATGCATTCGGAGTTTTGGGTTTTGCAATAGTGCTTGGAAGGCTTCCTTTTATATTGGAAAGCAATGGGTATGAGGCAATTGATGCAGCTAAGATCACCATGCTTATTGCTGCAATCATAGGACTGATTTCTGCTTTTATTTTTTACAAAGGTTTAAAAGGTGGTGTTCCAGAGGATTCCGAAGAAACCAGTGAATCAAAACCCGGGACAAAAGAGTTAATTTCTGTTGGCATTAAGTCAATTGTAAATCCTAAAATAGCCTTGGCATATGGTGCAACGTTTCTTGCACGAGCCGATGTATCAATCAATGGTCTTTTTATATCTCAATGGGCGATTACCAGTGGATATGCGATGGGTCTTTCTCCATCTGAATCAATGGGCAAAGTTGTTCCTGTCATTGTGGCAACGAATCTGATTAGTATGTTTTGGGCTTTTTTGTTTGGAGTGATAATCGATCGAATTGATAGAGTCAATGCAATGATTATAGCCATGGGCATGGGTCTCATTGCATACGGTTTAATTTACTTTGTAGACTCTCCTTTGAATTATGCCAATCTTCCAATATTTATTTTAATCTCATGCAGTGCGATAGGGACTGTAATAGCCACAGCAAGTCTTATTGGTCAAGAAGCACCGCTGAGACAACGTGGGACTGTAATTGGCTTCAGCTCCTTTTTCGGTGCAATTGGAATTTTGGTGGCAACAGCTGTTGGAGGACGATTGTTTGATTTGTCTCCAATGGGTCCATTTCTATTGATAGCAAGCATCAATGGAGTCCTATTGATTGCATCAATTATCATTTCAATTCGATCATCCAATCGAATTCCCCAATAAAGCAATTTTTCTCGAATGATGAAAAAAGCATACACAGACATCTCAATGGGTCAATGCCATTATAGATACAGGAAAGGCCAAGGTACTCCGATGGTTTTCCTTCATCAAACACCCAGCTCTTCTTTGATGTATGAGAAACTCATTTCTCTTTTGCCCCAATACACATCCATTGCAATTGATACTCCTGGGTTTGGCATGAGCGATGACATTCCTGGAAACCCAACCATTGAAGATTATGGTAATTACATTTTAGAGGTGTTAGAAAATTTAGAAATCGAAGAATTCCACCTGATCGGCCATCACTCTGGAGCATCAATCGCATTATATATTGAGAATCATTGCAGCAAGATGATTGCATCAATGACTCTCATTGGTGTTTTTCTTGCCACCGCAGAAGAAAAAAAGCTCATGAAGAAACATACAGGTCTTGATTGGTCACCCAAAGAAGACGGTTCACATATAATGAATGCTTGGAAATTAGCAGGAGATATTCTGGGCGCTGGTGAAGACTTAAATCTCAGGCAGCGAGAAACGCTGGATGCAATTCGTGCTGAGGTTTCTGCAAAACAAATGCATGATGCAATTTGGAACTTCAATGAGATTGAAGCCTTAAGAAAAACAAAGGCTCCGAGTTTGATACTCTGTTCCGAAGATGATGTAATGTATCCCTTCCTTAATCAGGCAATTGAATGTCGATCCGATGCAATTGTTGAAACAATTCAAGGCAAGAATCTTGAGCCGGACCTGGATGCAACAAATATAGCTGTTCTTTTAATGGAGTTTTTAAAGAAAATCTAAGATGGAAAATCAATTGGCAAATAAAGCAGGACGAATCTTAAGTTGGTTGGGTTTTCTATTCTTCTTTATAGTCTTCATAAACATGCTTCAAGCTCCTAGAATCACCATTGGCACAGAAGAAAGAGACATCATGAGGAATTTTCATATCGTGGCAGGCACGTTCTTGTTGGCAGTGAGCATTTTCAGAGTGTATGTGTGGATCCATTTTCCACCGCAGAAGAATCATCGATTATTGCCCGAACAAGACTATATATTCATTCATTTCTTACAGTTTTTTCTTTATTGCTCATTCATCGCTCAAGGTTTAAGCGGTTTTCTTATGGCATGGTCCGATGGCGTCATAAGATTTATGAAAGGGATTGACACCATTGATCATGGTCTGTGGACTATCTCGGGTTATTTGCATAGCGCATTTGGCTTTCTATACATCATGCTCATTTTAATAATCATAATTTTAAGGCTGTATCACATGATTCGATTTCGAGTCTTCAGTCTGAATGTTTTTGCTTGATATGAGGAAATATGTCAACAATGCTAGAGGGATACACTGGTTATTTATAATGGTGCTTATTGGCATAGCTTTTTATCTGCCATTTCTTATTTTTGGAGCATTTCCATACAATACGAAAACCAATTCGGATCCCATTGAGATGGAACAGCTGCTTGACGGGTTTGAATCCGTTGACTTTTATGCGATGAGTGATTTTTTGAATGACTCTCCAGATGAAATTCAAAAGGAGATTCATGCGTTTGAAACCTGGGAAGGAGGTAAATGTAGATTCTGTCATGCCGTAAACAAAGACGATAGAGATCGCATGGCACCAACTCTTTATGGAATTTTTGGAAGGCCTGTAGGTATTGGAAATAACTATACTTATTCAGATGCATTGATCAATATGAAAAATAATGGGTTAATTTGGACACCTGAAACGCTTGATGCATTCATATTGGATCCATCAAACTACATACCTGGAAATAGAATGAGAGTACAAGGCGTAAAAGATCCAGAAACGAGAAAATTAATAGTGAACTATTTAATGAGAGAAAGTAAACC
>Ga0114933_10002459_pt1 | contig 19225 bp, 21 predicted proteins | sample 4SBtaG_FD_89691 | JGI IMG/M metagenome (GOLD analysis project Ga0114933, IMG submission 89691) | Deep subsurface microbial communities from Kolumbo volcano to uncover new lineages of life (NeLLi) - 4SBTROV12_W25 metaG | ecosystem: Environmental > Aquatic > Marine > Volcanic | place: Kolumbo... | reverse complement strand
TACCCCCGCTAATGCCTTGTGGATTGTGCCCGGGAGCCACACTGAGGGCCGCATCGATATTCGAGCCCTCGTGGCAGCGAACGAAGGCGGCGAGCGCCTACCCAATGCGATCCCGTTAGTGGCCGACGCGGGCGATGTGACCATCGTTAGCCGACAGATGCTGCACGGCTCGTTTGCCAATACCTCGCCAGACCCGCGCGTATCCATCACTTTCGGCTTCTATCCCCACTCGTCAGTGTTGGGTGTTTCGGGTGGGCTCAACATCACACTTGATGAAAAAAAGGGCGGAGACAAGGTTTACGACGCAGAGCACATCCGGCGTCGCTCAGCGGTGGTGCAAGTGGCATTGGACGCCCGACATCAAGCGCGTCCTGACGAGCGGCGCTACCGGTACGCACCCTTCGCCGAGGTCGAAGACGAGTACCGCTACGGACCTGAGACCATCGCGAGCGTGCTGAGCGACTACACGCTCTATGACATCGCCATCTAAACCAAACAGGCTCACCAACCAACGGCCTGGTCTTCGGTGGAGTTCCCTGGACCGGTGACTTCGATCGGCGTTGATCCAAAACGACGGTATTTATTTAAGCTGGCGTTGGGCAGGTAATAGGCGTTCTAAGAGAAAGTCGATGGTCCGGTTTTTGACATTTGGTAACAGTTAAGGGGTTCTGGCTAGGGTGTCCAGATCTCAAAGAAACGAAAGGTGTGGTGGGAGAAATGAAAATCTTTCAGCGATTGATGCAACTTCGCCCCGACAGTGTTTACGAAGGTTCAGGCAAGGTTGTCGAGGCAGTTAATTACATTAATGCCAATAGTGACTTAACAGCTTACGGTTGGCAGGCTGTGGCTGGTTTACCAGTGGGTGCCGTAGGGGTCAGCATGCGATTCGAAAGTATGGACTCTTTGCTTTCTAGTCAGACTGCTCTAGTTGAAGATGCTGGCTATATGGAGATAGCCCAGTCGGCACAGGAGATGTTGGCCGAGCCGGCTCAGGACTGGATTATGGACGTAATAGCTGCCTCCGACGATATGCCAGCAGATCCCTCTGACTTCCTTGCGAACACGGTTGCGCGAGCTCAACTTGACAATGTTGGAGCCGCCATTGACTGGAGTCAGCGTTGGGTCGCTATGGTTAATTCACTTGCTGGCACCCCAGCTGCTGGCTTGATGAGCCCACATGGCGAAGGCGGCGTTTCCTTCGCTCAGTTGCTGTATTACGACAGCCTGACCCAATATGAGGAACGTCAGACGCCGGAAGTTTGGTCGATGGTTGGCGGGAGCTCTCTTATGCGAGAAGGTTTCGCTATCTTCGACGAGGGTTCGAATACCTCTGCTTTGATGCGTCGCATAGCTTAAGAATTCACTCAACAGAGATCCTTAGACCCGGTTCGTGATGAAATACGGGTATGAGGATCTCTGTTGCTTTTCCACCCATTCCCGAAACCCCCACCCATATCGAACTTGCTGAACAACTTGGTTATGAGACCGCCTGGGTGTACGACACTCCAGCCCTTCAGTTAGACGTATGGATGATTCTGGCATTAGCGGCGAAACGCACCGACCGAATCAAACTCGGTCCAGGAGTTCTGATCCCGTCTCTCCGTCATCCAATGGTGACCGCGTCTGCCATAGCGACTCTTGTCGATTTAGTGGGTGAGGAGCGTGTGATCATCGGCGCCGGAACCGGGTTCACCGGGCGACGTGCAATGGGCCAAAAACCTCTCAAATGGGCCGAATTCCCAGAAATGATTGAACAAGTACGAGCCCTATTGAGAGGCGAGACGATCATTGTTGATGGCAAGTCGGCTGCAATGCTGCACTGGGATAGCCAGGCACCAGATCGACCGATTGAAGTGCCATGGATTCTGGGTGTTAACGGTCCCAGAGGATTGAATGCTGCAGCTGAAATAGGGTGTGGTGTTTTCACTTCGCGACCTCGTCCCGATGCCAACTACGAAAAACTTGACGACGTGATTTTGTTGACAAGCGGAGCAGTTATGAGTGGAGATGAAACGGTTGACTCTCCCCGCGTGATCGAAACAGCGGGACCATGGGTGAGCGTCGCCTACCACGCGTTCCTAGAACAGAACGACCAACGTTTAGAAACACTGCCCAACGCGCAACAATTCAGAGAACTGGTCGAACAAGTCCCTGAAGATGAACGTCACCTTCATGTCCATTCAGGACACTTGACACATCTCAACGACATCGACCGTGAAGTCGTTGTCGGCGATTCGATGTTCCTTTCACCGTTCACTCTGCCCGAAGCCGAGGTCAAAGCTCGCATAGATGAAGTCGAGTCACAGGGGATAACAGAGATCGCTTATCAACCGATGGGTGACATAGAACGAGAAATGCGGACATTCGCGTCAGCGGCGGGTTTGACTTAGCTGCGAGCTGCTTTAACGGTGTCAGCAATGGCGTCCGGGTCTGGTGGTGCTCCATAGAACATCATGGTGGACCGGTCAGCGAACCGGTTTCGCTCTTTGAGTTTGGCCCCGACTTGTTGAGGAGTCCCCGAGACACAAAGCAGATCAACGAGTTCATCATCGATCCTGCTTGTCATTTTTTTCCAGTCGCCCTGCTTTGAGAGCTGATTCAGTTCGGGTTGCAGATTCTCGTAACCGTGGAAATCTAAAACACCGGCATAAGCAGGAGTTGAACCATAAAAGGCCAGTTGTGCTGCCGCTTTGCTACGCGCATCTTGCACTTCTGCGTCGTCGCGGCCCATAGCAACAATCGTGAGACACGCCACCGTCACGTCCGTGGCTGTGCGACCCGCTGATTCGGCAGCGTTTCGTAACACGGGAAGGGTTTCCGCTTCCATATGGTCAGGTGTGTGGAACGGATGAACGAAAAATCCGTCCGCCGATTCGCCGATTGTCTCGACCATCTTCGGACCAACCCCAGCCACATAAATTTGAGGCCGATCTACGTCGAGTGGACCTGGACTGAAGAACGGAGTCATCAGGGTGTGGGTATAAAACTCGCCGCGAAAGTCGAGCTTTTCGCCTGTCTGAAAGTTGTCCCAAATAGCGTGCAGGGCAGCAATATATTCTTTCATTCTCGCGGCGGGCTGCGACCAGCTTTCGCTGTAGCGCTTCGTGATATGTGGCTTTATCTGAGTTCCCAGTCCCAAGATGAAGCGGCCGTTTGATAGGCGCTGCAAGTCCCACGCCGTTACAGCACACGTCATGGGATTACGAGCAAAAGCGACGGCTATAGCTGTGCCAAGTTGAATGTTGTCTGTTTGTTGAGCAGCGAGCGCCAGTGGCAGAAAAGGATCGTGAGAGGCCTCAAAAGTCCAGGCAGCGTCCAGTCCCATTTGTTCAAACGTCACTGCTTCAGACGCGCACCCGTCAGCCGAGGAAGCGGTGGTCGCGCCGTCAATTATGAATTCTGTCATCGTGTCCTTTGTGGCTCAGTCGCCGTACCAGTCGACACCGCCTTGACCGTTTTGGCGGGCTATCTCTGCCTGGGCCATGGTCAATTTGGCTAGCTGGTTCATGTGAACCTCGTCTGGTCCATCGGCGATCCGCATTAGTCGTCCCATGACGTACATTTCGGCGATGGGTGTGTCGCCGCTGACTCCCTTACCGCCGAAGATCTGCATGGCTCGTTCAGCTACGTCATGGGCGAGTTTCGGTCCGACGATTTTCACCATCGAAATGTAATCACGGGCGCCCTTAGCTCCCGATCTGTCCATTTCTGCGGCGGCCTTAAGTACCAACAGTCGAGCTTGTTCAATAGCGCAACGTGCCCGAGCGATGTCTTGGCGAACTGAAGAGAAGTCTCTGAGTTTGCTGCCGAAAGCTTCGCGTTGCTCAGCTCGGGTGCACATCAAATCGAGCATTCTTTGCGCCATCCCGACATTGGTCATCGCGTATTGGAAACGTCCAGGCCCTAGCCGACCCTGAGCAATTTCAAAGCCTCTCCCTTCGCCCAAGATGATGTTGTCTACCGGTACGCGGACGTCGTGATACGCGAGTTCGCCGTGACCTGCTGGGGAATGGAAGTTACCGAACACCGACAATGGGCGAACGATTTCGAGCCCGGGAGTGTCCTTAGGGACTATGACCATGGAGTGTCGCTGATGTCGAGGGTTGTCTGGGTTTGAAACACCCATCGTGATAACGAATTCGCAGAGCGGGTGGTAGATGTTGCTGCTCCACCACTTCCGACCGTTGAGGACGTAGTTATCACCGTCACGATCTATCTGCAGCTCCATGTTCGTAGCGTCGGAAGATGCGACCTGAGGTTCGGTCATGCCGTAGGTGGACCGGATCCGCCCTTCCATCAAAGGCCTTAGCCACTGATCCTGCTGCTCCGGGGTTCCATATTTCGCGAGTACCTCCATGTTCCCTCGATCGGGGGCTGAACAGTTGAATACCTCAAACGACCATGGGACCCGACCCATGACTTCCGCGAGTGGGGCGAACTCTAGATTCGTGAAACCCGGGCTCCATTCGCTGTACTCAGCAGGCAAGAACCAGTTCCAAATGCCGGCATCTTGAGCTTTGCTTTTCAAATCTTCAACGACTGGGGGTTGTTGCCACATGTTGGCGGGATCTTCAATGAACGCGTGATGTTCGGCTTCTGCTGGGTACACGTGCTCCTGCATGAACGCTTCGAGCTTTTCTTTATGCTCAAGTGTCTTTTCGTTGTAGTCAAAATCCACTTTCAGACTCCCCTTCGAGTTGGATCGCTGAACCGAATAATTCCACAAGAAGGCAGGTCCATGTATCGCGAATGGACTCAGATCAGAGATCGGCTATGGTGTGGATTCGTTCAGTAGGGCTGAGGAGATTCCGTGGAAGACGACAATTCTCTGGTTCCAGCGATGATCGCCGTGTTCATCGGCCTTGGTGGAGCGTTGGCTGGTGTGGCGGTTGTCCTGGTAACCGTTCTCGTGTTGATCTGACTGCTGACTGCGGCACAGATCAGTTCCCTAGGACTCCAAGTCGGGCATGTCTTGAAGCACGCTTCCTGACCATGATGGCTGCCGCTTTTCAATAAAGTGCATCACGCCTTCGGCCGCATCTGGTTGGCTTCCGAGCCACGGGATGAGACGCAGTTCTTTGCGGAACGTCTCGTCGATTTCGGGACGTAGGTTTTCCCACATCATTTTTTTTGTAACAGCTACCGACACCGGCGCTGTATTAGCAGCAACATCGCGCGCCCAGTTGAGAGCTGTTTCCAACACCTGATCAGTAGGAAGAGCTTGTGCTGCTAAGCCAATTTGTTCAGCTTCTGTGCCAGAAAAGAATCGGCCGGACATCAAGAGGTCGCTAGCAACCTGTAAACCAACCATTCGAGTCAACAATTTGGTCGAACCCAATTCCGGGGCGATGCCTCTCCGCACAAATGCGAACTGGAGTTTCGCGTCTTGAGCTACGAACCGCACGTCACATGTAAGTGGGAAAGTAAGACCGACACCGACTGCGTGGCCATTTATCGCAGCAACAACGGGTTTTGATACGTCCCAAGGCATCGTCGCTGGGGTGCCTTGCTCATGGGGGTTTGCGTCAGGTTTGTCGGCAAAGGTCTCCTCGCCTTCCGAAAGGTCTTGTCCGGCACAGAATGCCCGTCCCGAACCTGTGATGACCACTGCGCGCACCTGGTCGTCTGTTTCTGCGTCGGAGAGCACTGAACCAATCTCGGCAGCCATTTTGGTGTTCCAGGCATTGAGACGTTCCGGCCGGTTCAACGTTAGAAGGGCAACGCCTTGGTCAACTTCGTAGAGGATCGATTCATAGGTCATTGCAGCAGAGTAGTTGTGCGAAGCTTGTGCCTGACGAGGAAAGAGAGTCCCGTGGGATTAGCGGATAGGCATTTTGAGGTACTTGAAACCAACGGAGTAAGGCTGCGTTGTGTTGTGGAAGGGGAGGGGCCTCTCATCATTTTGATGCATGGCTGGCCGCAATGTTGGTACCTGTGGCGTCACCAAATCGATCCGCTCGTTGCTCAAGGATGGAAGGTATGTGTACCCGACCAACGCGGTTATGGGTATAGCGACTGCCCGCCCAACGTTGGCGACTATCGCATTCGTGACTTGGCGGCAGATATTGACGGCCTAGCAACGGCACTTGGATATGACGAATACGCGTTGATGATCCATGACTGGGGAGCGCTTGTGGGATGGAACGTGGCGCTGCTGTATCCCGAACGTGTCCGCGCCGTGGTCGGTATGTCGGTGCCCTATGGACGGAACTTAGACCCAGCTTGGTGCACTCAGGAGTTTTGGGGAGACAACTTCTTTTATTGGGCGTTTTTCTGCGAAAACGTAGGAGGCGCCGAAGCACACTTTGAGGAGGATATTCGTAAGTCACTGCTTACTGTGCATATGTCGGCCTCAGGTGACTCTGGTCCGTCTGTAGATCAACAGGGAAAGAAAACAATGCTTGAAGCAGCTCCCGCGCTTCCAGCAGAACTTCCGGACTGGATGACGGACGAAGATCTTGACTATTACGTGGATGCCTACACGCAGTCAGGTTTTCGTGGTGGTCTGAATTGGTACCGGAATATCCCTTATTTCTTGACTGACACAGCTGAACTCGACGGACGAAAAATCAGTCAACCCTCAATTTTTATTACCGGATCCGAAGACCCGGTGCGCCGGATGACCGGCGGCAGGACGGGAGCTGAACTGTTTGAAGATTTACGTTCGGTGCACGTAATCGAAGGGCCTGGACATTGGGTGCAGCTTGAAGCGATGGAAGAAACGAACCAACTCCTGCTCGAATTCTTGGCCGAGTTTGTATGAAGTCTCGTTAGCGGATAGGGCTTTGGCCTGTCAGACTCTCCAACATGAGTGAACCAATCATGAGCCACAGCGAATCAATCGAAATAAACGCGTCCGCAGAGACAGTCTGGTCGTTAGTGACAGATATGGAACGTTACGGCGAGTGGAGTTCAGAAAACACCGGGGGTTACTGGCGGAAAAATGAGGAAGGAATTCCCGGCACGGGCGCAGTGGGCGACGAATTCGTTGGCATTAATCGCCGCGGTGAGGATGAATGGAAGGCGCTGGTTGAGATCATCGACCGTAAAGAGAATCAGACCTTTGCCTTTGTTACAGGTGGTACCGCAATGAACCTCATTCACTGGCGCTATGACCTAGAACCTAATGATTCCGGCACCACATTGACTGAGTCATGGGCACTGATGAATCTCTCTCCTTTGATGATTGAGAATGGTGATGAGGAAGTGCAATTCCGAGCTGCCAATGCGAGAGAGAGCATTACTGCAACTCTTCAAGGTATGAAGGCGGCAGCCGAGAGCTGATTTAGTGAAGACTCGTGGCCCGTTCATAGTCGCCTGCTTGGGTGGGTTACTCAGTGGCCTTGACACATCGGTCAACATCGCGTTCCCAGCTATCACTGCGGCCTTCGATATTGATGTTTCTCAGATCCAATGGGTTGTCGTTAGCTTCGTTCTGACCTACTCAGTTCTATTGCTTCCCGCCGGGCGATTGGGAGATAGGTACGGCCACGGTCGAATAATGGTTGTTGGGATAGTCACCCAAGGAGCTGCCTTCGTGGCTTGCGGCCTCGCTCCTTCGTTCGCGTTATTCCTCTTAGCTCGAGTCAGCCAGGGCGCAGCAATGGCGCTCATCTTAGGAACCGCCCCAGCCCTAGTAACTCTCTCGGTGACCGAGGAACGTCAACCTCGAGCCCTAGGTATTTATTCGATGCTCAGCGCCAGTGGGCTAGCGGTGGGGGCGCCATTGGGGGGGCTGTTGCTCCAAAGATGGGACTGGCCGTGTGTCTACTTTTTTCGGATCCCTTACATGGGTGTTCTTCTGGTAACCGCTTTGATTGCAGGGCTGCACAAGCAGACACAAAGTAGAGGTCGGCAACCCCTCGACCTTGTTGGAGCAGCGACGTTCGCTATGGGCTTGGGCTTGACACTCTTCGTCGCCAGTCGCGGTTTGACCTGGGGTTGGATAACACCACGGACGCTGATCTTGGGGTCCTTAGCGTTAGCGATGCTGATTGTGTTTTGCTTCGTCGAGAGTAGGGCGACGCTCCCATTGGTAGATCTATCGCTTTTTCGAAGGCCTGGCTTCGGGCGAGCAAATTTGTTGAATGCAATCGCCAACGCTTCGATCTTCAGCATTTGGTTTCTTGGCCCGTACATGCTTGTAGATATCAGAGGACATGGACCAATCTCGGGTGGGCTCATCCTCGGAATCGCGCCAACGAGTACAGCGTTGTCGGCGTGGGCTGCGGGTCGGATGATTGAACGTTTCGGTCTGTTGAATCTGACCCGATTCGGACTTGCTTGTCAGGGCCTTGGCCTATTGCTGTTCAGCAGAACTGACGCAAACAGCCCACTGGTCTTGCTTGTTGGTGTACTGGTTTTGGCTGGAGTGGGCCTTGGAAGTTTTCAGGTCCCCAATATGAGCTTCGTCATGGCCTCAATACCCCGCTCACAACAGGGCGTCGCGGGTGGTATGACGCAAATGGTTCGAACAGCGGGTCTCGTTGCCGGCCTTGCCGTATGGAACACAGCGTTTGTTGGTTTCCGCGATCGACGGTCAAAGAATCTAAACATCGAAGATGTCACGCTCCCGGAAGTTTTTGTCCCCAGCTTCGCTGCTGTTATAGGGATGTCAGGTTTACTGGCGTTAATTGGTTTGGCACTGACGATCAGAGTCAGGTTCGATAATCAGTTTTCACCTGAGCTTCGCGGCGAGAAGTGAACGTGTTAACACCCACGAGTTCGCGAATTTCAGCGGATGGCTCCACTGTGCCAGCATCCAATGGGGTGCCGGTGCCGTCGGCGATGCGCGTCATCATGTAGAAGTTCGCCGAAACAGCGACTGCATCGATTAAAACATCTGCTCCCGCGATCTCAATCACATCGTCCTTCACGGACGCCAGTTGGTGGTCGTCTTCTTCGAACATGGCTTCACACAAACGAGACAACAAGGCCCCATGTTCAACACCGCCATCACCAGATTCTGAGTCACCCACGGCTTCGAAACTGACTTGAGCATCTTGACTCATTCCACTCAGACCGAGCAGAAACGCGTGACTCGTAGTTCAGTAAAAACACTCGTTGAGTTTCGATGTGCGCGCGGCTAACACTTCAACTTGCATTCGAGTGAGTGAGTTTTGTTTTGAGACAAGATCTGAAAGTAGATCGCCGAAGTGCACGTACTGTGCTGAGGACAAGAGACTTAATGAGTCGTTTTCGAATGGTACGGCGCTCAGTGCTTTCAAAACATTGGGGCCTTTGATTTTTGCGGTGGGTACCCAATGAGAGGTGACTTGCAAGGCGGCTTCACTGATTTTCGGTGGCTCAGAAGCAGAGGGCGTAGGGAGTTCAACGCGGTCTAAATTCAGTGCGTCAGCAAACCGGTCAACAGCGTTTGCTTGGGCCACTACTGCCACGAGTTCTACATAGGCCTCAGGATGGACACCGCGTCCCAAAATGGAGGCGTGCCACTCAGCTGTAAGAGTTCCCGGGTGGCTCGTAATGCGCCAAATCGCGTCAACGGCGGCTTTGGGTAACAGATGATCTTCAGAAACCAGTCCTTCTATTTGGCTAGGTGATTCCCAAGGAGGAAGTTCCGCGGAATCTCTTGCCCTGCGAACCTCTTCAACGATCGCTAACCGTTCAACCCCGGACCACCAACTTCCAGTGGTAGCCCACCGCGCGGCTATCTCAGCGTGAGCCTCATCCAGGTCAGCTCGAATAGGAAGTTCAGTGTTATAAGCGGCCATGCACAATCCTCTCATAGTCAGACAAAAGGTTCAGGAAAGATTTGTTTGTTGAGGGATGACGGGGATAGAGAAAGTATCCTACGATCCAGTACAACGCTCAACAGCACGAAGGAGTGAAGATGGCAACACCTCAACGAGCCATTTTTAATGGAATGGGTCAAAACCAGTGGTATGTGCATCTCAGCCGCACAGAAGGAGCGGACTTAGGCGCGATCAAATCAGCGATCGCAGATCTTCGAGCCGCATGCGCTTCCGATGACATAAATCTGACACTCGGCTTCGGTCCCGGGCTTTTGCCTGACCTAACCGACGACGTCCCTGACGATTTTCAGGCGTACGTAACAATTGAATCCGATGACGGATCAGGTCGCCAGGCCAAAGGCACTCAAGAAGAATTGCTTTTGTGGCTTAATCATGACGACAAAGACAAGATTTGGAAAGCTCAGTACGACGCACGTACCGCGCTCGAAGGTCATATGGCTGTTGCACGCGAAACACCCACGTTTATCTACGGTGACTCACTCGACATGACTGGATTTAAGGACGGAACAGGCAACCCAGCCGATGAAGACCAACCGGCTGTTGCAGTTGTTGCTGACGGGGATCGAGGAGCAGGTGGAAGTCACATCATTGCTCAACGTTGGGTTCATGACCTCGACGCATGGAATGCCTTGTCCGATGACCAGCAAGAAAAGAACTTTGGACGTAAAAAATTCCCGGGTATCGAAAAGACCGATGCTCAGGAGGCGTACAGCCACCTCAGCCATGTTGAACTTCGTGAAGATGGAAATCATGGCAACGAAGGTTCCCCAAAGCGGAATGAAATAGCGCGACGCTCCACGCCCTATGCCTTCCACGATGGGACCGTGGGACTGTATTTCATGGCGTTCTGCAAGGATCAGGCACCGCTGCGAGAGCGGATGCGCCGGATGTATGGCTTAGATGACGCTAACGGTGTTCGCGATGCGATGACCGATTTTTCGAATCCAGCTTCAGGCTCTTTCTATTTCGCGCCGAGCGAAGAAACATTGGATGCCATAACTGGTTGATACTCCGTTGGAGTTCAAAAGGTGAAAAACTATGAGGCGGCTGGCATGGGCCAGCCGCCTCATAGTTTTCGGCAAGTCTGCCTTGGGAGTTTGGTCTGCGTCTGATGTCAGTTAACTGGCGAAACTTCCCATTGGACAAGAGTGAAATCTGGGTCACCCTCCCGATCTTCAAACACAACTGAAACGGGTGTACCAATCTCAACATTTTGCATAGGGTCGCCGAGCAGGTTCCCAACCATACGTATGTTGCTGGCATGAGGTAACTCAACCAAAACGATTATGTAGGGACCGCGATCGGACAGGGCGCGATGCACCGGATGGTGTGGACGTTGCCAGCTGTAGATTTGGCCCACAGGATCAACCGTTACCCAGTCAATTTCCATCGAATTGCATTGATGGCACATCCACTCTGGGCCCCACTGGTGGACGCCGCAGTCAAGGCATTGTTGAACTCGGAGTTCGTGGGCTTGAGCGCCTTCCCAGAAGGGGGCGTCGAGACCATCGTTGGATGCCGCAGGCTGTCGCAACCCCGGAAGGTGAGGTTCAGTAGTCGATCGGCTCATCCCAGAGTCTCCTCAGTCCCGTAAATAGCTGTCGAAGCGACCGCAACCATTGGTCCCGCATTTGCTAGGGCGACCTTTGCGTCGGGCACTTGATTGGACGACTCGCCCCGAACCTGACGCACAGCTTCCACCTGCAAGCCAAGCCCGTGCATATAACACTCGGCGAGGTTTCCGCCACTGGTATTGAGGGGCAGAGCACCTCCATCTGCTCGCAAGTTGTCGAAGGTCAGGACCTCGTCAGCGTTCTCATATGTGCATAGTCCATGTTCGATCAGGCTCATTACGACGCCGCCTGTGAAGTTCTCGTAGCTCTGCACGACATCTATATCGTCTGCAGTGATGCCAGCTTGTTGATAGAGGTATTTCACGGCGGGTTTGAAGCTTGAGGTGACGTAATCCGTAGCGTTTTCTGCCGTAGCTCCCGACCGATGCCCTCCACTTTGCTGGGCAGCAAGGACTAGTGCAGGAGTTTTGGCTAAGTCCTTTGCGCGGTCGGTCCTCGTAACAATGATTGCCGCTGCCCCGTCATTTTCGAGGCAGCAGTCGAACAGTCGATATGGCTCGGTAATCCAACGTGAAGAATCGTAAGTCTCCTCGTCTAAGGTCCGACCATGCATCACCGCTCGCGGATTATTTTGCGCGTGGTGGTAACAGGCCATAGCGATCGCTCGCATGGAACTTCTTCCAACTCCGTGTTCATGCATGAATCGAGTAGTTCGCATCGCGTACATTTGCGCGGCGCTCATCATTCCGTACGGCAAGGTGTACGCGGCAGGGCCGCTTACTGGTCGAGAGCCACCGCTGCGGCCGAAACGTCCGAATTGACCTTGCGCCAAGCCGCGGTAGGCAACAACCACGTCTGCGGATCCGGCGACAATCGCACCGGCTGCGTTTTGTACAGCTGCCGCAGCGCCGCCGCCGCCGCTAGTCCACTGCATGTTCGAATAACGAAGTTCAGGGATACCAAGCGCATTGGCTAGACGTGGAGGATCATTTCGGTCGTTGGAATAAGAACAAAATCCGTCAATTTCCTTTGGGCTGATGCCAGCGTCTTCACATGCAGCGAGGATCGCTTTTAGAACAAGAACGAATTCTGGGTCGCCGGATTGACCATGTTTGTAATAGGTGGTTTCTCCAACTCCAACGACCGCTACTTTTCCTCTTAGGTTGTATTCATCGCTCATTATGGTTCGCGACCGTAGTTCCTTGAGCGGCTAGTTCGCTGAGCTCTTGGTTTTCCAGTCTGCAAGGAAGCCAATCGCGCATCACCTTGGTCCCCAAGGCTTCGTAGAAGTCGATTGACGGTTGATTCCAATCTAGGACCTGCCATTCGAGGCGAGGACAGTCGCGTTCTACTGCGATACGAGCCAACGTTGCGAGCAGTAACTTTCCGATACCGCTGCCCCTATGTTCGTCAGGAACGAACAGATCTTCGAGATAAATGCCTTGCTTTCCTCGCCAAGTTGAATAGTTGTGAAAGAAGAGAGCGAAACCGCGAACTTCGTTCCCAACCTCGGCTAGTAGACATTCAAATGGCGGAGGTTGCGACGATAACTGCTGGGCTATGGAGTCTGATGTTGCTTCAACGGCATCGGGTTCTCGCTCATACTCTGCCAACGCCTGAATGAAGCTAACGATGGTGTCCGCGTCCTCTGCTGTGGCGATTCGGATCTTGGTTTCAGTCACCGCTATGGCCTAGCACCAGGTCCGCCTTCTTCGCTACTGGAAGGGGGATCTTGATTAAACCAATGCCAAATAGTTTCCTAGCGACTAGAAATTCAGGGGATGAGCGATAACCAACTTTCTCAGTTTCGCCAAAGTATCGACAATATCGATGCCGCTCTTATCCATATGTTGGCTGAGCGATTTCGTATCACTAAGGCCGTGGGAAGCCACAAGGCAGAGGTGGGAATGCCCCCAGCTGACCCTGAGCGCGAACAAGAACAGATTAAGCGGCTGCGAAAACTTGCCGAAGAGGCAGGACTTGACCCCGAATTTTCAGAAAAATTCTTGCGCTTCGTGATCGATGAGGTAATTCATCATCATGAACGCATCGCGGACGAAGCTCGTTAATCTCCGGTTTTCAAAAGGATTACAGAAGTCAACCTTGTTTTAGGACATCGCTGAGGGTGTCAAAGATTGTTCCTATCTCGTCATCGGTGATGATCAGTGGCGGACAGAACGCAAGTGCTTGGCCGATTCCCCGGCACACGATTCCACCGGCGATCATTGCGTCTCTTGCCGGTATGGCGTCTTCACCGATTTCGCAGGCCCAGATTGCGCCGATGCCGCGGAAGCTTTTGATGATGTCGTCACCAAGAAGGGCATTGAAGCCGGCTTCCATTTGCCTGCCTATGCGTTGGGCTTCAGCTACGAGACCCTCGGATTCAATTACTTCGAGGTTTGCGATGGCAGCTGCAGCGGCTGTGGGGTGACCCGAATAGGTGTAGCCATGCATCAGTTTTGCGGTCTCGTCGCTAATCATCTCCTCGTTAAGTTCCTCGGAAACAATGACCCCTGAGAGAGGTAAGTAGCCAGATGTAACGCCTTTTGCAAACGTCAACATATCTGGGGTGACGTCAAACGTTTGGCTGGCAAACCACTGTCCAGTTCTTCCGAATCCGCAAATGACTTCATCGAAAATTAGTAAGGAGCCATGTTGGTCACACAGACGGCGCAGCCCAGGGAGATAACCATCAGGTGGTGTTATCACCCCACCAGCTCCTTGGACAGGTTCGCAAATGACAGCAGCGATCCGTGAACCATGTTGGGCGAACAGGCTTGCGGCCTCCTCAATGTCATCGTTGGGAATCTCAATTACGTGAGGCAACAAGTCACCCCAGCCAACACGATTAGGTTCGATTCCTTGGACGCTTGTTCCACCAACGTTTACCCCGTGGTACCCCGCAGTTCTCCTGACAATGATTTGCCGATCGGCGTCACCTCGTCGTTGATGGAACATACGTGAGAGTTTCAAAGCCGTGTCTACAGCTTCTGAACCTGAACAACCTAGAAAAACTCTTCCGTTCGGGTGAGGGCTGACTCTGCGTATCGCCTCAGCAGCCTCAGCAGCCGTTGGGTTGGTGAACGGGTCAAAGGTGTTGTATGTCTGCAGATGATCTAATTGATCTTTGATTGCGTTGATCACCTTCGCGTTTCCGTGACCAATCTGGCACAGCCATAAGCTCGCCATAGCGTCAATGTATTGCTTGCCCTGGTCGTCTACCAAGGTGCAATCTTTCGCGCTGACAATGTTGATGAAGTCTGCCTCAGCTTTGCTAGGCAAACTGAAACCATGAAGTAGAGCGTCAGTCACCGCATCCCCCTGATCCATATCCGCGGTCGTAACCACACACTAGGACCCACAGAGCCCTGGCGTGAACACGACCTTCTTCGTAGATGTTGTCCCCACTAGAGGTACCCTTCCAAGACGCGAGGAACATTTGGCTTGTAGTTGAGGTAAGAAAATGTCGTTGAGTCATGGTCGCCCTATGGTTTCGATACCCGGACCGTCAGTGATCCCAGATCGAGTATTGGCAGCGATGCATCGGGCGATGCCAAATATTTACGAGGGAGATCTCGTTGAGGTTTCCTACAGCGTTCAGGATGATTTACGAAAAATCGCCCGAACAGAACAGCCGGTGTATATAAGCGTTTCGAACGGTCATGGGGCATGGGAAATGGCCATTAGCAACACGCTGTCTCGCGGAGACAAAGTACTTGTTCTCGAATCTGGCACTTTCGCGATTGGGTGGGGAGAGATGGCGGCAGTATCAGGCGTCAAAACAGAGATCTTGCCCGGGGAGGACCCATACCCTGTGAGCCCCGAAGCGCTCGAAGAACGCCTCAAAGCTGACCTGTCGAGAGAGATCGCAGCCGTTATGGTCGTTCAAGTCGACACAGCAACATCGGTTCGAAATGATATTCAAGCGATCCGCGCAGCGATAGACGCAGCGAACCACCCAGCCCTGTTAATGGTTGACTGCATTGCTTCTCTTGGTTGTGAACCCTATGAGCACGATGAATGGGGTGCTGACATCACAGTCGCAGCAACACAAAAAGGGCTGATGGTTCCTCCAGGACTTGGGTTCGTTTTCGCAAGCGAGAAAGCTTTGCTTGCCCATAAGACTGCTGATTTGCGAACCGGATACTTCGACTGGGAACCGCGAACCAATCCCGAACAGCACTACAAGATTTATTGCGGAACTCCTCCTATCCAACATCTTTGGGCGATGCGCGAATCTTTGGACATGCTTTTCGAAGAAGGCCTTGAGAATGTTTGGAGGCGGCACCGTGTTTTGGCGGACGCCGTTCGAGCGGCTGTTGATGCCTGGCAGGCTCCAAATGGTTTCTCATTCAATGTCGTTGACCCGCAATCACGTTCTAATTCTGTGACGACTGTCCTGACCGGAGAAATAGATGCCAGCGAGTTACGCCGTATTGCTGAGAGTGAAGCCGGTCTTACATTGGGCGTGGGGTTAGATGAGTTCGCAGATCGAGCGATCAGGATTGGCCATATGGGTCACCTCAACCCACCGATGATTCTCGGCACGCTTGGAACCATCGAAGCAGCCCTGACAAAGATGGGTTCTCCGATGGGTTCTTCTGGATCAGCTGCGGCGGCCGCAACTATCGGCGCAGCTCTCTAGAACTCAAATTGGGAGATCGCCGGTGGCGGTGCGTGTTGAACCTTCGTCATTCCATGCCGCAATTGTCCGTTGAGCGATTCTCATCTGGTGAACTTCGTCCGCTCCATCAGCGAAACGAGCCCAGCGAGCATGCTGATACATGTGAGCTAAGGGTGTGTCGGTCGAGTAGCCGAGTGCTCCATGAACTTGTATTGAGCGATCGATTATCCGTCCAAGCATGTTCGCGACGAAATGTTTTGCCATTGATACCTCGGCCTTGAAGTCTTCCTTTCGGTCGATCTTGTAGGCAGCGTGTAAAACCATAAGTTTTGCTTGGTACAGCTCCATCGTGCTGTCAGCGATCATCCATTGGATACCTTGTTTTTCGGCTAGCAATGACCCGTGAGCAAAACGGTTCAGGGAGCGATCAACCATCATGTCTAGGGCGGTCTCTGCTTGTGCTATCCATCGCATGCAATGAGCTAGACGAGCCGGCCCCAATCGATACTGACCGAGTAAGTGCCCTTGTCCACGACCTCCCAGCATCTGACTTTCATGAACACGTAAATCTTCGACGAGGATTTCGCTGTGTCCCGTACCGCCGTGCATCGTTTCGATCTCACGAACTTCGTTCCATCCAACATGAGGCAAGTCGATGATGAACGCTGAGTTTGCTGCCTGAGGAATATCGGGGTTCTCTTCGGTTCGTACGACCAAGATCGCGAAGTTCGCTCTGTGTGCGTTGGAGATGAACCATTTATGGCCATTGATCACCCACTCATTGCCGTCTTGGTATCCGCTGGTCTGAATCAACGTTGGATCAGAACCGGCGACGTCTGGTTCAGTCATGGCGAAACAAGAGGTTGCTCGCCCTTCGCAGAGGGGTTTCAGATATTTGTCAAGTTGTTCCTCAGTGCCCCAGTGCAAAAGCGTGTGCATGTTGCCTTCATCTGGCGCCTGACAGTTCAGTACCCAAGGCCCGTAATGCGACTTAGCTGCTTCTGCTTGAACCATGGCCAACTCGACATGTCCGAGGCCCATCCCTCCCCAGTCCTTGGGCATATGAGGTAGCCATAGCCCTTCGGCAAATGCCTTCTTGCGCATGCCGATCAGATGAGAGACGTATTGGTCCCTGTCAGTTTCATCAAGTTTTTCGCTCTCAATTATTTCTTCTACGGGTTTCACTTCCGTATTGATGAAGTCCCTGATTCGGAGACGAATTTCCTCAAGTTCAGGTGAAAGACTGAAGTCGATGGTCAATGTTGGCTCCTAGGTTGATCGGAGAGGACACGACAGTTGAGTCTGGGTGCCGCTCGAGAGAATCGAATGCTAATCGGGCAATAATTCAGTGAGCAGGATTTTTGTCTCGCGCTGAATCAGGATGGCTTCATTCAGATGATTTAAGGGGAATCTTTTTAGCCGCAGATTCCGACACTTCGAAGGTGTCGTCGCTCATGACAGATCCGCGATCGATAACAGCGACCCTTCGATTCGGAGGAGTTGATGGTTGTTCAATTCGATGTGGCGGAGTTAGCGTCCTGGGTGCTTCGCTCGACGGGTCCTCGTCTTTCTGACTCCCGCTATTGAGATCAGCTCTGGTCGTTGCAGTTTGATCGCTTGGAGGTTTACCTGCCGCAGCTAGGAAGAAGAGTCCTGTAATAGCGAGGACAGTGAGCACTCCAAAGGCGGTCCTATAGCTCGAGACATCGCGAAGGAAGCCCACTAGGAAGGGTCCGGTTCCCACCCCAATAATCATGAGCAGTGAACCCATGCCATAGATCCGGGCGTAGTCCTTGATGCCGAACGCATCAGCGAGAAGTAACGGATGGAACATAAGTAGGTTGCCCATTGACGTTCCCAATATCACGGCACCCAACAGAACCATGAATGTGGTGTCGCTAACAGCCAAAATGGCTATACCCAAGGATTGAACGCCCATTAGAAACGCAGTGAGTCGAGTCACAGATACTTTTAAGGCAACGATGCCTCCGACGATTCGAGCTACAACGCTTGTCCCACTCAAAACCATCAGAGTGGTGCGGGCCGTTTCTATATCAATCCTGTCCTTTGTCATTTTGAAGGTGTGTTGAATAGCTCCTACCTGAGCGGCCATAACGATGATGAACGTCACTGAAATCAGAATGAAATAACGCGACCGGACGGCTTGTTTGAAATCGATACCTTGGGTTGCTGGGGGAGGAGCTCCCGGAGTTAACGGTGGATCTCCATCGGGTCGAAGGCCGAGAGGTTCTGGCGCCGGATGAATTAAAAACCAGACGGCAGGCAACATACCGACGAGGAATGCGACTGCTATTCGAGGAGCCCAATAGACAAGAGAGTCGGCGTCGATGATTGTCGCTATGACCGGGGTTATGGCTATCCCACCAAGCGACAAGCCCGACGACGCAATAGATAAAGCGACTGAACGTTTGCGCACGAACCAGCGGGTCACAATTGTGGAACCCGGAACCAGGCTTGTGAGAGCGAAACCGATTCCGAAGATGATCATAACGATGACCATTTGAGTTTCGTTTCGAACTTGTCCGAGAAGTGCTAACCCCGTCGCTCCGATGAGCGACCCGATGGTCATGACTAGTCGGGCGTCAAATTTTGAAAGAAGACCGCCCGCGAAATAGCCGGCTATTCCAGAGGTAGCAAAGAAAATGCCAGTGCCAGCCCCGGCGACACTAACGCTGAAGCCTTGTTCGACTACAAGCGCATCCAGAACAACTCCTTGCGCGTAGAAGCCGAGTCCCGATGTGACGGCCATCGTGATGAACAAGCCTGCTAAGACCAGCCAACCGCGGAAGATCCCAGGGGGATTATCGTCATGCATCTCCCGTCACCATGCCAGTTCCTTGACTCAGATGCTCCCTCATACGGAAATTTCTAAGAGGCCACCATTTTCTGTCCGCCACCGATCTTGAGACGACACCACGACCAGAAGACCTAGAGTCGAGGTATGGCAACAATGCGCGCGACCCGAATGGTCGATGTAGGTCAAATGATCTGCGAGGAAATTGAGATACCCGACATTTCAGATAGCCAAGTACTGATCAAAAGCGAAATGGCATCAATTTGTGGCAGTGACCTTCATGTAGTGATGATGGGAGCAGGCTTGAACCATGCCTTTCCCTGCCCACATGGGTACCCAGGTCACGAGGGGATAGGCCAGATAGTCGAATCGAAAGTTTCGGGCCTGGACGAAGGTCAGCATGTCCTAACTTTTCCCAATCCCCCCGTTGGTGAATGCT
>Ga0114933_10002457_pt1 | contig 19237 bp, 23 predicted proteins | sample 4SBtaG_FD_89691 | JGI IMG/M metagenome (GOLD analysis project Ga0114933, IMG submission 89691) | Deep subsurface microbial communities from Kolumbo volcano to uncover new lineages of life (NeLLi) - 4SBTROV12_W25 metaG | ecosystem: Environmental > Aquatic > Marine > Volcanic | place: Kolumbo... | reverse complement strand
GAGTCAGGTAGCATACTCAGAAGATTATGCAACCACTTATACTGACCTCATATACGGTAAGACTTACACTGGTGATTGGACTAAGAACTTTGGTAAGGCATTTACATCAACCTATGTTAAGACGTTTGTCTCTTCATGGAGCAGACAGTACTTACCCGAGCAAGCATACACAAAAGAATATTCATTGGATTATGAAAGATTCTGGACATCAACTTGGATTGGTGATTACACGAAGTCATATACAGGTCTAACATTTATTAAAGAGTATAGTGCAAATTATACTAAACTGTATATTGGTGAATATCAAAAAATATACAACACTGGTGGTGGTAAGTATGGTACAACTGACGTTAGTTACGTAAGTACAGCATGGGCCAAGGTTTTCACAGGAACGGAAACAGCTAGATTCTTAGGTACGTTTACTAAAGCATACGGTGCTGATTACACAACGGTGTATAATAAGTTGTGGGTTAAGAATTATGATAAAATTTATTCGAGGAACTACTTTAAGAATTATGATACAAACTATACGAAGACATACACACAAGTCTTCAGTGCAGATTATGAAGTTGCATATGTAAAAGACTATGAAGTTGGATATAGTAAAACTTATCTTAAAGATTATGCTAAGATATATGTAAGGGCTTGGTTGGGTCCAATCTACTATGGTGGTTACTCTGGCAGTAATTTGAATGCAATTGGATACAATAAAGACTACTTGAAGATCTGGACTAAGACGTATACAAAGATTTGGGGTCAACCATACCAGAAAGTATTTAATAAAGTTTGGTCAAAAGATTGGCAAGTGGATTACACCAAAACTTATAGTAAAACATGGTTTAAGAATTACTCAGTAGATTATCTTAAATCTTGGGAGAAAGATTATGCCAACACTTATACGAAGGTATGGTCTAAACTTTGGGAGAAGACTTATCAGTCTCAATTGTATAACAGATCAGTTGTTGTAAGTTACTCCGGTACCGGTACGATAACAGGTATCGGCGGCGGTGGTGGTGCTGGATTTGATGCTGGTCTCATTGGTCTAACAGGACAAACTGGTGACTTAATTGAATCATTACCAGAAGCTGGTGAACTATATAAAGGTGGTAGACACGGTGTTCCAAATCTAGCATTTGGTAATACAAGAATTAGATCAGGTGATGGTGGTAATTTGGGCGAGTATGGATTAGGTGCTAGAGAGAGCTTTAGACGTAAGACCAGATTTGCTCAGAGTGGTCACGGTGGTGAGCCAGGTGCAGCTATTAGAGGATATAGTTCAAACAGAGTGACTTTTGTTTACACCGGAAACGTGTTAGGAGATCCAACCTACAAGTATCAATAAATGAGATAATGTGTTGACTTTGAACCTAAATTATGTTAAGATAATAAACCCATACTACAAAGATATAAATAATCTTGTTGGAACGGAAGCACAGCTAGTCAATGAAGAAATTGATGCTCGTGTGGTTGAGTTTCAAGATTTTTGGGATTTGGATACTGCAGAAGCTGGTGATCCAGTTGATGTTAGAGATGAAATTTTGAAAGAGATTATGAGTGAAAGAAAAGATAGACTTGGTCTACACAGAACTATAAATACCGATACAACAGTATGGTCACAACGATTTAATATAGACAGGAGTGAGATTGTGAGTGAAAATCTAGCTGAAGAACCTCCCTATCCATTTGGTCCAGCAGACCCCATCTTTGCATTCTATTCAAACGATAAGCGTGATGTAATCACGTTCTTTCTAAGACATCCAGACAATTCAGTTGATCAACACACAATTGATAAGTCCAGAGAGCATCATCCTGCTTGGCATCACATCAATAAAGTTTTTACTGGTGATGATCTCGAGAGAAATACTCGAGCTGAAATTAATAAAATTAATAGGATAAAAGAGGAACAGGAAAAGATTGAGAAGGAAGAAAAAGACAAGGAGTCGCAAGAACGTCTATTTCAAATGAAAGTAGATGCTTTTGAATTACCTATTGTCAATGATTCCGCCAATCGTGAACTTAAAGGAATGATTCGTAAAGCTAAGAGTGAGATGGAACTGTTTGGTGCCATCGGTGCTCTATATGCATTGAACTATATGGATGAGGGTAAAAGTGAGTCAGCAGCAGCCGAATAACGGTTTTCTTTATGTCGGATCTTTAACAAAACCTTATTATGATGCGGCTGTTATGTCAGCTGAGTCTATAAAGGATTATTGGCCAGAAGCAAAGATAACTTTGTTTACTCATGAGCCATGGGTTAATGAACGACGAGACAGTAAAATATTTGATCGAATAGAAACAAACATTCCCGTTCATTGCCGAGCAAAGCTATGGGCACTCGATCAAACACATTACGATAAAACAGTATACATGGATGCAGATACTTATTGTGAACATGAAGATGTAAAATATATCTTTGATGAATTGCCTGATGAGTATGATATATCCATGACAACTAACAGACCTTACAATGCTAAAGTTGTGTACTTTACAAAAGAAAAAGAACTCGAGCATTATAACGAGGAACATAAAAAACTAATCTGGGAGAATGGTGATCCGGAAGGTAAACCCAGATATGCTGTACACTCGTGGGAGGACAATGCCAAGAACGGTGTGTATAGAATGTTGTGGCATTGTGGAATGTTAATTTATAATAACAAGCCTCACACTTTAAAAATGTTACATGCTTGGTATGATAACTATAGAGACCAGATTACTAGTAAAAAGAATTGGGAGGAAAAATTTGAACATCCAAAATCTCTTTGGTACTGGGACACATATGCATTTTGGAGAACAAACTTCTATACTAATTATGAAGTGAAAATTAAAGAAACTCATTCAAGATGGAATTTTGTGAAAGGTTATAGAGATTGGGAATTAAAAGATACGGTAAAAGTTTTTCACCATTATACAGTACCTCATCAGGTACAAGAGGAGCAAGTGTTAGATGACCCCAATATTTCAAATACAATCGGAGATTTTGAAGTATTTAGATGAGTGGAAAGATTTTATTTGGGATTTAGACTTACCAAATAATTTTGGTCCAGAGCCTGATAAGAAGTTCAAAGCTCGTGGAGGCAAGTTCTTTAAAGAAGATCGTGCAGAGTATGCTGCCTCCGTTGAGTGTTTAAAGTCACTTACACATATGGAACATGATGGCTTTCCACCTGATAGTTATGGATTTGATTTTAATCAAACAGCAAAATTTGCAGACGGTGGTACGCTTAATAAAAAAATAGCTGAGCCTATTCTCGAAAAAGCAAAGTGGCTTGATGACAATCTAGGCAACTATCTTGGTTATAGGTTCTGTGCATTAAAAATGTGGTATCCTCAGAATGGATATATTTCATGGCACACCAATTGGAACGTGCCTGGATTTAATGTGTTGTTTACATATAACTCAGGTAAAGAGGGTGATGGGTATTGGAGGCACGTTGATCCAACTGGATCTGATTCACCTGTACCAAACCTAGGAGAGAATGATGAGAATGTTATTCATATTCCTGATGCTCCAGGTTGGAGTTGCAAGACTGGATACTACGGTAAGAAAGACGAGCATGAAAAGATTATTTGGCATACCGCATTTAGTAATGTACCAAGGATCACGATAGGTTATGTTGTCTTCGATGAAAATTTATGGAAGAATACAATTGAAGAAATTGCTGGTACAACTTTGACTTGGCCATTAGCTCCATATGATGATAGGTTGTATAAGTTTAAACAAACCTCTGATTAAATTGTCTATGAATCTTATGTGACTTAACAACAACGTTTGTTAGTGCAAAGAAAAATAATTCTTCATCTTGTTGTCCTTCAAAAGGATTAGACTTAGGCATTTCAATTGCATGTATTCTGTAATTAGATATAGTATAAACATAATACCAAAAATCTTGAATACCATTATAAATTAATGGATCAGTTAAGCCTTTAAAGTTAATTGCTTTGTTTTGACCATCGATTCTCATTTCCTCAGTCATTGCATTCTCTAACTTCTTAACAACAGGTTTTATTCTTTCGAACTCTTTCTCTTCTTCCATATTAAACATTTGAGTAAATAACATCTGAGAAAACAACAATACTAAAAATCCATATACTTGAGATTCTATTTCTAATAAGTCATCAGTCATTTCCCAACCACCATAATTCTATTGTTTCTATGAACTTGAATCTTTCCATCAAAGATCACTTCTTTGATATCCGTTTGTTTAATTAACTCTTCAGCTGAATCTACACAATTAATGTGCAGCCATTTTACATTTCTATTATCATTACTTTGAAAAGCAAAGCTACGACCTCTATACTGATTTACTATCTCAGACATATCATACATATGTTCACACGAGCAGTTTATAATCAGATCACCTTCAAACTCTACATTATCAAAAATAACATCTTTACAATGTACATTAACATTGTTATGTTCTTTAAATATAAATTCAGCTATATCAGTTGTGTACCAATCAACATCATACAAGTCAATAATAACATCTGGAAACTTCCTAAGCATTATAGGAACAAAAGCTACACCATACCAACTAGCTAACACAGAGACTCTTTTTATATCACCTAGTTTATCTCTGTGATCATAAAGTGTGTCTACTAACCAGTTCTTACTTTGTATCTGAGTATCAAATACACATTCAGAAAAGTCCTTAAATTTATACACATGCGTATCATGTACTACTTTAAGACCTCTAGCAAACAATGCTAGTATGTCTGGATTACACGGATGTATCATTCCAATAATTCCTCAAATATTCATCACGGTCTTCATAATCATCAAAGATACAAACTATCTGATCCTCTTTGAGTTCTTCACCTGTAAATTTAAATGAATATACACCATCTGTTATTAATTTGTTTTGTATCTGTTTATGTCTTCTAAACAGCCACATATCTAATCCGTAGTATGATTTATATAGTTTGTCGTGATATGCTAACCATTCGGTCCATGGAGTTATCCAATCGTCTGTTAATGTAAGTATAGATGAATTTAAATTACTTCCATGAATTGCATCACTGACTATATCCTTAAACCACACAGTCTTACATATTTGACCTTGTAGTTTATTCAAATCATTATGTACTATTACATCAAGATCTAGATAGATGGTTTTTCTTTCATGGAGTTTTGGATCAAATAACAAGACTTTATTCCACCACATTCTATCATCATACTTTGGTTTAAATTCTTTAACTGTTATATTACTATCAATTAATTCTTTATCATCAGTATAACAAATAAAGTCATTAAATGCTGTTGTACGTTCTACTTGCTTAGCTAAGTTGTTAACATACTCAGATTTATACTTACTACCAACCTTTAAGCAACATACATCTATAGGAACTGATTGCATTGCTCTGCTACCCACCCTTCCTTAACATCTAAAGGATCCGGTTCATGATCCTCCATAAAGATACAAACAGCATGGTCTGGTCTGTATCGATACTTCTCAGCACCCATACTAAAGTTATCCGGATACGCAGCTCCTCTGTTATATGAGTAAACAGTACGACTTGGATATACATTCATTTTATCTCTCCATACTCTCCACAAGTATGCATCAGTGCTGTATAATGAGCCTTTAATCTTGTTGTAGTTGGTTGTGAAGTGTGTCCATATATCACTGGTGGTAGATTGCTCATTGTCAACGTAGATAAGGCTTGCATTAAATAACATTGTAAGAAAATAGTTAGCTCCATGCATTCCAACATGCCATGGAGGCATCCAGTTACATTCTATAATAGCTGGTGTAGGTGTATTTACTACTCTATCCATAGGACCTATAAAAAGATTATCAAGATCAGAAAAAAGTATCTTACCCTTTATACCACACAATTCTGGTGCAAACAATGACATCTTTATACCATCCCAAAAGAACCATTGGTTGTTGTTAGTAATATCATCCCAAAGCCACTTCTCAGTACATTCTACTACATGAATGTCCGGATCAAGTCCAGTACCATCATCAGTCATACAATATGATTCAAACTCACAAGTCATATGTTTTTTGGCCATTCTGTGTATCAAATTTGGATACTCAGGTGGAAACTTATCACCCCACTTCATAGTCATAAGATTAATCATGTATTGTTTCTATCCTAGAATCGATCATTGCATTTTGTCTTTTACCTTCACCATTTAACAATCTTATTTTATATTCAGGTCTCTTTTTCCATGGATCTTTATCTCTATCAAAAAACTCTGAACCTTGTTCAGCACCGAAGAAGTAGGAATAACACCACCTACGAGGTAAGCATTTAAGTCTGTTTCTATGCATAGCATTTAGATATTCATCGTTACCTCTGAAATGTAATAAGTTTTGATCTAAATTATCTAGAAATAAATCAGTTATGTGTTGAAGATCATTACCATGCCACATCATTATAGAAGAGTTAAATAATGTAGAATGTTTAAATGCTTTATTATAACCAGAAGATTTATATGCAACTTGCTCCCAATCAATAGGTTTCCAATATGAATATAAGCCTGTTAGCATTTCTCGAGGAGCAAAATGTATTATTTTTGATATATCATTTTCAATTACTGTATCTAGATCAATGTACAAGTTTAATTCAGGTCCTGTGAACTTCTTATCAAACAGCAACATTTTATTCCACCATCCCCAAAGGTCATAGTCAACGACACTTTTGATCTTTACATCTGGTGCATTCATTGTTGTATCATTAGTAAGTAGATTTAGTTTATAATCATGAGCAAAGTATCTTTGTATCTGATGCTTCAGATCATAAACATTCTCATCTGTATAAAACTCATTAGGGTCAAAGTTTGATTGATAGGGATTAACTTTATGAACTGTTTTTATAATATGGATGTCAATTTGCATCACTAATCCACCTTCTTCTTACACTCAACCACTCATCAATTTTCACATTCACCGTATCTTTATCATAAAGTAATATCAGAGGTAAAGGTTCAAGAGATACGTACCAGTCTCTGATCGTGTGGTGGTTTTCTATTGTAGAAAAGGTGAATAATTCATCTTGGCCATGTTGTTTAAACTTTTGGAATGTTTTAGATATAACAAACAATCTAATATTTTCATCATAATCAAAATCTAATCTGCCACTATTTTTAAAGTGAAGTGGTGATAGATATGCCTGATAGTAATCTGTATATTCAACAATGTGGTAGTATTTCCACTTCTTAGTATTATAAAGTAATCTTATTGGATTTAGTTCTTCATCATTTGCAGCTTCGAAGTAATCAGGAATCCCCATCGTCTTCAAAACCATCAATAGTATCCTTCATTTTGAACGATGTGTGCGGGAAGGGGGGCAACTCTAAAGTCTTCAGTAATTCTTCCTCGGCGAGTTTGCTCCATGAATGGGTACAGCCTAGTATCATCATGACTATCCCAATCCGCAATTTTACACCAGTACCCAGATCTGTGAAATAGTTTATTAGCTGAGGCTTCGTTAAGTGGAAAGATGAAAGTGTCGGGCTCAACGTGGTCTCCATATATTGGCTTATCTCTCCATGAATTAATATAATCAACTGAGAGATTAAACTGTTCTGAACATATCTTAATTAATCCGTCCATGCTGTAATTGTCTTTACTAGGCAGTAAATATCTGCCATGCTGACCAACATTTTTTAGTCTTATTAAAGCGTTGTCTATATTTTTTTGTTTGAAAAGATTAATAAGTCTTTGTGGGGCTTCGTCATTTATTCCTTTACAAACTATTGTACCGGTATCTATAATAAAACGGGTTTTGTGAATATTTTCTAACGCCATTATTTTTTGCTTAGCACATCTCATCTCATCAATGTGCTCATACCAGTCATCATTATCAACACCATTAAGACTTAAATAGATGTGCGTAAGTTTTGCATCCTTTAACATCTGTACATATCTCTTACTTGCTAACTTTAAACCATTAGTAAGTAAAGTACAACGATGACCAGACTTTTTTATCCTCACTATAATATCAGTTAAGTCCATTCTCATAGTTGGCTCAGCACCCATTATACGAATCATAGTTCGTTTAGGAAACCTACTAATACAATCAATAAGTTTATCAATATCCATATCTGGAATATCACGATTAGGAACATAGCAATTACTACATTCCATATTACACTTATGTGTTACGTCAGCCGTAACATCTGTAAAATAATTATCTTCTGGCTCTAGCTCATAATAGCCTGGTAAGGTATTCATAAGTTTCCTCTGAATAATTAAAGTTAGCTAATATAGCTACTCTAGTGTTTGTTGATTGATGAGAGGTAGAGTGCATATAGCTTGGGTTTACAAACCAAACTTCACCAACTTGTAATTCTGCTTCTAGTTCTTTTGTATGAAATTGTATTGGATCTGTCAGAGGTGATATTACGTTGTATATGTCTGGTGGATCCATATGATATGGAACTTCATAATCCGGCTCGAGCATTGCAAATCTAGTGTTGTAAATTTTAACTTCACTCTGTATCATAATTTCATCAGTATGAATTTGGTTATAATATTCTCCTAAATCATATACATCCTTTCCAGTACTAACACCAACAACAGCGTGCTCATGTCTTTCTTCAGCAGTACGCATACCAGTATAATTAGACGGATCGTTAAGATCGTCATAAATAAATAGATTGTGAACGTTGATTTCTGGAGTATTACAGCTCAACCTAATAGCAGCAGGTAGCTTTCTATTTCGAGCGTGCTTTCTCAATTCACTTACTTTAGTCATGTGAATCCATTAATTTAGAATTATAAATAACTGTACGTACGTATTTAGGAGCTCAAAATGGCCGTCAAAGCAGATATTTTTCTTGACAAAAACTCTGATTTTACAACAACAATCAAAGTTGTAGATACTAATGGCGACAGTGTTGATATATCGGGTTACACAGTTAATGCTATTATTCAATCAACATACTCTAATGCACAGATTAATGCAACGTCTACTTCTAATCTAGCATTCACTACTGCAGGCGTATCTAATGGTGATTTAACATTATCACTTACTGACACTCAAACAAATTACTTAATTGGTGATAAAAGATATGTTTATGATGTAAAGGTTAGTGATGGATCTTCAACTAATACTAAACTCGTTGAAGGTGTATTGCATTGTAGGAATAATGTCTCATGACAATAAGAAAATTAGAAAACGGAAAAACAATTAAGGTTACTTTGGATACTACTTTTAAATTTACACCTCGTAATGCTAACACACAACCTTATGCTAATTCAGCTCAAATCACTACTGTTACATTGAGGGTATAATGGCAACACCAAATTCAAGAGAAACATTTAAAGAGAATTGTTTAAGACGATTGGGTAAACCTGTCGTTGAAATTAACGTCGATGATGATCAAGTTGATGATCGTATAGATCAAGCACTGACTTATTATTCTGATTATCACTTCGATGGATCAAGTAGAGGTTTTCTGAAACATGCTGTCACAGCTACGGATAAAACTAACGGGTACGTTACTGTCTCTGATTCTAATACTATTGGGGTTATCAATATGTTTGATGTTGGAGATGCTACAAGCACAAATAATCTTTTCAATGTTCGATACCAAATAGCATTGAATGATCTGTATGATTTATCTAGATATGATCTCGTACCGTTCTATATGAACTTTCAAAATATTAGAATGATTGAAGAAATCTTAGTTGGTAAACAGCCACTAAGATTCAATAGACATGTAAATAGAATTTATGTTGATATGGATTGGGAAAAAATTAATGCAGGAGACTATCTAGTCTTTGAAGTTTATACAAAAGTAGATCCAGACACATATACAGATGTTTGGGGTGATAGATGGTTACTTGAATATACAACTGCTTTAATTCAAATACAATGGGGTATGAATCTTACAAAGTTTACTGGCTTGCAATTGCCTGGAGGCGTGCAGTTTAATGGAGATGGTATTTTGACTCAGGGCATGGAAGCTAAACAAAAACTCGAAGAAGAGATGATCAGTGCATACTCATTGCCTGTTCATGATATGACGGGGTAAAATGGCACTCGGAAGCATCTACTTTAATCACACTACTAATACAGCTGAACAAAGACTTATTGAAGACTTAGTTACTGAGTCAATCAAAATCTATGGATTAGAGGTTGGATATCTCGGTAAAACTATTGTTGCTAATGATGAATTATATACTGAAGATGAAGAAGCAGAGTTTACAGAAGTTACTGATTGTGTAATGTATATAAAGAGTGTTGATGGATTTGAAGGTGAGGGAGACTTCTTATCTAAATTTGGTTTGGAAATAAGAGACCAAATTACATTCTGTGTAGCAAGAAGACACTTTGCTAATCGGTAGAACAAGAACAAAGTATATTTAGACCACGTGAAGGTGATCTAATATTCTTACCACTTAATGAAAAAATATTTCAAATAATGTTTGTAGAGCATGAGCCTACTTTTTATCAAATGGGCGGTTTAACATTCTACGAATTGAGATGTGAATTGTTTGAATATAGTAATGAAAGATTTAATACTAATATTGATGTTATAGATCAAATCCAAACTACCCACTCATTAGACATCTATAGTGAAGTTGAGATGACTGATGAAAATGACAATCCAATATTTACAGAGGATGGATATAGAGTATTATCTGAAGAGGAAGATAGAGTAGATGCAAGCTCTGATACAGCAAGAGACTTTGATACAATAACTAATTCTGAAAATGTATTCTTAGAAACTCAGGGTGATGCAATTATTGACTTTAGTGAATCTGATCCGTTTAGTGAGGGCAATTTATAGATGGTTGAAATTACAATTAAATTTGAAGACGAAGCAGTTTGGCAAGCTGCTGATGAAAATGGTATGACGTTTAACCATTGCATTGAAAAAATTACAAGATTTGCTAATTCACGTCCAGTTAAAAAAATGATCCTTGAAGGTACTATTATGGATCCGTATTATAGACGAGAACCTATAGACTTTGAAAAATGGAGATAACTGAATAATGTTTGGCAATCAATTTTATCACGAGACATTACGTAAGTATGTCATTATATTTGGTACTCTGTTTAATGATATACACATTTCTCGAGTAGACAGTAATGGTAATAGAGTACAAGATATAAAAGTTCCATTAGCTTATGGTCCACGTGATAAGACACTAGCAAGACTAGAGGAAGATCCAAATCTTGATAGAGAAGTAGCAATTACTCTTCCGAGAATGTCTTTTGAATGGATTGGTCTTAATTATGCAACAGAACGTAAATTAAATACAATTCGTAAGAATGTATATACTGCTAATGCTAATGAGCAGACAAAGTTACGGACAATGTATAATCCCGTACCTTATGATATTACATTTGAGCTCAATGTATTCTCAAAATTTGTTGAAGATTCAACTAGGATACTAGAACAGATTGTTCCATACTTTACACCTGAATTTACAGTATCAGCAACTGTTGTTCCTGATATGGATTGGAAAATTGATATTCCAGTTGTGCTTGATGCAATAAGTGTACAAGATACATATGAAGCTGATTATAATCAAAGACGAGCAATTATTCACACTCTTACATTCACCCTTAAAGGTCAATTGTTTCCAAGAATTGTTAAAACTGGGATCATTAAAACTGCTAATTTACAATTCTATGTTGATACATCTACTCCACTTGCAAACAGTCATCCAGCAAATACAGTTACAGCTACAATTAGTACATCAGCTAATGTACTTGCACAAAGGACAACAATCACCCCAGGCTTGTTAGCAAATGGGAGCCCAACAACAAATGCAAGTTTAACTGTTGCCTCATCAGAGATTGATGCAAATGATGACTATGATTATATTATAAACTTTGAGGACTTCTTCGATGGCTCAGCAAACTCCGCCTCTTAAAGATCCAAACGATCTTACAGATCCAATAGCAACTGCTTTAAATATTACACCTGTTGATGATAACAGAGTGCAATTGCCTGAGCATGAAGATAAGAGTCCTAAAGAATCAAATACTGAAAAGGATTTAGAATACGCACGTGAAAATTATATGGATTTAATTGAGAAAGGTAGACATTCATTAGAAGACTTAATGGAAATTGCCAGACAATCTCAACATCCTAGAGCATTTGAAGTTATTGCAACGCTTATAAAAACTATTACAGACACAAACGAAAAGGTGGTTAACCTACAAAAGCAAGCAAAGGAAATACTTTCTGATGAATTAGCTGCTAAAAAGGTAACAAATAATAATTTGTTTATCGGTAATACATCAGAACTTACAAAAATTTTAGGGGGTAATGCAAGAGATATATTGAAAAAATGAAAAAAGTATATGTCGAGCTACGTGATGTAGCTGGTGAGTTTGAAAATATTGTTCTAGAAATTGACCCTGCTGATAACCAGTTAGGTATGATGTGGTTTAATGCATTACAATATAATCTAGAAAATGCTGATAATAAAGTTGAAAAGTCTCATATGCTTAAAGGGTGGGCTTCTGGTACTAAACTTTATAATCATCCTGGCATTAGAGACGCCAATACATTATGCAATGAGATGAATTGGGCAATTGAAAGAATAAACATGGAAATGGGTGAGTACCACAATTACCCTAGGATTAATATGAAATGGAATTTAAGTGTTTTAGATAATCCAGTAAGATTTAGAGAAGCTGCTAATGAGATACATCATCATTTTGAAATATTAATTGGTCAGGTTTGGGATGTTAGTGATTGGTTTAAAAAGAATATGACTCATAAAACTAGACATGCTATAAGATGGATTAATAATGTTGTACATCAAATGGAAGCATTAGGAAGGCCTCCAAAGAGTTTATTCTGTTCTTTAAATAATGTAGATATATCAAAGGAACATACACCAATGGTTCGTTTTCCATTAGGTCAAGGTTGTTACCAACACTTTCAGAGGGAAGCAGCACCACTTACTGTTGTAGCTTATTATTGTCAGCTCGGTAAAAGGCATTTTGAAGTATTCATAGATCAGGATGAAGTTATAGACAGAGAGAATATTAGTGGTGTAAGGTATGTAAGTGGTGAGTTTATAATAACGTTAACTAGATATGAAGAGCAGAGAGGGTTTAATGAGTGGTTAGTTGATAATGATTTTGATCCGACAGATATTACTCAAGGTTATGGTCATGGTATAATGGGAAAAGTAGTTAATTATACTGAGAATGACATAGAAGAAATAATGAAGAGGAATGATATATATAAGATTACTACTGACGACTCATATAAAACTATAAGTAGGACATATGATTATACTTGGCAAGATGAGCAGGATTACATTATAAATCATTTAGAAGGCTCTATGGAGGTATCGGGAGAAGACCCTTATAATATTAAATTAGCTTAATTGGGTCCCTGTTCGGCTACAGAGCCTATTATACATAGAAAAACAAAAAGGTCAACAGGAAATGTTCGAATACGGATTTAAATTAGTTAAGGTTGTTGATGGCGACACCGTTGATATCGATATTGATTTAGGATTTGGTGTCTGGTTGAGAAAACAAAGAATAAGAATGATGGGTATTGATACACCAGAATCAAGAACTCGTGATCTTGAGGAAAAAAAATATGGGTTAGCTGCTAAAGAGAGAATCACTCAGTTGATTGCTAATGCAAGAACATTCAAGTCAGCATTGGATGAAAAAGGAAAGTTTGGAAGACTGCTAGGTGACTTTGAAGTATATGATTCAGTAAATGACAAATGGGGCAGTTGTGTAGAGATTATGATAAAGGAAGGTCACGGTGTCCGATATCATGGTCAAAGTAAGGATGATATAGCTGAAGAGCATCTTAAAAATAGAAAGATATTAGAGGAAGCAGGGCTTGTTAAGTAAACAAGAAATTTACTTAGGTAATCCTAAGCTAAAAAGATCAGGTGTACAATTAGAGTACACCAAAGAGCAGCTTGAGGAATTAGCTAGGTGTAGTCGAGATATTGAATACTTCTGTAGAACCTATATGAAGATTGTTAATATCGACGAAGGTATTGTACCTCTCGATCTTTATGATTTTCAGTTAGATATTATGAAGTCTGTTATTCAAAACAGGTTTTCAATTTGTAAAATGCCTAGACAGTCAGGTAAGACAACAACAATGGTTGCTGTCATATTGTGGTTTGTTTTATTTAATGAATCATTTAATTGTGCAATACTTGCTAACAAGGCAGGTACAGCTAGAGAGATTCTTAGCAGATTGCAAATGGCGTATGAGTGGTTACCTAATTGGATGCAACAAGGTATTGTTGAATGGAACAAAGGAAGTTTGGAATTAGAAAATGGTTCTAAGATTTTAGCTTCTTCAACGTCTTCATCAGCAATTCGAGGTGGATCATTTAGTCTTGTATACCTAGATGAGTTTGCATTTGTTCCACCTGAATTGCAAGAAGAATTTTTTGCATCTGTTTATCCTACTATTTCATCTGGTAATACTTCACGTGTGATGATTACATCAACACCCAAGGGCATGAATATGTTCTACAAGTTATGGGTTGATGCAGAAGAAGGTAGGAATGAATATATACCTATCCAAGTTCATTGGTCTGCTGTACCAGGCAGAGATGTGGCTTGGAAAGAACAAACAATTAAAAACACAAGTGAAGAACAATTCAGACAGGAGTTTGAATGTGACTTTATTGGTTCATCCAATACACTAATCAATCCTTCTAAACTTGCAATGCTAGCATTCCATGTACCAATTCAACAAAATGAGAATGTGAAGATATGGAAAGAACCTGAAAAAGGTCATGTTTATGCCATAGCAGTTGATACCTCCAGAGGAATAGGAAATGATTACTCAGCTTTTACCGTCGTTGATTGCACTACCGTACCTTATGAAGTTGTATGTACTTACAGGTCAAATGTCATTGCTCCAATGGTGTATCCGAACATTATATATGATGTGGCTACTCGATATAACCATGGAATCATACTTGTTGAAATTAATGACATCGGCCAACAAGTAGCTGATATTCTTCATCACGAATTAGAGTATGAAGGTATATTAACAGCAGAGTGGAGAGGTCGAGCTGGCCAAGTATTGAATGCTGGCTTTGGTGGTAAATCACAACAACTTGGTGTACGAACTACAAAACAGTTGAAAAGAATAGGATGTGCTTCATTAAAGACTATTATAGAAAATGATAGACTTATTCTAAATGATTTTGAAATAATTAAGGAGCTTACTGCATTTGTTGTTAGAGCTAACAGCTATGCAGCAGAAGAAGGATATAATGACGACTTAGTAATGACTTTGGTATTATTTTCTTGGCTTACAGGTCAAGAGTATTTCAAAGAGATGACTGATATTGATATAAGAAAGAACCTGTTAGAGGCTAATGAACAAGCTATTGAAGATGAAATGTTACCATTTGGATTTATTGATGATGGTATTCATGACCCTGATGATGATATGGCCAATTATAAAGGCGATTCATTGCTTGTTGATCATCCATATGAAATCGAAGGTTCGTGGTAAAAAACAGAAAATAATAAATAACCAGGCAAATATACTTGCAAATAACCTTATAGAAGGAGACAAATACCATGGGATTCCAAGTCAGTCCTGGTGTTAATGTAACGGAAATTGACTTAACTGGTATCGTACCTGCAGTCTCTACCACAGAAGCTGGTATTGCAGGATCGTTCAGATGGGGCCCTGTAGAAATTGCCAATCTCGTCTCGACAGAGACTGAGCTTGTTGACACCTATCATAAACCAGATAATACAAACGCCGAAACTTTTTTCACCGCAGCAAACTTTCTTGCATATGGTAATAAGTTGTATGTCGTTCGTGCAGCAGCAACTACAGCACGTAATGCTACTGTTCTACAGAACTCATCTACAACCGCCAATGCAGATAACACAACCCATTCAATTCTAATCAAAAATGATGATCATTACGAAAATGATATTACCAAACCAACTAACTCTAGCTTCTTAGCTAAGTACCCTGGTTCACTTGGTAACTCATTGAAAGTATCCATCTGTGATACAAGTGACGGTTTTGAGAGCGCTGTATCAAACAGTTCTATTGCCGGCTCCACGCTAGATGCAGAAGTTACAGTTGGTAACACTGAAATAGTTATCACCGCTGTTGCACACAAATCAGGCGATCACTCATCTACTCTTACGACGACTGAAGCACAAGCAGCACTAGTAGATCTTAACAACACTAAAGATCTAATTGGTGTAAATGATCTTCTTGTCCTTGGTAACAGTTCTATTGGTACCATTGAAAGAAGAGTTACTGCAGTCGGAGCTGATAAAGCCAACAGTGACATTTCTGGTGTATATACAGGTGGTAATACGACTACGACTTATACTGTTAGTGCAAATGTTTCAATAGAAAGCAAATTTATTTTAGCTACAGATTTCTCTGCAAACCTTAAAGCAACGACTGGTATTAAGCGTAGATGGGAATACTTCCGTAATTTTGATGCAGCTCCTGGCACTTCGTTGTATGCAAACAATGTTGCAAACAACACGACAGCAGCTGATGAACTCCATATTATTGTCGCTGATGAAGATGGCGACATTACCGGAGTTAAAGGTTCAATCTTGGAAACCTATGAGGGTTTGTCTCGAGCATCAGATGCAAAGAACGAATCTGGTGAGACTTTGTTCTACGAAACAGTTATCAACGATCAGTCCAAATGGATGAAGATTGGTGGTAAAGTTGTTCGTGCAGTAGGAGAAGTAACAAGTTCAAACAATTATACCAACACAGCTGCTCAAGTGGTTGCAGTTACTAATACTGTTCCATTCAGCAGATCCTTCACAGTTGGTAGAGATGGTGGCACCTCACAGAATCTAACTGAATTCCAAAAAGCAGGTGATTCAGATTCTGGTGAAGCAAACCTAGCCATTGGTCAGGTTACTGCAGGCTATGACAAGTTTAAGAATGCAGAAGAGATTGATATCTCTATGATTCTTACTGGTAAGTCAAGAGGTGGTACTCATGGACATCAGTTAGGTAATTACATCATCGATAATATTTGTGAGCCTAGAAAAGACTGTGTTGTTGTTATTTCACCTGAAAAGGGTGACATCATCAACAATGCTGGTGATGAATCAGCAAACACGGTTGACTTTAGAAATGCTCTAACATCGTCATCTTATGGTATCCTAGATGGTGGTTACAAGTATCAATACGATAGATACAATGATGTTTACCGGTATGTTCCATACAACGGTGACGTTGCTGGTCTAATGGTTCGTACAGATACCACTAGAGATCCATGGTATTCACCAGCTGGATTCAACAGAGGTATCCTCAAGAACGTAATCAAGAATTACTACAATCCTGATAAAGCTGATAGAGACATTCTCTATAAGTCTGGAATTAACCCAATTGTTACATTCCCAGGTCAAGGTACGATTCTTTTCGGTGACAAGACCTTGCTTGCTAAGCCAAGTGCATTTGATAGAATTAATGTTCGTAGATTGTTCATTGTTCTTGAGAAAGCAATTAGTACGGCAGCTAAGTACTTGTTGTTTGAGTTCAACGATGAGTTCACTAGAGCTCAATTCAGAAACATGGTAGAGCCTTTCCTTCGGGATGTTCAGGGTCGCCGTGGTATATTCGACTTTAAAGTAGTCTGTGACGACACGAATAACACTGGAGAAGTTATTGATAGAAACGAGTTTATTGGTGATATTTACATCAAACCAGCTCGTTCGATTAACTTCATTCAGTTGAACTTCGTTGCAGTTCGAACTAATGTCGAGTTCTCTGAAGTCGTTGGTCAATTCTAGACATAAATAGATAGAGGATAGGAGAGACTAATGGCTTTAAACATTAACGAAATCAGATCACAACTAGTACTAGGCGGTGCTCGTCCTAGTCTATTCCAAGTGGTCTTTAACAATCCAGCTAATGCTGCTGGAGATGCTAAAGTGCCATTCATGGCAAGAGCTGCGCAGTTGCCAGCTTCAACACTTGGAACTATTGAAGTACCTTACTTCGGTAGAAAGATTAGACTTGCAGGTGACAGAACATTCGCTGAGTGGACTGTTACTGTAATGAACGACGAGGATTTCCTAGTAAGAAACTCAATGGAAGAGTGGATGCAGAACATCAATTCCCATCTCGGTAACGTAAGAGGGTTTGGTGCTGCTTCTCCGGGACTATATAAGGAAAGGGCTGATGTTGTTGAGTTCAGTAAGACCGGAGTTCCGATCCGTCAATATTCATTTGATGGAATTTTCCCAGTTGAAGTTTCAACTATAGACCTTGATTGGAATGCAACGGACACAATCCAAGAATTTACTGTAACATTCCAGTATGATTATTGGGAGGTATCTGGCGGTATTACCGGCAACGCTGGTGGTAATTAAATTTTTATATAATGAATTAGGAAGGTAATATGGCTAACCTATTTGGTTTTGAAATTAAAAGGGCAGCAGGCGATGGGGCAACCGCATCGTTTGCTCCCTTGCAAACGGACGATGGTGCACATAATGTCTCCACTGGAGGCATGTATGGCACTTACGTTGATCTTGAAGGTTCAACAAGAACAGAAGCTGAGCTCGTAACACGATATCGTCGAATGTCAATGCAACCTGAGTGTGACATGGCAATCGACGATATCATTCACGAGTTTATCGTCTATGATAATCATAACAGGTTGGTTGATATCAATCTAGATTTGGTTAAAGGATTATCTAAATCATCTAAAAAGGCAATCACTCAAGAATTTGAAACAATTCTTGATCTATTAGAGTTTAACGAAAAAGGTTATGAAGTAGCTCGGCATTGGTATATTGATGGAAGGATGTTCTATCACGTTATCATTGATCCTAAAAAGGTTGAAGAAGGTATTAAAGAGTTACGTTATGTGGATCCACGAAAGATTAAAAAGGTTCGTGAAAGTAAGAAAGAAAGACTTAATGCTAATCAAGGCGGCCCAGCTGGTTCTGTACAAGTAAGTAGAACAGTAAGTGAGTTCTTTCTCTATAATGAAAAAGGTTTTGTTGGATATCCAGGAGGTAGTCCAACATCAGCTGGGATGGATCAAGGCGTAAAAATTGCTAAGGATTCAATTCTCCATTGTACATCTGGTGTAATGACTGAAGACAATAGAATGGTTCTTAGTCATCTACATAAAGCAATCAAACCTTTAAATCAGTTACGTATTCTTGAAGATGCAACTGTCATTTATAGAATATCAAGAGCACCAGAACGTCGTATCTTTTATATTGATGTTGGTAATCTACCAAAGATGAAAGCAGAACAATATCTAAGAGACATGATGGTTAAGCATAAGAATAGATT
>Ga0114933_10002456_pt1 | contig 19237 bp, 24 predicted proteins | sample 4SBtaG_FD_89691 | JGI IMG/M metagenome (GOLD analysis project Ga0114933, IMG submission 89691) | Deep subsurface microbial communities from Kolumbo volcano to uncover new lineages of life (NeLLi) - 4SBTROV12_W25 metaG | ecosystem: Environmental > Aquatic > Marine > Volcanic | place: Kolumbo... | reverse complement strand
TCAAAATGAAAAATTGAAATATGCAGCGAAAAAATTTATGGGGTAACGCATTCTGTGGCTTTTTTCGAAAATCTGTGGCTTCTTCGAAAAATCTGTGGCCTATGCCAAATTAGTGCCTCAAATACCTCAAATGCCTCTGGAAACCCCTTTAAAAACGCCATTTTTTTTAAACAAAAACTCTTTCCAAAAAATCACCAAATTTATCAAAAACCCCACTTTTTGATAAAAAACCGATCCAATCCATATTTGAAAAAACAGAAAAAAACCAATAAAAACACTTTTTTGATAAAAAATTTTATATTCAAAAAAGTCCAATAACATGGGTAAAAAATTGAATACAAAAAATTTACATAAAATATTTCTTCCAAAATTTTTGTCTAAAATTTATATTCATATATAAAAATATGTAAATATGTAAATATATAAAAATTTATTACAATACAAATGAAAAATGTTTCTCCATTACGATATCCGGGTGGAAAAACGCGTGCATGTAAACAATTAGAGGAAATAATAATAAAAAATAAAAATAAAAATGAATTTGAAAATATAATATCTCCATTTTTTGCTGGAGGTTCATTCGAATTTCACATGCAAAATAACTATAACTTAAAAATTATCGCAAATGATAAGTTCCAACCATTATATAATTTTTGGAATATATGTAAAAATAGTAAAAAAGAATTATGTGATAAATTATATGAAAAATTGGATAAAATAGATAAAGAAAAATTCATTGAATATAGAAAAAATATACTAAATGAAAATGATAAATTAGAACAAGGATTGATGTATTTTGTAATAAATCGTTGTTCTTTTAGTGGAGCTACATTATCCGGTGGATTTTCATTGGAATCATCAAAAAAAAGATTTACAAAATCGTCAATTGAAAGAGTAAAAAATTTAGATCTAAGTAAATTTGAAATTTACAACTTGGATTTTGAAGAATTTATAGAAAATCATTATAATAAAAATAATTTATTATTTTTGGATCCACCATATTACTTAGAAAAAAAATCAAAATTGTATGGAAATAATGGAGATATGCATGAAAGTTTTGATCATAATAAGCTATTTACATGTTTATCAACAAAAACTAATTGGATCATGACATACAATAAATGCAATTATATTACCGATTTATATAAAGATTATAAAATTATTGATATTGGTTGGAGTTATGGAATGAATAAATCTAAAGAATCATCGGAAATTGTAATTTTAGGATAAATACAACAAAAATTTATACAAAAATTTATACAAAAATTTATATTTTATATATATATATATATAAATATGATCAAGTCTGAAAACTATATAATAGAATTAATCCCCGAATTTAATTTTATTCCAACAAGTAGTGTTTCTATGCCATATTATGGAGAATTTATAGGAGAATAAAAATAAGAAGTAAAAAGTAAAAATTAAAAATTCTCCTTTTGTTATTTATATTATATCATTATAATATAACATATAGTAAATAAAAATGGAATTTGAAAACTTATATGATTTTCAAAATAATATAGAGGTCAAAGAAAAAGAAGAGGAAAAATATGAGTTAGAGGAAATAGATATTAAAGAGAATGAAACATCTTCTACGGATGATAAATTAACTGATGATGAAAGATTTAGAGTATATACATTAATTAATCTTTACGAATTAGTTTTAGGTTTTTTTGTTGGAATGGTATTAAATGAAATATCTTATAAAATGTTTCCTCATACTAAAGAGGAATTATTGATAGTATCAATTGTATTGCTTATTTCATTAGGAACATTTATAATCAATTGTTTATTATATTTAAGACGTCGTGTTGAAGACTTACCAGGATTAGATAAATTAACTAAAAAATCCGATTTTAAACATCCTCCTCCAATTGCCTTAACATTCGGATTTTGGATGACACAAAATCAATTACGTTCACGTTCAGAAGCATTAAAATTGTTTTTCTATAATTATTTAGCGAGTCCATTGAAAACCGTATATAATTAGATAATTTATTCACAAACATCACTACCATCACATTCTTTACCACTGGAATTCCTATTATATCCACCAATAGCAGGTAATGCTAATCCTGGTATACAAAATTTAAGTTTACCAAATAGAATTGGAATTTTAAAGTACCAACCATAACACATAATTTTATCAAATTTTTTCATAGAGCCGAATGGTTCTATCCCAATTTGATAGTTAGAGTATGTAATACCCAACATTATTCCAATTGCGAAAAAGAATCCTTGAACATATAGTTTTACGTTGTGCATTATTATATTATATCATAATATAATAAATTATATCCTATCGTATCAATTATATATTAGAGCCTTGGTATCTAGCATATGGAAATTTAGCATGACATTGATTTTCGTACATAGAAATAAGTTTATCCAATTTCTTTCTATCGTCAGGAAACATAAGGAATTTAATTGGAACAGCACCAGCACTGTTTTGTTTTTTAGATCTTCTTTCTTGATCGCTTCTTTTAAGTTCATAAGCCTTTAATAAATCCCAGCAATTAGCCCTTTGAGCGTCAGTCATTTTTTCCATAGGTGTTTCAATATTACTTACATCTGCTTCTTTTCTTATTCTCATAACAAAATCTTGAGTGTAAAGTGAGCGTGGTTTATCCATATCATATTTGCGTGCTAAATCAGCAACTTTTCTTTCTTTTTCTAATTGTTGTTCTATTCTAACTAATAATTTTCTTGCTTTTTCAACTCTTCTTCTTCTATTAATCTTTTCTTCTTCAATAAATTCTTCAAAAAGTTTAGATTTTCTATTATTATCCAATTTCAATGTTTTTTCTTGTTTGATGGGTAAAATGCGGCAGCTCTTGAGTAATTTAGCGTATTTAACATAATATTCTTCTGCTTCATCTGCACTGATTGTTTTATTTATAAAAACTCCTCCATTTTCTCTGATTTTAAATGCATTATTTTTAAGTGTTTCATAATTTTTACAAGTATTAGATTCAACGCCCCACACTTCTACTTTAGAAATATTAAGACTATCTTCATCTAATAGTTGAATTCTAACTGCTTTACCAATTAAATCCACATTATCCCAAAAGAATGGATTAGAAACTTGTTGAAATTCTTGACTCCCGACAACTGCGCCGTTAATATTAAATATAAGCACTCTAAAGGGTAATATACTTTCGGCATCTTTTTCTGATTTATTATGTATTTTAATTCTTCTAATTTCAATATTAACAGGTAATTCTACTTGCCACCAAGCATTTCTCTGTTTTTCAGTTAAACTATATGTTTCTTTTCCACTATCAATAGCAAAATCTGCTTTCATATTTTGAGAAGTGCTTGATTGTGTTGCGATAGCGTCAGCTCCTATATCAGCCCAATCTCTTTCGGCACCAATTACGCGTGGATCGGCTTTATCCGGTTTTTTAAGTTTTTGTTTTCTTTCTTCGGTAATCCCGTATTCTTGTTTAATTTTATCTATTTCGTTGGTATATGCACTTTGTAATTCTTGACGGATGTCTTTCTTTTGAATAATGGCTTTAGCTTGTTGTTTCGCGTCTTCAACTGTTAAAGTAGTAGGATCAACAATACCTGTTGTTCCACCAGTTCTACAAGTTTTTCCCATTTTTCTATCTAATTGTTCGATTAAATCTCTATTTTTCTGTATTTGAACATCCAAAGGTTCGGTATATCCTGGTTGGTCAGGTCTTAAGTAATTTTTATCAGCCGGTTTTTTACAACATAAATGACAATAATTACAACCTTGTTCGCTTGGCATAGAATCAATTTCTACAATGGGTTGTTCTACGTATCCACTACCTCCTTGAATTAGGGCTAAATTTACAATCTTACCATCAATAACTTTAGCAATGGCTTTAGCTCCAGTCCCACCACCTCCATTAAATCTAATTTGTGGTGGTTTAATATAACCGTGTCCTCCACTTATGATAGCACAATTTACGATTTTCCCTCCAGATATAATAGCGATAGCTTTAGCATTATTTCCATAAACTTTACCATCTCCACAACTGGCATTTTTCGCTAATCCACCATTACATTTCATATTACCATTATGGTCTCCCATTGAAGCGCCTGAGTAAATCGGGTGAGTATCGGGACATACCCAATTAGTGCTGCTGTTGGAACCAAACATTTTACATGTATTTTCCGAGAAAGTCCCTTGAGATCCTTGCATACCTGGAAATCCACGTGGTCCTCTATCCCCAACAGGTCCTGAATCTCCTCTTTCTCCTCTAAATCCACGACTTCCTGGAGGACCTTTAGCTCCTCTATCTCCTCTGGGTCCTGTATTACCTTTTGGACCTTTAGTACCTGTTTGTCCAATATCTCCTCTAAAACCTCTTGGACCCATGGAACCTTCTCTAATATAATTGTCCCCTTCATCTTTTATAGTATTTTTTTTATCTATGACAGCGACTTGATTTTCATCATCTTGATTTTCATCTACTTGATTATCTTTACCTTGATAGTTTTCTATTTTATTTTTCCCGAATTCAAATAACTTGAATCCTTCAACAGTATTATATCCCAATTTTTTTAATTGTAAAAATTTTAAGTCTTTAAAATATATCATAACAAGAATAATACATAAGACAATCAATATATGATTCATTATTATAAATAATAATTAGAAATAATAATTAGAAAATTATATTATATACTAAAAAAATATTTACATAATTTACATTCATTTCTAAATGCATATTTTCTCACAGATTTAACATAATCAATACTTTTTTTCATGTCCTTAAAAAGTGTTTTATTTAAGTATAATACGGTTAGAAGTGCAGAGCGTTTATGTCCTGCTTTACAATGTACTAAAACAGAATAACCATTTGTAATATATTGGTTGATAGTTGATACAATATTATTCAAATTTTTCTTAATTATGATTGCACCATTTGCATTATTATCTTCTAATGGTAAATTTATATAATGAATATTTTTATTATTATTATAATTATATTTTGTACAATTTATGATAAGACGAATGTTATTTTTTTTGATAAAATTATTATCCTGTGCAGCCAAATAATTTCCTAACCATAAGTTGTTTAGTACTTGAGATGCATTAGGTTCATTTTTATATATCATTATGGTATATATATATATATATATATCATATAAAATATCATATATATTATATGTTCTAAATAAAAATATAATATACAAATAGGATAAAATTAAAATAAATAAAATATAATAAAATAATGGGTACTCCTTGTTCTAAAAGTTGTTGCGAAGATAAAGTAGTAAAACAGAAAGAGCAATATTGTGAATCTATTTCTAAAAGTGTAGATGATTTTGTATTATTGGATATCAAAGAGTGGAAAGATGTTGATTGTTTAATTTGTTTAGAATCTGTCAGAAAATCAGATCCGAAGTGTCGTAAATGTGATGCCAAAGGTTGTAATGTCACATCTCATGCATTATGTATGAATGAATGGTATAAATATAACAAAAAATGTTTTATATGTCATAGTAGATGGAATAAAAGACCGGAAATTGTATTTCCAGATTTATATGATTTAAAAAATCCAGAGATTCCAATTGTTAATAAACAAAAGAGAGAAAATCCAATAATAGATTCTGTATTTAATAAATATCCACCTACTCATCCAATTGATATAAATCCACGAAGACGAGCTAATAGATATATTGAAAATGATACCTATAGTTCAAGTTATGGTTCAAGTTATGGTTCAAGTTATTCAATAACTCCACCAAATAATAATAATAACACACGAAGACGAAATTTAGAAAGATATAGCAATTCTAGTCATTTACGATTAGATATATAAAATCAAAAATGATTATATAATTATAAAAATTTTTATAATTATAATTATTATATATCACTACTAATAAAAATTTAATAAAAATTTAATTTAATAAAACTTTTACTCCATAGAAAAGGAGTCCAACCGTTACTGCTTTCATCATAAGTCCAATCAATGATATATTACCATTGTGATATGCCATTGGTATAAATTTGGCAGCAAATTTATCTAACATAGGCAAATTAAAAAGAACAAAACATATGATAACAATTAAAGGGTCTTTTAATTCATTAAGTATTTTTTCTACTAACGGCATTGGTTTTTCTTCATACATCATATGATTATTTTCCATTTCATAGTCATCTACATCATCATCATCATCATCATCATCATATTGGGGCATTTGTTGGTGTTGTTGCATTTGTTGCATTTGTTGATCATTTTCTTTAGATTTCATTTCTTGAAGAATTGATTGTACTAATTCTGTATCATTTTCTTCAATATTATTAATTGGAGTTCCTTGGTCCATATCACTCATATTTTTTATTTTAATAATTATATATAAAAATATAAATTTATACGAATCTCTATTTCGCATAAATTAAATTTAATTTATTTTAATTTATTTTATTTTAATATATTTTATTTTTATTTTGATGTAATTTATGAAGTAGGACATATAACGGGTACTGGAGTAAATTTATAACATTTATTTTCAAAACTAAAAACTTGTTCTCTAATTTCATTTGAATTAGGACCATGATTAATATAATGTTCTCCAAAAATACAAACAATAGAGTATCCAATAATAAATCCTAATAGTAGAGAAATGTATATATTCATAGAATTCTTATTTATATTTTATATTTTAATATTATGTAAATATTTATTTTTTGTGAAAATCACAAACGGTTTCTTTAGCTTCTTTATCACATTTATCCATATTAGGATGATACTTAAAACATTTTCCTTTTAATCCCTGGTATGCAAATACTTTGTCTTCTATAGAATTAAATTCAGGAGCTTTTACAACAATACATCTATCGCCTCTACATGTCTTTTTAAAAAATGTTGCTAATCCAAATCCCCATATTAAACTAATAAGTATTCTTCCAGTTTTTGTGTTTAAAAAATCAAAGGTTATCATTAATAGTAATTTAGATTAAAATTTACATTCTTAATTACAACGAATTACTGGAAATTAACCTTTGTAATTTCTTTTTCTGTTTTAGGACAAGCAACTTCGTCCATTTTATATTTATAACAAACACCCGCATTGTCTTTATATGTTATTTTCCCTGCATTATAAGGTGTAGGATATTTTATAATAACCGTAGGTTCTTTTGATTGTAAATATGAAGCAATTATTCCTACAAAAAGCGCGATGAAAAAATATTTAGGAATGATTCTATCAATTAAAAACATTGTTATATTCTAATTAGATATGATATTATAATGTTTAATTTAATATTATTTATTTGTATTTATAAAATATATTATTTTTAATATTACTTGTACCATATTCAATATAAGGTTCCTTAATCATTATATTATCTGAAGAACTTGAATTCTGGGCATTTAATTTGTGTATTTTTTTTCTAATAAGTTCTAATTTTTTTAATTCGTCTAAGTATTGTTTATTAATTGAAATCCATTCTTCCTTATTAATATTAAATGTTGGATTTTTATTATCATATAAGGTTTTTAAGGTTTTCACCGTGTCTTTTTCTCTTTCTATATATTTATTAGAATCTCCTTTTGATAACTCTATATTTTCACTATAAGTATTATTGATTGAATTAATTTCTTTATTAATTTTTTTAAGTTGATTATTTATTTTTAAAAATTTATCTTTATGAATATCACTTTCTGAAGTAATAATATCATAATATAAATTATTTAATTGAGTCATTAATTCATTTTTTGATGATATAAGTTGATCCATATATTGAGGGTAGTTTTGATATTTAGGTTGATATAATGTATATGATTCTTTTGTACTGGTATATATATAGTTTCCATAAACATCTTTCCCCTTAATAATGTTTAAATTTTTATTTAAAGAACGAGATAAAAAATTTTCTAAATGATTTTTATAATCTTTCATAGATAGAGTAATAGTTTTTTTTACCATTTGTAATATTATAAAAATAGATAATTATCTGTATCATTATTATTATAAGCTTTAAGTTTAGACGTTTTTTTAATTGAATTTTTAATATTTTTTTTAAAATTATTAATTTTATTTTTTTTAGTGTTCTTTTTAATTTTATTTAAAAACTTATAAAATTTTCCACTTCTAATTAAATATTTTTCTCTTTTTAACCTTTTTTGTTTATTTTTATATCTATAATAAAGAAAACCACATACTATAATAACAAAAATTAATAAAACACCTAAATTAAATGTAAGACTTTCTAATATAGATGGTTCATATTTAGTATATCCCCCACTACTCACTCCACCACCACTACTTGCACCTCCACCACTCGCACCTCCACCCCACACACCACCACTACTCGCTCCACCACCACTTCCATTTGAAAAATGTCTTTCAGTATTTCTATAATTAAATAAACCTGGATTCATTGTTATATCATCAACGGGATTCATATATTAAGTTTATAAGAAAATAGTTTATTATAAAAAACAATCAATAGAAAAATATATCTAAATTATAAGTAGTAATTAAATGAGTATAGTAAATTCTCAAACATCTCAAACACCCAAACAAAATACATATCAATATTTAAATAAAAATATAGGTATAGAGACAAATTCGGAAAAAATATTTAAATTTTTTATAAATTATCTAATTGTATTAGCAATAGTTAACATTAGTTCAACATATTTTGCTACTTCCACGTTGACAAATGTTGGGATATATTTTTTTATTCATTTTATATTATTTACATTCTTTCTAAATTTAACATCTAATAATGCAAATATATATAATTCTAATAAAGATATATTAACACAACTACCAAGTAATTTTAACAATAAATTTTTAGATCCAAGTAAACTTAAATGGTTAGGATTAACTATGACATTATCTTATATTCTAAGTCGTAATTTAATTGTCCAACATATCCAAAATAAATGTAATAGTCGTGATGTAGAATGTAGTTATTATAGTGATATAATTATGAATTCTCTGGTATTAGCATTAGCTGCACCTACTGTAGGTTTAATGTCTTATTTTATATTACCATTTTTATTAAAATTATTAGGATTAATATTAGGGAAATTAAAATTAAATACCAGTATTTTTGATGTCTTAATTCAAAAATTTACAGGGAATTATACGTATATATATATAATTGGGATGGGAATAGGAGGATTAATAGGACATATATATGCTATTTCTTTTATAAATAATAAATTTTCATAAAGTATATTTACATATATTTGAAAAAAAAAAATTGATAATAAAATTATTTTTGGTTGATTATATAGAATTAACAGAACTATATCGTACACGATGGCGTGCAGTCACGACTATGTCAATCTAACAACTTCCCCTCCTCCCCTTACCAATCCGACAATAGTACTTCCTCCTTTTCCTCCTTTACCTTCTTTAGATGATCTAAAAAATAGTGAATGGATATAACATATGTAAATATATTTTTTATAAATAATAAATTTTCATAAAGTATATTTACATATTTTCCATATAAGTATATTTACATATAAGTATATTTACATAAGTATATTTACATATTTTTATATATAAATATATATTATTATAATGCATAAATATATTTGTGTCTATAGATATGGGAATATATTTTGTTGTGAATTATGTTTAGCATGTAAAGGTTATTTTACTAATCATATCCAAAAGCCGATTGAACCTAAAAAAGAAGCTTGTTGTGGAGATTCATGTCCGAATTGTGTATGGGTGAATTATTTTGATGAAGTAAAAAAGTATAATAGTAAAATTGATAAAACTCTTACTGAAACTATGTTATATTACAAACAAAAAGAAGATAAAAAAATAAAGAATAGATTACAATCAAACAAAAATAATAATCCATTATCTTTTTTCATATCAAATATAGATGATATAAATAAAAAAAAATAAAAATATATGATATGTAAATCATATATTATATTATAGTAATGGTATCTTATACTAAATTAAAGACACGTTCTTTTACTAATAGAATAGTAAATAACCCTAATGTATCTGAAGTTAAGATAATGAATGCTTTAGAAGAATGTTATAAAAATTGTGCTTTCTCTACATTTCCATATATAATGCATAATATGGATTCCAGAGAAGCAATAAAAAAATATAATAGTGGAAATTGTGTAGCTTTATCAATATATGTAAAAGATTATATAAAAACTAAATATGGTATAAAAAGTTATTTGATTCCGGCGACAATTCCAAATAAATATAAACATCCTCAATTTTTAGAGATTTCTCATGTTGCTTTAGCGATTCCGAAAAATAAAGAGTTAATATATGTTGCTGACCCGGCATTTTATTTTTTGAATCCTTTGAAGATGGACTTAACAGATTTTAGTCCAACAATAGTATTTTCCAAGAGTATATATTCACGTGAATATATGTCAGATCTAAAAGATTATACTACAATAGATAGGATAGTATGTCAAACTAAGAAGTTAACTAATCCGAAAAAATATAATGAATATCAAACAATCCCCAAAGATACTATTATTAGTGAAGTATTTTATCAAAATGATCCCAATGATAAATGGAATTATTTTTTGAGAGAGGTTGTTAAACCGGATAAATCAATATCAGACTTCTATATACAGGCGAAAAACGAGCCATTTATAACCCCAGTTTATATAGATAAAAATGGGATATGTCGTAGTAAAGGATATTTTAATCTTACAAATAGTGGAAATGTTAGAATAGCTAAAGAGGATTATCCGAGAGAGGATTATAATGTATACTACTTTCCTAATGATAAAATAATGGAAATAGACAAAATTACGCGACGTTTTTTCAAAGATAATTTGATGAAATATTTAGAACATTATAAAAAAATTACAAAAATTTAACAAATAATCTAATCTCATCTTATTATAGATTATGATAGTATTAATAGCGTGTATAGCTATTTTAGTAGCATTAGTATTTGTAATTCTTTTAATAATGTCTGCCATATTTGGAGAATCAGCATTTTATATAGATAATGCCCTAGTTTTATGCGGAGGTTTATTCGCTCATATGGTGGCAGAACAATTATTATTACCTATAATATGGAGTCCAAGAAGATTTTATTCAGGGGTTATTGGGACATTGAAATATCCTTGGGAGCCTCCTGGTTTTGCCGTTAAAGTAATATTAGTCCCAATAATAATGTTCTTTTTTATGCAAGTTATTACATCAATTGCACTTCAAATGAAATCCTTAAGACAATGTCGTAGAAAAAATCAAAAAACTGCATTAACAATAGCCGCCCTTCCGAGTCAAATGGCAATAGGTGTGTATTTCTTAGTATCAATAATACCACTATTTAAATTACCTGTAATATTAATGAAAGATAAAATCCCATTTGCGGAAAATATAATGTTTGGTTTACCCATGGCGTTAGCATTATTTGCGGGTTATTATACAAGTCAAAGTATATATGTAGATTCAATTTGTTAAATAATAAAAAAAATTTCTCAAATAATAATAATAAAAATAAAAATGGCAGATTGTCAATCTCAAGTTTCAAACGCAGTATTAGGAATAGTATTATTAACAGGAGCGTTTTATGTATACGTATATACTCAATTAGTAAAGATAGTAAAGAGTAAATATTAAATTTATTATATATATAATATAAGTAAATATATAATATAAGTAAATATAATATAAGTAATAAGAAACAAAATGGCAGAAGGTGAAGGATGTATAGGACGTGCGAGTCTCGTATTTTTTATATTAGCAATAGGTATGTTAGTTCTTCATTTAACCGTAATATATCCTAAATTAGTTCAATTAGCTCGTTTACGTGTAGAAAGGTTTGTAGATTATGATATGATTAGGGATAATTATTTAGGAACTGAGAAGATAGATAATGTAGATCAAATATATGTAGATGACTTAAATAACAAATTTGCTATTACTCCTGAGAAGTTAACATCTGATTCATCATTATTTAGAAAACTAGCAAAAGATCCCAAATGGAAGGATAATGAGTTATTACATAAGATATTATAAATAAATATATTTAAGAATTGCCTTAATTATATTATTAGTGAAAACGAATAATGTGTGGTATATTTGCCTATTTACTTTTAAATAGAAATCATCATAATCCTCCACGGAATATAAAATTTAGTTCCCAATTAATGGCACGTCGTGGTCCTGATGTAAATCGGAGTAAAATATTTGAGAATGTATCTGAAGCTCCATATTATCATTTATTATTAGATTTTTATAGATTATCTATAATGGATCCAAGTGAAATTGGAAATCAGCCGATGAAACATCCTACCGAAGAGGTATATATAATATGTAATGGGGAGATATATAATTACGATTCTTTAAGAAAAGAATATAACTTTAAAACTCAATCTGATTGTGATTGTGAGGTAATATTACATATGTATAAAAAATTCGGAATATCTGAGACTGTAAAACAATTAGATGGTGTATTTAGTTTTGTAATATACGATAACGACAAAATATATATAGCTCGTGATCCGATAGGTGTGCGTCCGTTATTTTATGGAATAGACTTAGATAATCAGAGTATGGGTTTTTGTTCTGAGATGAAGAGTTTACATAATTTATTCACTTATATATCAATATTTCCACCAGGGCATTATATGGAGATTGATTTAAATAAACAAACATTGGATCAATTCCAATTATATAAAATAAATTATAACGGTCCAGTTTCCTATTATAAATATGAATATCCAATAGTCAATGATAAATTAGATGAAGAAACTGCAATGTCAGAGATTAAAACTTTATTTTTAGATGCTGTCAATAAGAGATTAATGAGTGATCGTCCCTTAGGTTGTTTGTTATCAGGAGGATTAGATTCAAGTTTAGTTGCTAGTATAGTATCTCGTAATTACAAAAGTAATCCTCAAGATTTACATACATTTTCGATAGGATTAGAAGGTAGTCCAGACTTAAAGAATGCGGAAGTAGTAGCAGATTATTTAAAGACAACACATCATCGTGTAGAGTTGAAGGTTGAAGATTTCATAAATGCGGTACCTGAGGTGATTCGTGCGACTGAGACATATGATATTACCACGATTCGTGCGAGTGTACCCAATTATTTGCTATCAAAATATATATCTGAGAAGACAGATATTGTTGTGATAATGTCTGGAGAGGGTGCTGATGAGATATTAGGAGGATATTTATATTTCCATTTAGCTCCAACTCCTGAAGAATTCCAAGAGGAGACTCATCGTCGTGTAAGATTGTTGCATCAATTTGATGTCTTAAGATGTGATCGTTCAACGGCATTTCATGGATTGGAGGTGAGGGTTCCATTTTTAGATAAATCCTTTATTCAATATATATTATCGATGCGTCCAGAGTTAAAACAGCCTGATAAGAGTAAGAATCGTATTGAGAAGTATATATTAAGACAGGCTTTTGATGGATATTTACCAGAAGAGATATTATGGAGACAGAAGGATGCATTTAGTGATGCTGTAGGTTATAATTGGGTTACGAGAATAAAAGAGTATGCTACAACAAATATAGATTTACGAAGATATGAAAATCGAGACACAATATATCCTCATAATACTCCGGATACTCATGAGGCATTTTATTATAGGGAGGTATACGATAGTATGTATCATGGTAATGAAGGATTGATAAGTGAGATATGGCGTCCTAGATGGACTAATATTACAGACCCATCAGCGACTGCTTTATCTGTTCATGAAACGAATAAATGAATAAATATAAAGGGCTTTAAATTTAAGAATTATATTTTATAATAAAAAATATTATAATAAAATTTATTATAATAAATCTGTTATAATAAAAAATCTATTATTATCTTATTTATAAATAAGACAAATGGATATAAATACCATAATAGTTATATTATCACTTAGTTCAGTATCTTATGTAGTATATAGAACACATGGAGAGAACACTCCATTATTTTTATTAATGGCAACTTTATCTTTATTTATGATTTTATCTTCTGTAAAGAGATTATTGAATAATAATAATAATAAAGTCCAAGAAAAGTTTGTAGCCATAGATGCGAGTGGAGCAACATGTGAGCATAGAAAAGATGGCAAAACCGTAACTAAGGGTTGTTATTATAATAGTTGTCATGCTCCTATGCCTAAAGATGGTAAATGTCCGGGTACAATAGAGGAATATCGTAATAAGATTGCGAAAGAGAAAAATTTAGAGGGTGGAGAGGTCGAAGCCGTAATGGGAGATGCTCAGCCAGTAAGTGATGAAGAAAAAACCGTAGAGGAAGAACAAACTGCCGAGGAAGAAAAAACCTTACAAGAAGAGGAGAAGAAAAAGCCAGTAGAGAAATTACCAGAATGTTCGGCTAATTTCATAAATGAGTTATTATTTTTATTACCAAGATTTAGTGATATAGAAATTAAATCAATAGAGGAGGGAAGAACAAAAGAGATCCCTATAAATAATGGACCATATAATGTAGAGAAATTAAGACCATGCTTTAATCAGTCAAACTATATAAAATTACAGAATAAAATACATAATTATATAGTAGAGAATCCCAATGATTTAAATACTAATTGTGTAATTTTACGTGGTGCACAATCAGTATCTAAAAATATATTTACCAAAAACTTTTTAGGAGAGATATTATCAAAAATAAGTTGTATCTATGATTGTAAATTAGAGGGAGGAATAGATAGTTTTGAATCTGACTTTTTAAAGAATTCAGCAGGTCCATATGAGAAAGAAAGAACCGAATATATGAAAACTTATAAAAAAGGATATGTAGAAACATGTCCTAATCAAACCCAAGAGCAAGAGCAAGAACAAAAGCAAGAGCAAGAGCAAGAACAAAAACAAGAACAAGCACCACAAAAATTATCTCAAAGAGATAAGGAATTGCAATTACCAGGAAATTATGCTCCTAATAGTGGATATGTAGTTATTCCTAAGAAAGGACCTCCAATATTTGATTTTTATAATTCAAGTCATACCAATATATCAAATTTAAATTTCAAATCTCGTGATGAAATGATAGAAACATGTAAGAAGTATGTATGTAATAGAAGTCCTGCAGAAATTCAGGCATATAAATATTTAGGAAAAAATGTAGATGGATTAGATTGGTGGAATGAAGCATCAAAATCTACTTTATCTACACCTGATAATAGATTACTTCAAACACGTGAAAATATATGAAATAATAAATTATAGACAAAGGGTATAAAAGATTACGTTTAAATATATAAAAAATAATATATAATATAACTAATCAAATGCCTCCTAGAAGAAGAAAGCAACAAGTCGAAATACTAAAAGAAGAGCCCGTTGAAACACAACAAGAAGAGTCTCAGAGTGTAACAAATGAAACAGAGATAGTAAATCAAATAGTTGAAGATTTACAATCTGACCAAGGATCTGAGAAAGGATCAGAACAAGGTTCTGATCAAGAATCTGAACAAGGTTCTGAAACAGAATCAAGTAGTGGAAACGGACAAGAGCATGGAATTCCTTTTGGTATGTTTCCTGAAATGATTCGTCAACAGATGGAATCAATGCAGGAAAGTTCATCTAATGAAGATTTAGCAAATATATTAAGTGTATTTTTCCATAATTCAGAAGGAGAAAATGTAGTAGATTCATTAAGTTCAATTAAAAAATCAATTGATCAAAATAGCAAATGTGTGTTGAAATTAACAAAAGTATTAGAGGATAATTTTTCTAAAGCGACTACAATTGCTAATATGTTTACCAAATAAATCAATAAATAAATAAAATAAATAAAATAAATAAATATAATTATATATAAATTATAATAATATAATTTACATCATTTTTATCAAATTTTCCCAATTTCCCCCTATTTTCCCACCTTTTCCCAATTTCCCCCTATTTTCCCACCTTTTCCCAATTTCCCAATTTCCCCCTATTTTCCCACCTTTTCCCACCTTTTACATTTCCATTTCGTCCAATCCGACAATAGTCTCTACACTACTTCCTCCTTCAACAAGTATATCATATTCATTTAGAAGTTGTTTTGTACGATATGCTGGAAATGATTTAAGTTTTTCCATTGTTACTTTCATCGTAATCTTTTGCTTATCTTTTACATAAACATCGTGGAGGGTACGAATAAATACAAAAACCACTTTTTTTAATGGTGATGATACCGTATTTTTAACTTTTGTAATGAAATATTCGGCATAAATTTTATATAAATATGTACACAGACAAAAAATTTTATTCTCAAGATTTTTAATGACAAGTGTAAGGTGAGGGAAATATTTTTTAATATCAATTACCTTTGAAGGATCATTCCGCAATTCAAGATAACTTTGCTCGAAATGTTTCTCATTATTGCATGCGATCAAATGACGAACATATTTATACTGATTATTAAAAACCTTATATCTATGATTTTTGTTCCAAACAATTGCCCCAGGAATACAATTAAGATTACCATAAGTACCAGTTTCAAGGAAAGCAATTAATTCTTCATGACTCATACAATTTATAGCATCAATGTATTTTCCATTGAATCCCTCAATAGGAAGTAAACCTCCGATTTTATCATTAACATCAAGTTCAATTACGTTAAAAGCATTGATGTATACAAGGGACGGTGTAGTATAATTAACAACTACATTGTTTTCAGGATGACAAAGAATAAAAGTATAACAAATGTAAGGATTAAGTTTTTCAATATTTAAATTACATTGAGACGCTGCCTCCCAGAAATGTTCCGCAAAAGATCGGTCCGAAAACCATGAAGCCTTATTTCCATCAATAACTTTAGATGTAGATACAGTCCATACTGGTGTTTCTCCGGGAGAAGCACAATTCCATAAAATCAATCGTGCCCCTTCAATATATGGAGTATAATATGTTTGTTCATCAATTATAATATCATTTACCTCACCAGTTGAACCCTTATTATGAATAATTTCTTTAGAAAGAGGTTGAGTATAAGCAACTATACGATGGTCAGAATTGAAAATCGATCCAACACATTGTTTAAGCCAAGTATTTTCTGGCAAATTAATATCAAATTTTGAAAGAGCATTATTGGTATAAAAAATGTTATAATAGGTATTTGAACCGATTACTTCTGTTGTAACTCTCAGATGATATATATCTGTTAGAATTTTAGAAATATTTGATTCACCGTGTGAATTTTTAAGATGGGTAATGAATTGTTGTAGTTCCATAATACGTTATTATATATAACATGTATTTGTTTAAATATGTTATGTCAATTTTTTTACAAAATAGAGTTTATGTCTGTATTTACAAAAATTTATATATATATTTATATTATAGTATATTTTAATTAAATCAATGAGTAATCAGGAAAATATAGAACAATCTGTATTAGACGAGAAAGAATATGAAGCCCCTAATCCATTATTTTATGGAGGTATACAACCAAGAATTAAATTAAATTTATATAAAGAAGGAAATAATGAGCGTGATATTAATCAAAATTTAGCATTACTAAATGATAATTTAAAAAATATATTAGATAAAGGTAATTTATCATTAAATGGTGGTAATATTGACGTAGAATCAGATTCAGATGCCGAATCAGATAAAGACACAGAATCAAATAAAGACGCAGATAAAGACGCAGATAAAGACATAGATAAAGACGCAGATAAAGACGCAGATAAAGACGCAGATAAAGACGCAGATAAAGACGCAGATAAAGACGCAGATAAAGACGCAGATAAAGACGCAGATAAAGACGCAGAATCAGATAAAGATGAAGAATCGGATAAAGATGCCGAGGAAAAAATTATCAATGAAAATTTATTGGAAGAAGAAGATTTAGATGATATATTTGGTGATGAATTGGAATTCGAAGATGTTGAAGATCATATAGAGAAGGTAGACATCGTAATATCTAAAGATGAAACCGAATATACAAGAGAGGATGATATAATATATCAAGATTTAATGAATGTATTTAGGAAAAATCCAGATTTATTATATAATCAAAGTATTCCTTTAAAAGATGATAGAATAAAAGTTGCTGTAGGTAGTCAGAAAGTAGATTTACCTGAGTATTTAAAAAAGTTATCGCGCCGAGTCAATGAGATAATATATCAAAAAAATATTACAAATTACGAGGATACTGATGAATATCCATCAATAACTAAAACAATGAGTCCTCATAACCCCAAATATTTAAATATTGGGTGGATGATTGCTATTTCCAAGGATAAAGTCAAAAAATATAAAAATATTATTAGACCGACAGAAAATTCGTTGTCAGAAACAATTCATTTTGAGAAACAATTAAATGAATTACATAATGAGAAGGAAATACAGCGTATTCGTTATGGAGGTAAAACAAATAATCCTCATAATCAATATATCAATCAATCATATAATTTATGGAGAAGTTCATATATAGTAGAAAATTTTGGAGAAACTATAAATTTACATTTAAATAACAAAAAAAATACAAATGAAAGTAATTTAGAAGATATGTTTATTAATTCTATATATAAAGATGGTAAATATATCCCAACGTCTCTTTATAAAACGTATGAAAATATATTTATATCAAATGATACTGAATGTCAAGAACAATTTCATAATAATATAAATCATAGTAATTTTAATATACTTAGATTGAAAGAGAATATTTATTATGTAAATAGAAAAAAAGAAAAAACCGATATTCCTCTTTTATCAACTAGAAAAGTATTAGGACCAGTATATACAAGATATATTAACGAATTTAAAGTATCTGATAATAGAGAAATTTATCATGGAGATAATATTTATATTGTAGGTTATGTATTAAAACCATTTCATATAAAATTTAAAAATTTAAATAATCCAGAATATAATCGTATAAATTATACTATTACAATTCCTGAACTAAAAGACGATATCGATAGTATGGATTTAAATAAATTAGATAATCAATTGGAAGAAATAAAAGGAATATGGTTCCGTCAAGACACTATAATATATATTACCATAGATATCAGACTAGTAATAAAACAAGATAGTAATGAAAGAAGAGAGTATACACAAATGCATATAACAAATCAAACATTTGAAAATAAAGATTTATTTTACCAAATTGTACAATATATATTTGAAAGAATATTACCTAATTTTGAAGAAATAATTGCCTTGGAAAAAAGAATAGGTGGATTAGATAATTTAAAATATTTAGATGAATTTGAAAACTTAATATCTAAATATCAGTTTAATATTAAAGAAATTTCAAATAAAAATGGAAATCTTATACGTTCATTTCTTGTTGAGAGAATGATCG
>Ga0114933_10002453_pt1 | contig 19252 bp, 18 predicted proteins | sample 4SBtaG_FD_89691 | JGI IMG/M metagenome (GOLD analysis project Ga0114933, IMG submission 89691) | Deep subsurface microbial communities from Kolumbo volcano to uncover new lineages of life (NeLLi) - 4SBTROV12_W25 metaG | ecosystem: Environmental > Aquatic > Marine > Volcanic | place: Kolumbo... | reverse complement strand
CCCGCTCCATCTCGTTTTCGAGTTCGCGCACGTTGCCCGGCCATGGGTGCGCGTGCAGCTGCGCCATCGCCCGACGCGTGAGCAGCTTCTTGCGCCCGTCCCGCTCGCCGAGCCGGCCCAGGAAGTAGTTCACGAGTAGCTCGATATCCGCCTTGCGGTCGCGCAGCGGAGGCACCTTCAAGCTCACGACGTGCAGTCGGTAGTAGAGATCTTCCCGGAACGTCCCGTCCTTGACCATCTGCGCTAGGTCGCGGTTCGTGGCCGTGATGATGCGAACGTCGACCCGCTTGGTCTCCGTGCCACCGACGGGCATGAACACGCCCTCCTGCAGCACCCTGAGCAGCTTGACCTGGAGAGCCGGCGACATGTCGCCAACCTCGTCCATGAAGAAGGTGCCGTTGTCGGCGACCTGAAAGAGCCCAGGCTTGTCACCGATGGCTCCGGTGAAGGCTCCTCGCCGGTGACCGAAGAGCTCGCTCTCGAGCAGGTTGTCGTTGAAGGCGGAGCAGTTGGTCGCGACGAAGGCGGCTTTCGACCGGCGGGAGCCTGCGTGGATGGCCTTCGCGACCAGCTCCTTGCCGGTCCCGTTCTCGCCCAGCACGAGCACCGTGGCTTCGCTGTTCTTGATGCGGTCCAACATGCGAAAGAGCGCGCGCATGGGGTCGCTCCCGCCGACGATGCCCGCGTAGGACGCGATGTCGTCGGCGATCGGGTCCTCCGGCTTCTGGCGCTCCAACTCAGCGGTCGCGACAGCCAACGCTCTCTCTGCACGTCCGTCGGCGTCCTCGCCCTCGACCTCGATGCAGAGCTGACCTCCGCTGGCGAGCTCGTGCTCCAGACGCGCTCGAGAAGAGAGACGAGACTCCGGCTTGTTCTCGATACTCATCCGCGCGCGTTATCGCACGGTCTGCCGGCGCCTACAATGTTCGGCCCGCGATGTGCGCTCGGGCGTCTCGCCGCGATTTCTCAGAACGGGCTGCGTCGAACCGTCCGGCGCACGCCATCGACGAGTTCGCGGCGCAGCGGCGGCGACTCGTATCGAAACCGGGAGCGCGAGAGCAGATAGAAGCTCGGTGGGGTTCGGCCGGTCACGCTGACGGGCGCACACTCGACCCGGCCGGGCCTGACCTGTCGGCAGTTGTCGCGGCCGGTGTCCTGGGCGGACGCGAGTGCGGTGGGCAAGGTCAGAGCGGCGATTAGCATCAGGGTGCGCATGTTTTTCTCCATCCGGCGCGTGCGCCGGCTTCGGTTGGACAGGGCTCGCGCTCGAAAGTTCCAGCGGACGTGTTCATTCGTCCTCCGAGACCACCGACGGCGGCGGAAGAGTCCTCGGCCGCCGCTCGATCAGACCGGCGGTGAGGGCCGCCACGAACTCGGTCGCGGGCCGCACGGCCACGTCGTCGAGGGTGCCCCGCTGAGACACACGTCCGTCCTCGAGCACCAGCAGATCGTCCGCGAACTCTACAGCGTCGGCTGGATCGTGGGTCACGAGCAGGGCGGGCAGGCCGGTCTCGCTCAACCAGATCGCGAGGAATCGCCGCATTCGGGGCTTTGCCGTCGGATCCAGCGCCGAGAGGGGTTCATCGAGCAGGAGCAGCTCCGGGTCTGCCGCCATCGCTCGGGCCAGGGCCACCTTCTGTTGCTCGCCGCCCGAGAGCTCGCGCGGGAAGCGCTCAGCGAGGTGGCTCATCTCCAGCTCCTCGAGCAGGCGCCCCGCCTCGGCGCGCTTCTGAGCGCTCGAGCCTCGACGGCGGGCGAAGACCACGTTCTCGAGCGCGCTCATGTGGGGGAAGAGGCCGAGCCCCTGCGGGACGTACGCGATGTGACGATCCTCGGGCGGGAGGTTGGTGTTCCGGTCCAGCAGCGTGCGTCCGCCGAGCACGATGCTGCCTCGCTCGGGCGTGATCGCGCCGATGCATGCTCGGAGGAGGGTTGTCTTGCCGGCCCCGTTGGGCCCCATGACGGCGGTCACGCCCTCACACTCGACCTCGACCTCGAGGGTCAGGGTGCCTTGCTTCACCGTCAGGTCGAGCTCGAGGCTCATCGCGACCGCCCGAGCATGCTCGCCAAGGGCTTCGAGCGCAGCACGAGGAAGAGCAGCATCGCGACGACGAGGAGCACGATCGCCATCGCGCGTGCTGGGCCGAGGTCACCTTCCATCGCGGTATAGATCGCGATCGGGAGCGTCTGCGTCGTGCCAGGAAGGTTGCCCGCGAACACCAAGGTGGCGCCGAACTCGCCGAGCGCCCGCGCCCAACCGATTGCCAGGCCGCTCAGGAGCGACGGCATCGCGAGCGGGAGGCTGATGCGAAAGAACACACGCGTCGGGCTCGCGCCCAGGCTACGAGCGGTCCAGAGCATGTCCTCGTCGATCTCTCGGAAGGCGTCCTGGAGCGGCAGGACGTAGAACGGCGCGGCGACAAAGACCTGCGCGATGATGACCGCGGCGGTGCTGAACGGGAGCGCGACGCCCAGTTCGGCCAGGCTGTCCCCAAAGAGACCCTGGCGACCGAACGCGGCGAGCAGCGCGACACCGGCGACGGCCGGCGGAGTGACGGCGGGGAGCCGAACGAGCATCTCGATGGCTCGGGCCCAGCGGGACGATGTACGGGCGAGGGACCAGGCCAGCGGCGTGCCCAGCAGCACGAGCACGGCGGCCGCCACGGTGGTGGAGGTGAGACTGAGAGTGAGGGCTTGCCAGAGCCCACGCTCGACGGCGTCGCCGAGGTCGCTCACGCGAAGCGTCAGCGCGAGGGAGACGATCGGCAGCGCGATCAAGACGAGCAGCAGCGCCGCGCCGACCCGCGCGAGGGATCGCAGAACCCGTGTCCACCCCGCCTCCACGGTCCGTGTCATCTCACGGTGCGCCGAGATCACCAACCGCGCAGGGCTCGAAACCGTGATCGAAGAGGACTTCGAGCCCCTGGTCGGATCGAAGCCATCGAGCGAATCTCACGCCGTCGGGGTTTGCGCCCCGAACGCTCGCGATCGGGTAGCGCGCCTGCACTCGGACATCGGTCGGTAGGTCGATTCGTCGAACATCCGCCACGCGCGCGTCGCTCGCATAGACCAACGCCGCGTCGGCCTCGCCGAGCGTCACCTTCGCGAGCACCTGCCTGACATCGATCTCGCGCGAGACGACGTGGTGCATCACCCGCTCTCGCCACCGCGCTCCCCACGCGTCGGCGCCTCTCTGGAGAGCGACGTCGGCGTATTCACCGACGGGGACGTCGGGCGTGCCCAGCACGATCCGCTGGGCGCCCGAGAGCTCCTCGAAGCTGTGAATCGGAGACTCGGACGGCACGACGAGCACGAGATCGTTGCAGACCAGCTCGGTCGGCCGGTCGAGCAGCGGGAGGATCGAGGCGGCCTCGGCGTGCGCGAAGCTCGCCGGAATGAAGACGTCCGCCGGTGCGCCTGCCTCGATCTGCCGGCGCAGCACGTGAGATCCGGCCGTCGAGACCTCGAGATCGCCCGACCATCGCTCCGCGGCTTGCGCGAGGGCGACCCGCAGCGAGGCGGCGGCGAAGACCACCGTTCCCTCGGGACGGCTCGAGCAGCCGAGGGCCGAGAGAACGAGCAGGACTTGCAGGACGAGCGCGGCCGTGGTTCGCAGAACGGTATGGACGTGATGAGTCTGTTCACCCGCCAAGCGGGCAAGTCGCCTGAGGAAGCCAAGTTCTTCTGGTCCGGCGGGCCGGTCGAGGTCGCCCCTCGCACCTGGTTCGCGTCGCTCTTCAGTGGCGTCACGGCCTTCGAGACCGACGACGGGCTCGTGCTCGTGGACTCGGGGTTGAAGAGGCTCGGCCCGTTGCTGGCGTCGCTGGTTCGCCAGAAGACGAGCGCCCCGATCCACACCGCGATCTTTACGCAAGGGCACGTCGATCACGCATATGGACTCCAAGCATTCCTCAGCAAGGGGCAGGCGCCTCCGAAGGTGCTCGGTCACCGGGCGATGCCCGGGCGTTTCGCCCGCTACGCTGCGACCGCAGGCCACAACGTCGCCATCAACGCGCGTCAGTTCGGAGCCTCCGTCAAGGCCTCGCAGGACACGTTGCACGACGAGGACTACCACACATTCAGACCGCCGCCGCTGCCGCTGACGGAGACCTACGAGACCCGCGTCGACCTGAACGTCGGTGGCGTGAACTTCGAGGTTCACCACTGCCGCGGAGAGACGGACGACCACACCTGGGTCTTCTGCCCGGACAACGGCGTGCTCTGTCCGGGAGATCTCTTCATCTGGGCGGTGCCCAACGCGGGCAATCCGCAGAAGGTCCAACGCTATCCCTGGGAGTGGGCCGCTGGCCTGCGCGCGATGGCCGCCCAAAACCCGCGCTCGATCTGCCCCGGCCATGGCGGCCCCTTGGTAGACGAGCCGGCGCTGATTCAGCGGATCTTGCTGGAGACGGCGGCCTTCCTCGAAGACATCGTGAAGCAGACGATCGACGCCCTCAACGACGGCTCGCCGCCCCACGTGGACATCGTGCACGCCGTCGCGCTGCCCGTGAGCGAGAGCCCGTGGCTGCAGAACGTGTACGACGACGCCGAGTTCATCATCCGCAATGTGATCCGGTACTACGGGGGCTGGTGGAATGGTCGCCCGAGCGAGCTGAAGCCGCCGCCGCGAGACGAGTTGGCGACGGAGATCGCGAGGCTCTGTGGCGGAGATGGCGCGCTGCTCAGGCGCGCCGAAGACCTGCTCCTGCGCGGAGAATCACGCTTGGCCGGGAGCCTCGCCGATCTCGCCCTCGAGGCGAACCCTTCGGATCCCGACGTGCAAGAGCGCGTGGCCGCCATCTACGAGGCCCGCGCTGGTGACGAGGAAGGCCTGATGGCGAGGAATCTCTTCCGATCTGCGGCAGCGTATGCGCGCGACGGTCGGCCGTTTCGCTAGCCTGCGGTCTTCGTGTAGACAAGAGTCCGCATGACGATCATCGACGCTTGGATCCAACATCCCACCCCGGCCTTCGTCGCACACGACATGTTCGCGTCGCTGCGGCGATGGATGGGGCTCACCGAGATCCCGGAGAAGATCCCCGTCGAGCTGACCATCGGGGCGCTCGAGGCCGCTGGCGTGTCGCGGGCGCTCGTCTCCGCCTGGCATGGGCCCCAGGGCGCGCTGATTTCGAACGACGAGGTCGCGAGCGTCATCGAGGCGCGCCCGGACCTCTTCGCTGGGGTGGCGTCGGTCGATCTGTCGCGACCGATGGAGGCGGTGCGCGAGCTGCGGCGCTCCGTGCGGGAGCTGGGCTTCGTCGGCCTCAGGATGCTGCCTTGGCTCTGGGGCTTGCCGCCGGACGATCGCCGCTACTACCCGCTCTACGCCGAGTGCGTCGAGCTCGGCATCCCGTTCTGCCTGCAGGTCGGCCACGCCGGGCCGCTGATGCCGAGCGAGCCCGGCCGTCCGATCCCGTACCTCGATCGCGTGGCCTGTGACTTCCCGGAGCTCACGATCGTCGGTGGGCACATCGGCTACCCGTGGACGACCGAGATGATCGCGATGGCCACTAAATACGAGAACGTCTACATCGACACGTCCGCCTACAAGCCCAAGCGATATCCCCCCGAGCTCGTGTCCTTCATGGGCCGCCACGGTCGCAAGAAGGTGCTCTTCGGGAGCAACTTCCCGATGATCCAACCGGCTCAGTGCATCGCGCAGGTCGACTCGCTCGGGCTGGACGATGAGGCGAAGGGGCTCTTCCTCAGCGGAAACGCCGCTCGCGTGTTCGCGCTCTGAGGCGCCCATGATGGTGGACAAACACAAGCTTCTCGAGGCGGTCCGGTTGACGCTCGAAGCCAAAGCGGAGGCCATGCGAGCATCGGTCGCGGCCACCCACGAAGCGGCGACGCACGAGGAGGCGCGACCCGAGAACGACAAGGACACCCGGGGGCTCGAGGCGAGTTATCTCGCGCGGGGTCAGGCGATGCGCGTGGAGGAGCTCGAGGAGGCCGCGAGCCGCCTGCGCTTCATCGATCTGCGCGCCTACACCGAGACGGATCCGATCGGGCTCGGTGCGCTCGTGACGCTCGCGACCGACGAGACGAGCTCCCTCTACTTCCTCGTTCCCGTCGCGGGCGGCACCAAGATCGCGGTGGAGGGGGTCGAGGTTCAGCTGGTCACGCCGGCGGCCCCGCTCGGCCGAGCGCTCATCGACAAGCTCGTGGGCGATGACTTCACGCTCCGTGTGGCGGGGCGCGAACGCGAATACGAGATCGAAGAGGTGGCCTGAACGCGGCGCGTTCGACCACTTGCTTAGGGCCGTCCGGTTCTCTCGTGTAGGCTTTCCATCGTGGGTGACAGCAGTGAGCGGCGCGGACGCGCGACGCTTCCCGACGCAGTTGATCTTTCGTCCCTTCTGGGCACGGAAAAGGGAGAGAAGCCGGTCCTGATGGTCCTCACGGGGCCTCAGGTCGGTCAGCGCATTCTCCTCGAGTACTCGGCGCTCATCGGCCAGGACCCCGAAGCGGACCTGATGCTCGTCGACGACCGGGTGGAGTGGCACCACGCGACGGTCACGCCCAAAGACGGCGGCTGGGTGGTCTGCGACCTGACCGGGGAGCTGCGCACGGAGGTCAACGGCATGCGCGTGAGCGAGTTCATGCTCAGCGACGACGACCAGATCATCCTCGGCGGCACGGTCCTGCGTTTCGAACTCCACGGTCCCGTCGAGCAGGCGTTCGACGAGGCTATCGTCGAGCGGCTGACCAAGGACGATCTGACCGGCCTGCTCGCGCGTCGCACCTTCGACATCGAGCTCGCGAGCACCATCTCCGCGGCCGCCCGAAACGAGCGTGAGCTCGCCCTTCTCGTGGTCGACATCGACGGCGTCAAGGCAGTCAACGACCGGCACGGCCACATGGTCGGGGCTCGGGTCATCGCGACCGTCGGGCGCGCCATCGGGGCGAACTTGGGCGAAGGCGGCTCCGCGTGTCGGCTGGGCGGCGACGAGTTCGGCGTCCTCGTCTCGGGCGTTGGGATCGAGGCCGGACTCGCCCTCGGTGAGCGTATCCGCGCGGCGGTGACGGAGCTGAGCCTCGAACACGACGGAGCGCCCCTCCCTGTGACGGTCTCGGTCGGGGTGGCTGCGTTCACGGAGCACGGGACCGAACCGCTTCAGCTCGTCCGACGCGCCGACGACGCGATGTATGTCGTCAAACGCGACGGCGGTGACGCCGTCCGGGCCTACGTTCCGTTCGAAGGCTGAGCGGGCCGAAGACGACATCGGGTGCGGAGCGACGAGATTCGTCGTAGAACCCTCGCGCTCCGAGATGGAAGTCGTCTACTTCATCGTGCTCGTAGGCGTTCTGATCTTCGTCCACGAGCTAGGCCACTTTGCATGCGCCAAATTTTTTGGGGTCCGCGTGCTGAAGTTCAGCCTCGGCTTCGGCCCCAAAATCGCCGGATTCACCCGGGGTGGCACCGAGTACGTGATCGCGGCGTTCCCGCTCGGCGGCTACATTCGCATGCTCGGAGAGAGTCCACGGGACACCGTGCCCGAGGCGGAGCGCGGGAGCTCGTTCTCCGAACAGCCCCTCCTCAAACGTATCGTCATCGTCTTCGCGGGCCCGGCGATGAACCTGGTCTTTCCGATCGCGCTCTTCTTTGTCGTCTTCATGGGCGACTCGATGATGACGCCGGCGGTCATCGGAACCGTTTTCCCTGACCGCCCTGCGGATGGCGTGCTCCAGCCCGGAGATCGCGTGGTGCGAGCTGATGGGGAGGACGTCTCGACGTTCTACGAGCTCGCTCGCATCATCCACGCCCATCCGGAGGAGCCGGTGGAGCTCGTCGTCGAGCGCGGGGAGGAGCGGCGGACCCTGACCGTCACGCCGGTGCTCGCTCGAAGCCGGCGCCCGCTGGACCTCGAAGACGAAGTCGGCCGTATCGGGATCAAGCCTCATCATCCGCTCGCGGTGATCGGCGTCATGTCACCGTCGAGCCCGGCCGCCGCAGCCCGACTGCGGACCTTTGATCGCCTCATCGCGGCCGGTGGCCGGCCCATCGGCCGGTGGATCGATCTCGAGCACAGTCTGGGGCGCAACCGCGGCTCGATGGTGCCGGTGACCTACATGCGGCCGACGCGCGTGGAGGGGGCGCTCGGTGGCCTGCTGGACCTCGAGGTCTACGAGCCGCACGTGGCCACGCTCACGCCCGAGCCCGGGCCCGGAAATGGTCTGACCCGCGCGGGGCTCGAGCCCGTCGACCTCTACGTCTCGCAGGTCACCGCCCGCTCTCCCAACGACGACTCGGGCGTCCGGCCCTCCGATCGTCTGGTCAGCATCGACGAGCGCCCGATTCGACTCTGGGCGACCTTCGTGGAGGACATCGAGACGCAGCCCGAGGCCGCCCACGAGCTCGTGTGGCGCCGCGGGGACCAGCTCGTCACCCGTTCGTACCGGCTTCGCGCGGCTCGTGTCGTCACCGGCGAGGCGTCGGACCAGCGGGTGCTCGTGCTCGACCCAGCCACCGGGCGCCACCTGGGAACGCTGGGGCACTGGAGCCCGACGACCCTCGACGAGCCGATTCCCAACCCGAGCCCCATCGCGTACGCGATGGCGCAGGCGCTGCGCGTCAGCACCGAGCTGGTCGAGCTCACCGTGTGGTCGGTGGTGCGGCTGCTCCAGGGCCGCCTCTCGGTACGCTCGATCGGCGGGCCCATTCAGGTCTTCGAGGCGACCTCGGACGCGGCTCGAGAAGGCGCCCTGAACTACCTCAGCTTGATGGCGTTCATCAGCATCAACCTCGGCCTGATCAACCTCCTGCCGGTGCCGATGCTCGACGGCGGCCACCTGCTCTTCTTCTTCTTCGAGGCGGTTACGCGCCGGCCGGTCAGCCGTCGGGCCAGGGAGCTAGCGTCTCTGGTGGGGCTGGTGATGATCATCTTGCTGATGGTGCTGGCCTTCAAGAACGACATCGAGCGGCAGTGGCCGCGCATCCAGGAAGCCATGGAATCCGAATGAGCCGACTTGTCGCTACCCGCGTACTTTTCCGAATCGCCACCGACGGTGCCTGGGCCACCCCCACGCTAGACGCCGAGATCCGCCGAGCCGGACTGTCCCGCGCCGACGCCGGGCTCGCGACCGAGATCGTGTACGGCAGCTTGCGGGTCCTTCCCGAGCTCGACGCGGTGCTGAACGGGCTGCTCAAGACGCCCGCCACGACCGATCCCATGCTCCGTGCGGCGCTCTGGGTCGGCGCATACCAGCTCCTCCACCTCTCCCGCGTGCCTCCCCACGCGGCGGTCTCAGAGAGCGTCAACGCCGCGCGCGCAGGGTGTGGGAAGAAGCTCGCCGGTGTCGCGAACGCCGTGCTCCGCAAGATCGCGAGGACACGCCCCGACGATCCGCATCCGCCAGACCGCCTCGTCGTACCGGACTGGATGGGGGCGTGCGTCGAGCGTGGCCTGGGCGAAGAGCGCGCGGAGATGTTCTTCGGTGCCCGACGCATGCCGCCGCCGCTCGGACTGCGCTTCTCGCCAGAGAGCGATCCCGAGAGCTGGTCCGACGCGCTTGGGGTGGAGGTCACCCGGAGCGCGGTGGCGCCGCGCGGCGGTTCGGTTCGCGGCGTCGGAGATCCGCGAAACCTCCCGGGGTTCGACGACGGCCTCTTTGCCGTGCAGGAGTTGGGCTCGCAGGCTGTCGCCGCGGCGGTCGACGCCCAGCCGGGCGAGTGGGTCGCTGACCTCTGCTGCGGTCACGGGACAAAGACGCTTGCGCTAGCCGAGGACGTTGGCCCGAAAGGGCACATCGTCGCCGTGGACCTCTACGAAGAGAAGCTCGACCGTCTCGAGATCGAACGTGCGCGCCTTCGCGTGGACGTCGCGCGGATCGAGGCGCTCGCCGTGGACCTCACGCGAGGGCTGGGCGGCCTGGAGCCGAAATCCTTCGACCGGGTGCTCTTGGACGCGCCGTGTAGTGGACTGGGCACGGTTCACCGCCGCCCGGAGCTGAGCTTGCGGTTGGGGCCGAAGGACCCGCCCCGCCTCGCGAAGCTGCAACGCTCATTGCTCAAGAACGCAGCCAAGCTCGTCCAGCCGGGTGGTCGCCTCGTGCTCGCGACCTGCTCTGCCGCGCACGATGAGGGCCCCGGCCTGGCCGATGCGCTTCCGGGCACTCCCAAGGTAGACGTGATCGGACCCTGGCTCGGAGAGCCGCTGGACGTCTATCACGTGCTCACCTGGCAGCTCTGAGCGTGAGGGCGCCGACGGCGTGCACGGACCGGGATCCAGAAACTCCGCTCTCAGTGGAAACCGAGCCTTGACAGACCCCGCGCCCCTGCTACTTTCCGCCCGCTTTTGAGCACCGGGGCGTAGCGCAGTCTGGTAGCGCGCATGGTTCGGGACCATGAGGCCGGAGGTTCGAATCCTCTCGCCCCGAGATTACCTTCTCCAGCAACCGAGGAGAGGCGATGGCACGAGCCGTACCCGCAGTTCGCGTATTGGTAGTCGACGATGATCCTGCGATCTGTGACTACATGGAGACCTCCTCGCAAAGGACGGTTTCGAGGTCACATCGGAGACCGATCCGACGAGCGTAGAGCAAGAGGTCAAGTCAGGCGGGTATCACCTCGTCGTGCTCGACCTGATGATGCCCAAGATGGATGGCATCGAGTTGCTGGAGCGCATCCGCAAGATCGACTCCGACATCGCGGTCGTGATCTTCACTGGATTCCCGTCGCTCGAGACGGCCGTCCAGTCGATCAAGCTCGATGCGGTGGACTACCTCAAGAAGCCTTTCAACCCCGACGAGTTCCGCGAGGTGCTCGACCGGGTGATGAAGAAGAAAGGCTTGGCTCGCACGCCCGAAGAGAACTTGCACAAGTTCATCGGCGAGACGATCCGGGGTCTGCGCAAAGGCAACAGCCTGACGCTGAAGCAGATGTCCCGTCGGACGGGCCTGTCGGTGTCGCTGCTCTCCCAGATCGAGCGCGCAGAGTCGTCTGCGTCCATCAGCTCGCTCTACAAGATCGCGTCGGCGCTCGACGTGCACATCGCTGACCTCTTCGGCGACTTCTAGGCCCCAACACACCGGTTGGGGCTCAGGAGCCGCTCGTGAGTTCGACCAAGCGCGCCTGCGCGAGGCGGTTCTCAGGCGCGTAGTCGAGGCTCTCGCGGATCAGTTCGATCGCGCGCGCCCGATCACCCTCGCGGAGCGCCTGTTCAGCGCGCGCCCTGAGGCGCACCACCAGCGGCACGGACGCGTCGTCGACCGGCAGCTCCAGGTAGGCCGTCGCGGCCGCGTCCCGTCGGCCGAGCGCGTCGAGCAGCCGGGCCCGGGCGGCGATCAGTCGGGGCGCGTCCCCGTCGAGCGCGCTCAACGCCGACGCGTCGAGCCCAGCGGCCCGCCGCATGTGCGACAACTCGAGCTGGAGTTCCACATGGCTCGAACGGGACTGCGCCGAGCTCAGCGTCTCCGCCGCGGCGGCGACCCGCCCCATGTCTCGGAGCGCCCGCGCCAGCGCGATCGGCGCGCCGGGCCAGGCGCGCGAGCCCGGCCCGAGCTCGGCGAGGACCGCGGCAGCCTCAGCGGAATGCCCAGCGCCTGCGAGCGCCCGGCCGATGACCAGGCGAGCGCGCGGCCCGCCGTCTCCGGCGGCGGCGACCCGCCCGAGCTCGAGGGCTCGTTGCGGCCTCTCGATCGTCAAATAACCTTCCGCGACGAGAAGGAGCTCGTCGGTTCCGTCCGGCATCCAGCCGGAGAGCAGCCCCTCGGCGGCCTCGAAGGCGCGTGCCTCGATCATGGCTCGGAGCCGGAGCTCTCGATCTCCTCGATGATCCGGCAGGGCCGCGAGGAGGCGCAGGGCGAGCTCGGGGTGGCCGCCGTCCAGGACGGTGCGAGCCGCCGCTCGCACCTCATCACTGCGGGCTGGAGCTGCCTCGAGCAGCGCGCGCACGGCCTCAGCCGCGGCGAGCGGGTCGTTCTGGTCGACTGAGAGAGCGAGGCGAGCGCGCGCCGCGCCGGCTCCCCGGGCGCGCGCGAGGTAGCGTTCGAGCACCGCGTCGGCGTCGCCTGCCCGGCCCCGTTGCCGGAGGAGCGCGGCCAAGGCGATCGGCCCCGCCTCGGATGCTGGCGCGGACGCGACGGCCCTGCCCAGCGCCTGCTCCGCCTCGTCCAGCCGCTCATGGCGCTCGTGGATGGCGCCTCGCGTCAGCCAGATGGACTCGTCGTCGGCGGAGAGCTCCGCGCCGTCGTCGAGGAGGGACATGGCTTCGGACGATCGTCCGAGTCGATCGAGCACGTCGGCGAGCCGCGCGATCAGGAGCGGGTCGTCCTCCGGACCTGCGCGCGCCAGCCGGTATTCCTGAGCCGCGAGCGGAAGGTCGCCAGCTTGCTCGGCGAGCTCCGCGCGGATGAAGTGCTCGTACGAATAAGGGGAGACGAAGATCCCGGGTCGGGATGCTCCGCCCACGGTTCGAGTGATCTGCGTGGTGCCCGCGAGCGGACCACACGCGGCGAGCGTCAGCGAGATCAGGAGCGGAGCGAAGCGCTCAGCGCTCACGGGATGCAGCGGTCGCTCACCGCCATCCGACACTGGACGGTGATTCGACTGACCTGCCCGAGCGGCAGAGGCCACTGCGGCAGGAAGAGGAAGCCCTCGGCGATCTGCTCGCCGCCGCGCAGTCCGACGACCCGGACACTCGGAGCGGGCATGTGTGCGCGCTCGTCGTTGCTCCAGACCTCGAGGTCGTAGATCGATGACCCGTCGCCCTGGTCGACCGCTCGCTGGCTGACATGCAGCCCATCGAGGGTCATCAGCAGGCTGCCGTCGGCGCTGTCCACGCTCAAGTTGATGGCTCCGTCCTCGAAGCTCATCGGCTCGATGACCATGAACTGCTCGCCGGTACCCTGCGGCTCGAAGCGGACCTGCAGTTGATCGAGCACGGAAGGGTCGACGGCCACGAAACGAAGCTCGAGGTGGTAGCCCTCAGGGGGCGGCTCTTCGCCTCCACAGCTCGTCACGAGACCCAGGAGAGAGGCCACGATGGTGGCTGTGATCATTACGCGGCGCATGTCAGGGCCCTCCTGTGATGGGCGGCAGCGGAATACCGCCGGGGGTTGCGGGAACGGGCTGGCCAGAGCTCGAGGCGGCTACGCCCACGCCGATCAAGACGCCGATCAAGACCGCCGCGCCTCCACCGACGGCGGTCCAAAACCACCACTGACCGAGCAGATCGTCGCCGTCCTGATCCCCGCCGCCGTTGGTCGCGAAGGGGTTCGGTTCCCCGTCGCTTCCTCCGTCTGCGGAGGCGGTAAGAGAGGTGAGGGTGGCGTCGACCCGCGCGCGCTCACCGGGCGTGATCTGAGTCTGGGTTTGGAAGGTGCTGTAGCCAGCCAGTCGCACGAGGACCTGGTGCGGCCCATCGGCGATCTCGAAGGGAGCGACGGGAGACTGACCGATGTCCTCGCCGTCGACAGTGACGAGGCCGCCGTCTTGCGTCGTCGTGATCAAGAGCGTCGGGTTGGCCGGCGGCGCGCTGGGCATCGCGCTCGCGAGCTGTGCGCTCATCTGCGAGAGCGGCTGAACCAGCTCGGCCGCGTCCATGGGCAGGCGAGCTTCGATGGCCTCGGAGCGGGCGGTGCCGCTGACCGGATCACGAATCTCGAGGGCTGCCGAGAGCTGACGACCGCGCCGCGTGAGACGCAAGATGACCCCCGCCTGAGCCCCAGCCGATGCCAGCTGGGCGCCGACGCAGCCGTCGTCGCCGCAGGCGCCGATCGCGTCGATCATCGCGGCGGCGCCGAGACCGTGCACCGCCCGGCCGCCGGCCAAGGGCGTGATCTGTGAGACGAGCGCTTCGCGGGCAGCGCCGCTCACCTCTTCGGAGATTCGATCTCCCGGAACCACGACGACCATGATCGGCGGGGCCGGCCGGGGTCGAGCGTAGCGCGCAGCCGGACGGGGCGCGGGCTGGGGCGCCACGGCCTCGGGGGCGGGGCTCGGCTCCGCCGGAGCGGCCTCCGCGGGCGCGGCCTCGGCGTCGGCCGGAGCCGCCTCGGCTGCTTCGGCCTCTGCGGGGGCGGCTTCGGCCTCCGGGGCAGTCGCGGCTTCGGCCGGCGCTGGTGTCGGAGAGGCGTCCTGTGCGCTCGCTGGGGCCGAGCCCAGAAAACACAAAAGGGTGAAAACCGCCGCTGCGGCTTGGGCGCGCGCGGGGCGCGACACAACAGACATGCGCGGGACTCTAGCGGACCTCGCAGCGGCGTTGAACCCCTGAGGCGCCTTCGAGTAGGATGCCGCGTCTCCCCCCTCCCGGCGAGACTGAAAGAGGACGAATTCATGAGCGAGGATCAGGCCAAGTATCTCGAGACCTTCCCCGGATGGCTCCGCAGCCTCGGCGACGACGCAGAGGCGATCGCGTCGGTGCTCGAGGAGGAGGGCGCTTCCGAGGACACCCGCGAGGCGGTCACCGGCGGGCTCAACTACCTGTTCAAGTCCCTCGACTTGATTCCCGACGGTATCGACGACATCGGCTACCTCGACGACGCGTTTGTGCTCCGTGTGGCCGCCGACCTGGCTTCGCGCGACTCCGGAGACATCGCGGCCGAGAAGCTCGCCGTGCTCGGTCGGCTGACGAACGAGTGCGAGACCGTCCGTTCTTTCCTGGGCGACAACTACGAGCGACTCGAGTCGTACGTGAAGGGCCTCCGTAAGGGCGCCGCGCGAGGTCGGTCGGTGGCGGATATCCTGAGCGACAAAGAGATGCTCGGCGAGCTGCTCTCGGACGTACGCGGCTTCTCTCGCAGCTACGAGTCGCCGTCTTTCGCGCGCGAAGAGAAGAACCTGATCAAGCTGCGGGCGTTTTTCGACGCCAAGCTCCCCAAGTAGCACCCACGCGAGACCGCACCCGACCTGGCGCCGGTTCGAGCGCCGTCGGGTGCCTGGCTGTAACGATCGGCAGCCTTGGCGCGTGGACACAGTGTGAAGTGCGGGCTAAGGCACGGTTCCAAAACGAGCACGGTATTCGGCCGTCGGCGCCTTTCCGCTGAGAGCGGCAGGGGCGTGCCCCGGCCCTCGATTCGACGTGTTTCTTTTGCGGCGCGTATGCGTCGCCCGGAGGTTCGATGAGTCCCCTTGGCATGACGCTCGTCTTCATCGTCTTTGGCGGGGTGTTCGCGTGGTCTGCCGCCCGACGCTGGCAGCTCCTGCTGGTGGGCGCGCCCGAGCCGCGGTTCACGTGGAACAGCATCACCGCGATTCAGGATCGTGTGATCCAGACGCTGGTGTACGCCTTCGGCCAGAAGAAGATGCCGCAGAACTCGCGCTACCGCATGGCGGGCCTGGCGCACGTCGCGATCTTCGCGGGCTTCAATGTGCTCCTGATCAACAGCCTGATGCTCTGGGCGCGAGGCTTCGACGCGAGCTTCGATTTCTGGGGCATCCTGTCGACCGAGCACCTTCTGGGTCAGGGCTACAGCTTTGCCAAGGAGCTAGCCGCCGCGGCCGCGGCAGGCGGAGCGGGCTACTTCGTGTACCTGCGGCTCGTCACGAAGCCCAAGCGCATGAGCTTCGGCCTCGAGGGGCTCATCATTCTCTTCATCATCATCACGATGATGCTCGCGGACTTCATCTACGTCGGCGGACACGTCGCTCGGGAAGCCGCCGCCACCGGGAGCACACCGAGCTGGCACTGGTATGAGCCGATCGGCTCTCCGCTGGCCATGGCCTTCGCGGGCATGCCGCACGGCGCGGTGGTCTTCTTGGAGCACCTCGGCTTCTGGTACCACGCAGCCTGGGTGCTGGCGTTCCTGAACCTGCTGCCCTTCTCGAAGCACTTTCACATCATCACGGTGATGCCGAACGTCTTCGCCGATCACCTCGAGCCGAAGGGCAAGCTGCCCGACGTCGACGACATCGAGGGCAAGATCGAGAACGATCTCCCGATCGGCATGAGTCGCCCCGAGCACATGACGTGGAAGGGCATCCTCGATCTCTACACGTGCACCGAGTGCGGTCGCTGCAGCGACAACTGTCCCGCGTACACGACGGGCAAGAAGCTCTCTCCGAAGCACCTCACCCTCGCGCTTCGTGATCACCTCTACGATCTCGAGTCGCACTACGTCGGTGGATTCGGCATCGACCGCATGGTCTCTCCCAAGGAGACCGACGCCTCCGAGCTTCACGTGCACGGAGACCCGCCGGAGGGATACCACCGCAAGCTCGAGCCGGTGGACCTGATCGGCGATGTGATTGCGCCCGAGGTCATCTGGGCTTGCACCACCTGTCGTGCTTGCGAAGAGCAGTGCCCGGTCAACATCTCCTACGTCGACAAGATCGTCGAAATGCGTCGGCACGAGATGATGATCAAGAACGAGTTCCCGCACGAGCTCGAGGTCGGCTTCCGTGGGCTCGAGGTCAACGGCAACCCCTGGAACCTGCCGGCCATGGACCGAGGCGGCTGGGCCGAGGACCTCGGCTTCGACGTGCCGACGGTCGAGGATGCGCCCGACGCAGAGCTCATCTACTGGGTCGGCTGCGCGGCCAACTACGACGACCAGGCCAAGAAGGTCGCACGCTCGTTCGCGAAGCTGATGAACGCCGCCGAGGTCGAGTTCGCGATCATGGGCAGCGCCGCTACCTGCACCGGCGACCCGGCGCGAAGGGCGGGCAACGAATACCTCTTCCAGATGCTCGCCGAGAGCAACGTCGAGGCGCTCAACGAGTGCGGCGCGACCAAGAAGAAGATCGTCACCGCCTGCCCTCACTGCTTCAACTCACTCGCCAACGAATACCCCTCCTTCGGGGGCCGCTACGACGTGATTCACCACTCCGAGCTGCTCGCCGAGCTGATCAAGGACGGAAAGCTCACTCCGGAGAAGAAGGTCGATTCTACGATCGCCTATCACGACAGCTGCTACCTCGGTCGCTACAACGAGGTCTACGACGCGCCCCGTGAGGTGCTCTCGGCGATCCCGGGCGTCACGCTCGAAGAGGTCGAATACTGGAACCGCGAGCGCGGCCTCTGCTGCGGCGCCGGCGGCGCGCAGATGTTCAAGGAAGAGGAAGAGGGCGAGGAGGCGGTCTTCAAGAAGCGCACTTTGCAGCTCCTCGAGACGAACGCAGACACCATCGCGAGCGGATGCCCGTTCTGCGCGACGATGCTGACCGACGGCCTCAAGGCGGTAGAGAAAGAGGAAGATGTCGCGCAGCTCGACATCGCGCAGATCCTCGAGAAGTCGGTGCGGCTCCCGATCGTTTCATCGGATTCCTGAAGCGCGTCGCGCAGAGCTCAGCGCGGTCCCCTAAAACACGGCAGACAGGAGCTCGAACCGCTTCTTGCATTGCCACGGGGATCCGCGCGTGTTTTCTTGTTCGCATGAGCGTTCAGGACGAGATCCGTGCACTGGTAGAGAAGAATCCAGTGGTCCTCTTCATGAAGGGCACCCGAAGCGCGCCGCAGTGCGGCTTCTCCGCACGGGTTTGCGACATTCTCGACGAGTTCCTCGACGAGTACAGGACGGTCAACGTACTCGCGGATCCTCAGCTTCGGGATGCCATCAAGACCTTCAGCTCTTGGCCGACCATCCCGCAGCTCTACGTCGGGGCGAAGTTCGTCGGCGGCTCCGATATCGTGCATGAACTGACCAAGAGCGGTGAGCTCGGTGATGTGCTCGGCGTGAAGCGGATCGAACTCTCCGTGCCTGAGGTGACGTTCTCGCCCTCGGCCGAGGCGGCGTTCCTTCGGTTCTGGGAAGCAGAGGGCGACACCGAAGAGCCGGTGGTGCGCCTGACGGTCGGCTCGAACTGGGAGCCGATGCTGGACCTCGATCAGAAGCGCGACGGCGACATCGTTTTGGACATGGGTGAACTGGACCTCGTGATGACCCGTTCGACCGCACGTCGCGCCGACGGACTCAGCGTCGACTTCATCGAGCGCGGTGGCCAGATGGGCTTCAAAGTCGACAACCCGAGCCGGCCCCCGATGGTGAAGCAGCTCACCGCGGTCGAGCTTCAGCGCTGGATCAGCGACGGCAAGCCCCACCTCCTCGTCGATGTGCGAACGGTCGAGGAGCGTGTGAAGGCGAAGATCGAGTCGGCGGTCGCGCTCGCCGACATCGACGGGAAGATCGAAGACCTCGATCGCGACCAAACCGTCGTCTTCCTCTGCCACCACGGCATGCGGTCTCAGCAGGCGGCGACGCACTTGCTCGCGAAGGGCTTCCGCGACGTGCACAACCTGCAGGGCGGCATCAACGCTTGGTCGCTTCACGTCGATCCCGAAGTCCCGCGGTACTGACGGGTGCTGCCCGTCCTGCTGCAGGGTGACCTGCCCGGCGGCTACGGAGTCTCGCTCCTGCAGACGCTGCTGGCGCTCGCCGCGGTGTGCATTCTCGCCTGGGTGGTCCTTCGCTGGAGCGCAAAGCGTGGGCTGGGCATCGGAGGCGGTCGTCGGGTGAAGGTGCTGGAGCGCGTGCCCTTGGATCATCGTCGGGCGCTCTACCTCGTCGAAGTCGCGGGTCGGGTCCTGCTGATCGGCGCGGGGGATGCGTCCGCCCCGAACGTTCTCGCGGAGCTCGATCCGGACGAGTTGCCAGACGTGCCCAAGGCCAAATCCTTCGGAGCCCTGATCGCCCGAGCGCGGGGCGAGTCCGCCGAGCCCGACGAGGCCACCGACCGAAGCTAATGCGCTCTCGTCCGATCGGTCCGAGCTAGGGCGATTCGGCGATGAGAAGGGCGGGTGGGCCGCTGCGGTCGGAGACAAAAAGCAGCTCTCCAGCCGGGGAGATGTACGGGCTGCTCTCGTCGGCGCTCGTGTTGATGAGCCCTGGCCCTCGGGGTAGTGGCCCGAGCGGCTCGAAGGGCGCTCCGCGCGTCGTTCGCCGCGCCTCGAAGATGTCGTCGTCACTGCCGTCGGGTGTGCGCGCGACGTAGAAGAGGCGCAGTCCGTCGGCCGAGATGGCAGCGCTGTGGGCGCCTTCCCCCGTGAGTTCGTCTAGTGGCCTAGGATCTTCGACCATCGCGAGCGGCTGCGGTTTCTCCCAGAGACGACCTTGGTGTTCGTAGATCAACACCTCGCCGTCCGGCGTCGCGCTGGGATGAGAGCCCGCGAAGAGCGCAGTGCTCTCGCCGGTGAGCGCGAGGGGATCGCCATCGAGCGCTTGTGCGACCAGCTCGGTGCGGGTGGCGTTTCGATGGCTGTAGATGAGCCCATAGCCGCCATCGAGTCCGAGCACAGAGCCGCGCACCGGCGTGATGCTGGTCATCCGCCAGCCGCCGCGGTCGGCGAGCGCGCTCCCCGTCCGTACCGGGGTG
>Ga0114933_10002450_pt1 | contig 19257 bp, 10 predicted proteins | sample 4SBtaG_FD_89691 | JGI IMG/M metagenome (GOLD analysis project Ga0114933, IMG submission 89691) | Deep subsurface microbial communities from Kolumbo volcano to uncover new lineages of life (NeLLi) - 4SBTROV12_W25 metaG | ecosystem: Environmental > Aquatic > Marine > Volcanic | place: Kolumbo... | reverse complement strand
GAGCGTGCCGCCGAAGATCGAGTAGCCGATGATGGCGGAGGTATCGAAGATCTCGACGTCGCCGTTGCGTAGCCCCTCGGTTCGCGTGAACGAGCTCGTGAGCAGGATCCCCGGGATCGGCCCGCGCTGGTGCAACAGGGCCCAGGAGACTTCGCCCGCAACTGTTCGTGCATCGGTCTGCGGATCGACGGAGACGGACGCGCCGATGTCGATGCTCTTGGTCAGGCCGAGCCTCGCGTGGAGCCTGCCGATCGATCCCTCGCGCTCTGCATCGGCAAGACGGATGGTCGCGTACCCGACATCGACGCCGAGACGACCGAGGGTCTCCGGACCGGCCAAGCGACGGTAGGTGACGAGGTGGCCGAGGTTGCGGGCGCGGCTTTCGCGGGCGATGCGGGAAGCGCCACCGCTGGAAACCGAGGACACGCCCGAAGCGTCGGCCGTTGCGAGCAGACCGTCAGCGAATACCGAGGGGGCGGCGAAGACGACGCACAACAGCGCCGCGAAGAACGCGATGTGAGATCGGGTTTTCGGGGCGGGTCGGGTCAGGTGCGGGGTCGGCATGGGTGCTCCTCGTGGTTGGCGCCCGCGTTTGGAAACGACGTCGTCGGGCCGCTACAGATTCAACACCGCAGCTCGTCAGACCTGTCACCTCGCCCTCGAGATCGGGCATGATGGGCGGACGTGCTCGCTCTCAGTCCGCCCCGCATCGCTCGTGTCGGTGCGTTCGCCGTGGTCCTCGCTGGAGCCCTCATCGGCTTCTGCAGCGCGGCTCTCGCTGACGGATACAACGACTGGCCAGGCGAGCTTGTCCCTTCCGGCGAGATCGACGTCGTCCCGTCCATCGGCGGCAAGGCCCACCCCAACCTTTCGGCGTACTGGCAGCTGCAGTTGGAAATCGGCCTCCCGGCGGGTTTTGAGCTGTCCGTCATCGCGGCGATGTGGAACCACGGCAGCGAGTGGCAGGGCGACGGCCTCTACCTGCAGCCTCGCGTCGCGCTGACGACGCTGTTCAGCGCAACCGCGGGCTTCTACGTGCCGTTTGACTCCCTCAACGGCGAGCTCGGGTTGATCGCGGGCCTCACGCACACCGTCTGGCTGCAAAAGGACGCGTGGAAGTTCAACTGGAACGTCTTCGGCACGACCAACCTGAGGTTGCAGAGCCCGGAAATATACGGCGTCGGCGTGCTGGAGCGCCGCATCAACGACGACTTCGGGATCTACGCAGAGCTCGACGTCACGTACCCCTCCGATGGTGTCGGACCGACCGTTTTCGACACGTTCGCCGGGGTCGAATGGGTGCTCGACGACGATGCGCTCAACATCGCCTTGATGTGGACCGCCGCGCCCGACGGGGATCCACGTGCCATCGGCGTAGGTTTCTGGTATTCGCGCCGACTCGTTGTCGGTGGCTGGATGGGCGGACCCAAGCGCGAACTCACGAACGGATTGGGACGTTGACGCGGACGGCGGCGCTGTATTGGCGGCCGCTGCACCGCCAAACGAAGGAACGAAACGATGCGCCTGCGGGTGACCTTGCTGCATGACGGGAGCAACGCCGATGTCGAGGCGTCGCTGACCTATTTGTGGCGCGCCATTCCGGCCCAGGACGTCGACGTCAACCTCGTGACCCTGGACCGATTCGGAGCCCTCCCCGGCCTGCGGACCTTGCGTGGCCTGCGCGATATCGAACCCTTCCTCAACCGCGATCGCGCCGACGTCATCCACGCATGGCTCGCTCGTCCCGCCTTGCTGTGTGGCCTGCTGCGCCTCGTTCCCGATCGCCCGGTCGTCATCACCGGTGTCCCCGGCACCGTCAGCCGACTCGAAAACGAACCGCTCGCCGCCGCGGCCCATATCTCCGGCGCGTTCTTGTCCGATCTCGTCACGGTGTGGCGTCCGGCGACCCGCGACTGGCTGGTTCGAAACGGCGTGCCATCCGACGCGATCGAGATCTTGCCCGACCTCTCCGTCGCCGACGATCCCGACGCGTTGGCCCGCCGCGCCGTCCGCCTGTACGACGAAGCGGTCGCCCGCCGCCGCCCGATCTGGCGCCGTTTTGTGGGCCTGCCCAGGCTGTAATCGAGCAACCCGAGGATATCCCCTTGACATGCAAGGCGGATTTCCCAAATCTCCGCGCCCCAAAAAGTTGCGGAGCCCGCCATGAATCGCCTGATTGCCAACCACACATCCACGAGCCTCACGTCCACAAGCCTGAGTCTCGTGCTTGCCGCCACCCTCGCGCTCGCCTCGGCGTGCACGGACGACACCAGCGACGACAAGAAAGCCACACCCACCGACGCGGCTGCCGACGGCTCAACGGACGCGGGCTCCAGCGACGACACCGGCGGTGCATCCGGTAACGACGCCGGCGGCACCACCGCCAAGGACACCGGCTCAACCGCAAGCAAGGACGCGGGTTCGACCGGAAGCGTCGACGCCGGCAAGCCCGCGCTCAGCAAACACAACTCGTTCGACACCGCGCTGCCGATCACCATCGGCGCCGATGCAACCGACGAAGAGCTCGCGCCCACCGGCGAGGTCGACTACTTCACGTTCGAGGGCAAGAAGGGCGACGCCGTGCTCATCGACATCTTCGCGCAGGAAAAGGCGTTCGAGAAAACCGCCATCGACACGGTGATGACGCTGTTCGACAAGGACCAAAAGCAGATCGCCGAAAACGACGACCCGACCCCGCGGACCACCAACGACAGCGCGATCTTCACGATCCTGCCCGCCGACGGCACCTACTACATCACGGTGCAGGAGTGCTCACATGGGTCGCCGCCAAGAAGATCAACGCGTCGTGCGCCGAGCCCAAGGACAAGACCCTGACCAAGTACAAGATCTTCGTCGGCAAGCTCAACGACGCCGCGCCGCAGATCGTCAAGGACGCCGAGAAGGGCGACACCCCCGCCGACTTCACCGCCGGCGCGTACGCGAAGATCAACAACCCGAATGTCTCGGCGTACAACGTCACCCGCATCTACGGCACGTTCAAAGACAACAAGGACACCGACTGGTTCCGCTTCGTGCCGCCGACCGACGTCGACGCCGCCAAGAACACGCACCTGACCGTCGCATTTGAGCCCCACGTCGCTGGCAAGGGCGGTTCGGGTTCGACCACCGACATCGGCGTCGCGACCGTCTCACTCGCCAGCGCTCCGACCCAGATCATCGCCAAGGCCGACCTCACCCACAAGGGCGCCGAGCTGTGGGTCCCCGCCAAGCCCGGCGAACCCCTCCTTGTCGCGTTCAAGCACCCGGGAACCACCGCTGGCAGCAACGACTTCTACTTCGTCAGCCACCGCGCGACCGGGGATAACCCGCTCGAGAAGAAGGACAAGGACAACGACGACGTCAAGACGGCCGAAGTGCTCAAGCAATCGCAGACCACGTCCGGCGCGCCCGGCTTTTTCATCGCCGGCACCATCGGCAACGACGGCAAGGACGTCGATCACTACTCCATCGCCGTCCCGTCTGGCTTCGAGAAGGGCAAGATCACCGCGACGTGCGCCGCTCGACGCGCCGGTTCAGGTCTGCGCGGCATGACCATCAAGCTGCTCAAAGCTGACGGCAGCGATTACCCCGGCGCCAAGTGGGTCGAGGACGAGACCGCCAACGCGACCGTCAAGGACATCCCAGTCGGCGGCGAAACGACGTTCATCCTGCAGATCTCGGCGACCAGCCAGGCCAAGGACGTCAGCAGCAACTTCTACCGTTGCGGCATGTACATCGCTGACAAGTAGTCTCTACATCGCTGGCAAGTAGCCGCCGCTATTTCGGCGCGCCCTTCTTGATCCAGTCGTAGACGATCTTGGCCGCCGCGTCGGTCACGCCGTCGGTGCCAACGGGCATCTTCTCGCCGCAGGCCTTCATCCACGGCTTGATTTTGGTGTAGAGCACGCTGTTTTCCGGCTTGCCGGGCAGCACGATCGGCAGGAACTTGCAGTCTTTGACCTGCGACGCCTTGTTGACGAGCAAGCCGTACGCCTTGGCCTTGTCGGCGAGAAACGCCATCTCCTTGGCCTTGGCCCCGTGGCACAGCGATGCCGTGCAGCCGAACTTCTTGAAGACCTCGTCGTAGACATACGAGAAGTTGAGCGGAGGCGGTCCGGCGTCGACCGCGATGTCCTTTGGCCCCGTGCCTGCGTCCGGCGTGCTGGTTGCGTCGGCTTGTCCGCCCGTATCCGTTGAGCCACCAGCGTCTACGGTCGCAGTGCCGGCATCCTTGGCGCCGCCGGCATCGGTCAGCGACCCCGCGTCAACGCTCGCCCCAGAGTCCTTTGACGCGACGTCCTGGGCCGTCGAGCCGGCATCGACCTTGTCGGTTGTCGGCACGTCCGCGGCGGTCTTGGCGGTGTCCTTGGCGTCGTGGTCGATGCAGGGCGGGATGTCGTAGCCCTGGTAGCCGATCGGGTTGTAGCCGCCGGGCTGGGCGCCCGTTGTCGGTTCCGCCGCGCAACCGGCCGCAATGCTCAGGGTGCCAAGCGCGACCACAAGGCGTCGAAGCGCGCGTCCAGTCCCGGAAAATGATGCTGCCATCGGCGTCCTCCCAACGAACCGAGAGGATAGCAGCGGCCGCCCTGGGCTCGAAGAAACAGGCGATGAGGCCCTCGCGGAACTACTGGCAGCGCACGCCGAACTTGGTGTTCGCGCAGCTCATTCCGATCGACTTGCAGTCGAGGGCAACCGGCCAGCCACCCTCGCAGTAGTGGGCGATATGACCCTTGCAAAACGGCGGCGCGGAGCAGGTGCCACCCTCGGAACAGCCGGTCTGCTTGCAGTCAATGCCGATCGGACAGTGGCTGGCGAAATGGCCGAGGTGGTCGAGGAACTTGCACGACTGGCCGAGCCCGCAAACCCGCTTCATCTTGACGCCCGACACGCAATTGGTCGCCCCGGTCGCGTCGCACGTCGGCTTGAATTGGGTCGTGCACTTGAGCGGCTGGTCGCAGCCCGCGGTGTCCGTGGCCAGGTCGTGTTTGCAGGTGTTGCCGATCAACGCGCAGTCGCTCACCACCCCGACCGTGGAGCCCTCCGCATCCTTGATGCAGTCCTTGGCAACCAGCCCGGTGCATGAGGCCTTGGGCGCCTTGCACGCCAGCGACTTGGCGCAGGTAGCCTTGCCGCCAAAGACATGACAGGTCATGCCGAGCGCGCCACACGACGCGGCGACCGGTTTGCCATGACCCTTGCAGGCCCACGCGACCTGGGCGTCGCAGCCCGCGTTCGTGGCCTTGCCGCACTTGTCGACGGGGAACCAGTGCAGGCATTGGGCGAGGTCGTTGCACGTCTTGGTTTGGTCGATGCACTTGAGCGCGTCGAGCAGCTGGTACACCGCGACATTGTGGACTTCGCGCACCTGGCCGGCGGGGATGCTGGCGCCGAGCTTCTTGCCGTGCAGATTGAGGCGCACGCAGTCTTCCAGTGACATCGGCGGGTTGTAGCACTTGAGGTAGCGGCTGCAGGCTCTCGCGAGCGCCTTGTGCTTGACCTTGGGCACGAAGCACTCGCTGAGCACCGCGCCTCCGGCCGATTTGAAGCGCTTGCACGCCCCGAAACCGCAGTGTTGTAGCGACGTCCACGCCCCGTTGACGCACATCACGCGGTGTTTCCAGTCGTTGGAGCACGTGACGGTCCCGGACAGCCCTTTGCATTGACCACCCACCGGTCCGCCGTACGGCAGCCCGTCACCTGCGTCCGCGGCGGGGCCGCCGTCTGCGCCCAAACCGTCGCTGGCCGCGCCGTCGCCGCTTGCGCCCGTATCGTTGCCCGTACCCGCATCGTCGCCGGCGCCCGAATCGCCGGTGGAGGGAGCGTCGGTGGAGGGAGTGTCGGGTAATGATCCCGAATCTGCGGCGGGAGAGCCCGAATCGGTCAGCGCGCCATCGCCGCCGGCGGACACGTCCCCGAGTACGACACCCGCATCAGTGCCGAGCACGTCCACATCCGGCTGCGCGACGTCCACGGCTGCGATGTCCACGGCCCTGCTTGATCCGTCGTCGTTGGATGCTGCGTCGTGTCCGGCTGTCGACGTGTCGCCGCTGGGCGCGTCGCCGAAGGTGGCGTCGTTGACGAGCGCGACATCGTAGAGGTTGGCGCCGCTTCCACCAGCGCGCCCCGTCGAACATCCCAGGGCGAACAGCAGCGTCGCTGCAACGCAGCAAACGACCCGTGTCGTGGTCCCGGTGCGGGGATGTCCAGGGGATGCTGTCGTCACAGGTTCCGCAGTCGCAAAGTGTCCGCAGTCGCAAAGTGTCCGCAGTCGCAAAGTGTCCGCAGTCGCAAAGTGTCCGCAGTCGCAAAGTGTCCGCAGTCACAAAGTGTCCGCAGTCGTCAAAGTGTCCGCAGTCGTCAAAGTGTCCGCAGTCGTCAAAGTGTCCGCAGTCGTCAAAGTGTCCGCAGTCGTCAAAGTGTCCGCAGTCGTCAAAGTGTCCGCAGGTATGCCACGAGCGCGTCGAGCTGCTTGTCCGTCAGGTGATCGGTCCGTCCCATCGTCTTGGACGTGTTCTTGAGCGCTTCTTTGAGGGTCTTGGCGCTGCCATCATGCAGGTACGGCGCAGTGTACCAGACGCCCCGCAGCGTTGGCGTGTTGAACAGGACCTTTTGGGGCTTGTCCTTGCCGGCGAAGATCTTCTGAACCTGCAGCTCGAGCGTCGTCGCCGTGCCCACGTCATGCTGCGCGCCATCGGTGGTAGCGGTGCCCGCGTGACACGTTGAACACGCGACCTTCGGGTCGTTGAACAGCTTCTTGCCCTCGGCCTGCTGCTTGGTGAGCTTGCCCGTCTTGCTGACGAAGGGGTTGCGCGGCTCCACGAGCCCGTCTCGAACGAACGCGGTGAGGCCTTCGAGCTCATGCTTCATCAGGCCCGTGCCGCCCATGCGGTGGGTCGTCGCCATGATGTTGTCCGCCAGCGTGAACTTCGTGCCCATCCAGTTGAACGGCGCGCTGTCCTTGAGGCGGCCGGCGAGCGCGGGGGTCTGCCGCGGTCCTTCGCTGACGAACCACACGTTCTTGTCTTCGGTGCCGTCGTGGTGGCAGGTCGCGCACGCGAACCGGTTGGACGCGCTCAGGCGTGAGTTCATGGCGTTGTGGAAGACGACGCGGCCCATGGCGGCCTTGGGAGGGAGCGGATCCTTGCCGTAAGCGATGGCCTTGGTCTGCTGCATGAACAGCGGCTTGATCTTCTTCATCGACGCGTTGGGCTTGAGCGGGTCGACGAACTTCAACAGCGGGGCCAGGTCGATCTCGCTGACCGTGAACGACGTCGTGTTGTGCACCCACGCCTTCTTGCCATTGGGCGAGATGACCACGGACTTCGGGCCCGTCCCCACCGTGATGTCGGCGATCGGCCATTGCATCGGATCGGGCGCGGCCGTGTTGATGACCATGATGTTGTTGGTGCCCATCGCTGCGACAAACGCCATCGACATCGTGGGGTGATGGGTGATGCCGGAGGGTTGGTCAAAGCGCGCGAGGAACGACCGCTTGCTCTGGTCGTCGAGGATCGCCGCGTGCGACTGCGTGCCCTTGGCAACCTTCAGGTCGGGGCCCAGCATCGAGATCGACACCTCGAACGGACGCACCGGCGCCGACTGGCACGGAGTGGGGCCGGGGATGACCTTCGTTGAACACGTCGAACCATAGCCGCCCGACGAACACGTCGTGATGACCTTGGGTTTGGGCTTCTGCTTGAATTTTGGCTTGACGCCCGCCGCCGCGAGAACGTCCTGGCCGTCGCCGGGATTGGTCAGCACATGGGCCAACAGCATCATGCCCGACTCGGGCTGGAGCGCCGCCGCGAGTCCACGGTTGGGCTTGCGGGTCTTCACCTCGACGAACCCGCGACACACCTTGACCGGGTTGGTGGCACGCAGCTTCGCGAACGTGGCTTGCACGAAGACCGGTTGCAGCGCGTTGCCCTGACCCATCTTCTGCGCGTCGATCGCCGCGAACTCGCCAGTGCCGACGTTGACGACGGCCTTGCCCTTGAGCCCGACCGCGATCGACTTGGGCATCTCCTTGAGCGGGCTGCGCGCGACCTCGGTGCCGGTCTGGATGTCGATGCCGATGACGGCGCGTTCACCCTGTAGCGCGACCAGCAGGACCTTGCCGCCGGGGGCCAGCGCCATGCCCGTCGGCTCGAGACCGACCTGCCACTTGACCGACTTGACCATCGACGTTTCCCCCGCGGGGATCTTCACGACGGCGTCGTCGTCGCGCACCGTAACCCAAGCGGTTCCGTCCGGGGTGACGAGCACGTTCTCGGGCCGGCCGCCGACTTTGAGCGTGTGCACTGCGGCCAGCTTGTCACGGTCCATGAGCACCAGCGTCCCGTTGTCGCGGTCGACCACGTAGAGCCATTTGCCGCCGAGCGCCATGGTGTGGCTGGTGTAGGAGGCGTGCGGCATCGGCTTGGTGAGCGCACGCGGCGACATCGGCTGGCCGATAGTGGCTTTCTCATGGACCTTGTCGAAGTCGCCCGACAGCGTCGATTTGACCTTGCAGTCCTGCTTGCAGTTGTCGAACGATTCGCCGACGTCGCAAAAGCCGTCACCGCAGACGATGGCGAGATCGACGCAGCCGCCCTGCTTGCACTGCTGCAGGTTGCCGTTGCACTTCTTGACCTCTTTTTTCTTCGTCCCCGTGGCGTCGCATTGCATCACGGTCAACGCGTCGCAGAACGTCTCAGAGGGCGCGCACTGCTTCTTGGCGCACGCACCGGCCAGGCACGTCTCACCGCTCTTGCACGGTGTCTTCTGCCAGCCGCTGTGATCGGCCTTGCAGGTTGCGACCGCGTCGCCATCGCACGTCTTCTCGAGCGCCTTGCACGCCTGCTGCACGCATTTGCCGCCGAGGCAGGCACGCGCCTTGCCGTCGTTTCCGGCCTTGGCGCAATCGTCCGCCAGCTTCTTGGTCAGCCCGTCGGCGCCACAGGTAAACACCTTGTCGCCCTGGCAAACAGTCGCGCCCGGATTGCACATCTGCGCCATGCAGGTGGCCTTGTTGTTGCCGGTCGTGTCCACGCACGTCTGGTCGGCGCCGCAGACTGTCTTCTGCCACTCGTTCTTCTCGATGCAGGTCACCAGCGCATTGCCGACGCACCTGGACTCGCCCACCGTGCACGACTTATCGACGCACTTGCCGCCCGCGCAGACCTGTTTGCCAGCGCACGCGTCCTGCGCAGCGAGCTTCGTTCCGCGGGCGCTGCACTTGACGATGGTGTTGCCGTCGCACGACAGCGCCCCCGCCTTGCAGATGACCGTGGCGCAGGCGCCGTCGTCGCACGCCTCTTTGACGTTGCACGGTGTCGCCGCCCATTTCGAGTCGGCGCCACACGTCTTGAGTTCGGTCAAGCTGCCACAGGTGCGCTCACCCGGAGTGCATGACGTTGCCGCGCCCGACGAGCTCGACGCGCCCGATGACGAGGCGCCAGAAGATGACGCACCCGACGATGATGCGCCCGACGACGACGCACCCGACGACGACGCACCCGACGAGGATGCGCCCGTGAACGTCTTTCCGTCGCCGTTGCTGGGCGTCGTGCCGGCGTCGTTGGAGTCCGAGCAGCCGCCAGCGGCGACGGCAAACGCGACGGCCAAGAAGGCGGCCGGGAGGATCGCGAGCGAACTGCCTGCAGGCCATCGAATCGCGCCTGGGGCCAGTCCAATTGGTGAAGACGGTGGCAAAGGGATACCGGGAAGCTTCGCGCGGTCAGTCATCTTGTTCTCCGTCTTCTCTGGTGCCGTTTGACGTCTTTGGACGCGGGTTGTCGGCTTCAAACTCCTGCGAGAACGCGTTGCGGCGGCGGTGCGAGCTCGTCGGGGCATCTAAGCCCCTCTCTGGGACGATTGCAAGCCAGAAAGTGACACGGATTGACGTCCATGCGGGGTCTCTGGGCCTCGGTCTCAGATAACGCCACGATAATACGACGGAAGATTTTTTGCATCCTCGGCGTTGAAACCGCGACGAATCGAACTAAGGGAACCGGCTGTGGTCTCGATCAGTAACGCCGACGTTCGAATGGCGTGTCCGGCGCGGTCGTGTTTCGCTTCGTCGCGATGCGCTGGTTCCTGGTACGCAACATGCGCAGCTGCCACTTCCGTTCCGCGGCCAGGGCGCGGGATTGGGACGCTTGCCAGGCCTCGTGAAAGAGCTGCTTGGCGGCGGCTGCCGAGTCCGGCGATCGGTTCGCGTATTCCTTGGCGAGCTCGGTGGCGGTGGCGATCGGATCGTCGGACAGCCGGGTCACGAGGCCGATCCGAGCGGCCTCTTCGCCCGCGATCTGCCGCGCGCTGAACGCGAGATCCAGCGCCACGTCGACGGCGACCAGCTCGCGCAGCAGCACGGTGCCGCCCATGTCGGGGATCAGGCCCCACTTGCCTTCCATCAGCGACAGCTTTGCGTCTGGACGACAGATGCGGATGTCTGCGCCGAGCGCCAATTGCAGCCCCGCGCCGAAGCAGTTTCCGTGGATCGCGGCCACCACCGGCACCGAAAGCTCACGCCACGCGAGGCTGAAGCGCTGAAATCGATTCATTGTCGGCTTGAGCAGCGCGAGCACCGCACCGGCAGCACGTTTCCGATCGCCCATGACCGACTTGATGTCCAAACCCGCACAAAACGACGGACCGGCGCCGTGAATGACAACCGCGCGAACGTCTCGATCGGCAGCCAACCGATCTGCGGCCTCGATCAGCTCGTCGATCAGATCGAGGTCCACGCCGTTGTGCTTGTCGGGTCGATTGAGCTCGACGCGCGCTACCGTGTCGTCGAGGTGCACGATTACTTTGGCCATGACGGCTCCAATTGCGCGCTATTTCAACGGCGTCCGGAGACCGACGATGTGGGCGTACGATGCGTCGGTGGTCCAGCCGTGCAGGATCGCGGTAACGGGGCCGGAAGATTCCACCGCGTGATTGCCGGGGGCGAGTTTGACGCGCCGCATGGCCCAGCCGCTTGCGCCGATCTTCGCAGTGCTTGCCTTGACCACACCATCGACCTTTACCTGTTCGCCACCGGGGCTCGCGAGCACGATGTAGTTGTGCGTGTAGCCGGGCGGCACGCCAAATCGCACGCTTCGCGGCAGCTCGCGGACCGGACTCAGCATCACGAACGCGGGATCGCCCTGGTTGTTGCCGGTCAGGCCCTTGGACGCCATGAAGTGACCGACAGCAACGGGCTTGGTGGCCTCGATGGCGACGCCTTTGACAGACGAGAACTCGAACCATTCGCCAGCCTTCAATGTGCGCGCCGGGACAGTCGGCGGATCGACGACGACGAGCGTTCCGGACTCTGCCGCCAAGATCCGGAACGTGTCGGGCTCCTTTCCGCGCGGCTGGAAGCGCGGCCCGATGTAGACCTTGCCCCAGCGCGACATGGGCGGCAGCTGCTCTTCGATGTGGTCGGCGCAGCAGGTCTGCGGACAGTCGCCGTCGACGCCGCACGTCTTCTCCGTTCCTGCGCAGAACTTGCCCGAATTCTGAGGCTTCGCGGCCTGCTTACTGACGCAGATGTCCGTGTTCGGGGCGTGGGCGGCTTCGCTGCCGCTGAAGACGGCGACCGGCTTGTCGGATTCGATCAGAGACCCGGTGAAATCGTCGCCAACCCCGGCGGTCTCGATGTTCAGCACCTGGCCCTGCTGCAGCGTCATCTTGGTCAGCTGGCCCTTGGCGAACGGCGGCAGGTTCTTGCCTTTGAGGACGTTGGCGGTAGGCGTGATGTCGAGCTTGGTTGTGCCGGGTTCGGTAGCGACAACCGCGACGTAAGCCCGTAGATCTGCGAGGGATTGCTTGCGGCCGATCACGCGATAGCTGGTCCCCAGTCCGTTGGCGGGCAGCACCATCGAACTCTCCGACGAGAAGATGCCGGGCTTGAGCGGATTGAATTGCCAGACCTGCACCGCGGCGTCGGAGTCAACGCGATAGGCGAGCCCTGCCGCCGACGTGCCTTCCTGGTTGGGCGGCTTGATCTTCCAGGCAGCGGGCGGCAGCTGCACCATCTGCGACGCCTTGGCCGCGAGGTTGAACGTATGCTCCTTGGCCACCGGCAACCCGGGCCCCGGACCGAGGCGAACCGTCATCTTCACGGTCTTGGCGTGGTTGTTGGTGATGCCGATGAAGAACGGCGCGTTTTGCGCATCCAGCGTCTTGCTCACCATGGCGTTGTCGAGGTCGACCGCCCAGAAGCGGCAGCCCATCGGGGTCGGATTGCCCGTCTTCAAGCCGCAGACGTCGACGCACGCGCCGCCGACGCAAGACGCTTTGCCAGCGCACGGCGCCTTGAGCTGAAACCCGCTCCCGTCGGGCTTGCAGGCCAGCACCTTGTCCCCCGCGCACGACTTGGCTCCCGGAACGCATGCCTTGCACTTGCCGCCCGAGCAGCTTTGCCCGATCGGGCACGACTTGGCCTGCTTGGCGAGAGCACCGGTGCCATCACACGCCATGATTGTCCGTCCGCTCGTCAGACCGGTGGGCGCCGCGCCGCAGAAGTTGGCCCCCGCCGGACACGCACACGCCTTCGGGCCGCAGAGCAGTCCCTTTTCAGCGCACGACGGGCTCAGCGAGTAGCCGTCCCCGGTTACGTTGCAGATCAGAGGTACCTGGCCCAGGCAGGTGACTTTCCCCGGCGCGCAGGCCTTGCAGGTCCCGGCGTGGCACTTCGTCTGTCCGTTGCACGCCTTGATGATCGTGCCCTTGTTGCCCGTCGCGTCGCATTTCATGACGGCTTCGGGCGCCGTCTTCGATCCAGCCTGGCAGTACGTTGCACCCGGTTTGCAGGTCATGCACTTGGCGCCGATGCAAGCGGGCGTCGCCTCGGGGCAGGGCGCCATCGACATGCCGCTGCCGTTCGCTTTGCACGTGCCCAGCTTGCCGTCGACGCACTTCTGCTCACCCGGTTTACAGGACACACAGGCGCCGCTTTCGCAGAATTTTCCGGCCTCACACGCGGCGACAAGGCTCAGCTTCGTGCCGTTGGCGTCGCACTTCATCACCGCGGGTTTGCCGGACGGGTCTTTGCCGCACGCCAGCTCCCCAGCGACACACGGTACGCATTTGCCCTTGAAGCACGCGGGCTTGGCCGCGGGGCAGTGATCGGGCGACCACAGCAACCCGCCACCGGCACAGATCTCGCGTTTGCCGTCCTTGCAGCGGCGCGTGCCGGGTGGACACGTCATGCAGGAGCCATCGATGCATGGCCCCTCGGGGCATACCTTCACCTTCGCGGCCGAGCCGCCGTTGGCGTCGCACTTCAATACGATTTTGCTGTACGGGTCGCCCGATGCCTTGTCGCCGCAGAACGTCGCGCCCGGCGGGCAGACCAGGCACTTGCCGTTCACACACATTGGCGTCGTCGCCTCGCATGGGGCCTTCTTCCACCCGCTCGCGCCGCAAATCTCGCGCCCCTTCTTGCCGGCCTTCGCGCACCTGGTCGCGCCGATGGTGCAGCCCCCGTCTTTTTCGCCCGCCGCGTCCTTGCCGACCGTAAGGGCCGCGTCCAGGCTCGCAGCGTCTTTCCCTGCAGCGTCCTTCACAGCGCCGTCCACCGCTGTCAGAACGTCGTCCGAACCGGCGCTGTCGCTCGTGTCGACAACGGCGAACCCGTCGAAATGCGGAATCGTGTTGCCGGTCGAGGGCGCTGGCTGAATCCGAGAGGTTCCGCACCCGATCGCGACAACGGTCAGTGCGTACAGTGCGGCGGCTTTGACGAAGTTGCGGTGGGCCATGCCGCAAGGGTGCCCGATTCCGCCCACCGCGTGTCAACCGGCGAGCCGAGACTACTTCGCGTCGATGAGCGTCGCGCCGATGCCCTTGATCTTCAGCGCGATGGACGACGCGTCCTTGGTGCCGTCTCCGTCCACGTCCTGGTCCTGTTCGACGGTCGAATCGATGATCGTGAGGATCGTCGCCTTGGGCAGCGGCAGACCGTCGTCGGGCAAGGCCTTGATCGCGTCCTGCAGGGACTTCTTGGGGATCGCGCCGGCCAGGATGCCGTTCATCGCCGTCGCGACGCCGTTTTTCACCGTGACGGTTCCCTGCAGCTGCACGTCGTAGATGTTGATGTCGAGGTTAACGCCGGGCTGTACCGGCAACGTAAACGGGAAGATCACGCCTTTGCCGCCCGCCTTGAACTTGCTGCCGGTCAACGTGCCGGCCAGCTTGACCTTCGACTTGCACGACTTGGGCTCGATCATCGACATCGAGGCCGAGTACTTGCACACCGCTTTTTGATGCGCGCACTTGGGGTTGGATTTGTGCAGCTCGACCTGGTGCACCGCGAGCTCGATCGGCCCCTGCTTGTAGCTGCCAAATTCCACCGCAAGCATCACCGACCCCTTCTCGATCGCCGATTTCAGCTGTGAGTTGGCGATGCCGGCCAGAGAACCGAGCGCGTTGTCGATGCCTTTGCTGCAGTTGGCCTTGGGCGCGCACGTGGACTTGCCGTCGATGTTGAGCCCCTCGCCGGGTTGGCCGCCGTTGCCGATCGCAATGTCATTGAGTTTGCTCGCGATCTTGCTGAACTTTGGCGTGCACGCGCACTGCCCCGAGCCCTTGCACTTGCCCGCGGCGCACGCATCGCCCTTGGTGCACGGGTTGCCGTCGTCGCACGTCTTGCCGGCATTGCCCGCGACGTGAACGCAACCCTTGGCCGGATCACACGCGTCCTTGGTGCACGCGTTCTTGTCGTCGCAGGTGTTTTTCACGCCCGCGCACAGACCCTTGTTGCACGTGTCCTTGTTCGTGCACGTGTCGCCGTCATCGCAGATCGCCGTGTTGAGCTTCTTGCTGCATTTGCTGGTCTTGGGGTCGCACAGGTCGGTCGTGCACGGGTCGCCGTCGTCGCAGATGCTGACCTTGCCGGTGCAGCACGGGTTCTTGGTCGGCAGATGGCCACACCCCGAGAAGTCCTCGCACATGTCGATCGTGCACGCGTTGCCGTCGTCACAGTTGGCCTTGGGTCCCGCGACGCATTTGCCCTTGGCGCACTTGTCGCCGTCGGTGCACTTGTCGCCGTCGTCGCACGCGTCGGCGTTGTCGGTGTGCTGGCAGCCCTTGACGGTGGCGTTCTTGCCGGTCGGGTCGCACTTGTCGGTCGTGCACGGGTTGTTGTCATCGCACGTGTCCGGCTTGCCGATGCACTGTCCATCGGCGCAAGCGTCCCCGCTCGTGCACGCGTTGCCATCGTCACACGGCGCGGTTCCAGCAGGGTTATAGGTGCAGCCTTTGCCGACGACGCATTCGTCCGTCGTGCACGGATTGTCGTCGCCACACACCAGCGGCTTTGTCGCGCACCCGCCGGCCTTGCACTTGCCGTCGTGGGTGCACGGTTTGCCGTCGTCGCACTCGGTTGCGTCCGCCGCAGTCGACCACGCGTGCGGATTGCCGGGGTCGCAGGTGTGGCACGAGTTCGTCTTGGCGCTGTCGTCTTTCGCATAACAAGCGTTGCCGATCAGGCAGTGGTCTTTCTTCAACGTCCACGCACAGTTGCCGCCCTTGCAGAAGTCCGTCGTGCACGCGTGACCGTCATCGCAGTCCTGATCGGTCGTGCACGTCGCTTGGCCCCCCGAACTGGACCCGCCGCTCGAATTCCCGCCCGAGCTCGATGACGCGTCGCCGCCCGACGAGCCCACGGTGCCCCCATCGGTACCTGCGCCGCCGTCCGCTTCAACTCCGCCGCCAGCTCCGTCGCTCGTCCCATCGGCTGTCCCGCACGCAGCGCCCGCAAATCCGAGGGAAAAGCAAAGCAAGGTGACAACGAGGCCGGACTGTCGGGCTCTTTCAGACATCGTGCTGCAATTCACCTGGTCCAATCGGCCGATCATTTGAGGCTCCCCGCGATGACGGTGTTGCCATACAGCCGCAGCACCTTCTGGGGATTGATGGCGATGCCGGTTCCCTTGGGAATGCCCGACATCGACTTGCTCAGGTCCACGACCGGCAGCGGGAACGATCCGAGCGCTTGGCCGCCGAGCGTGCCCATCAGCCCCTTGACCAGCGACTCGCTGATGAGCTTATCGATCGCCGCCTCCGAGCCGATCATCTTGTCCTGCACGACATTGATCTCGGTGTCGATCTTCTCGATGGCGGTGAGGCTCAAGGACACGGCGCTGTTCTTTACCTCGATCTTCACCCCGGCGGTAAACGACGCCCACATCACGACGTTCATCGGCTGACCGAGCAGCTTCATCGACGCGTCGATCCGGAAATCGCCGATGTGGGCCTTGGGCGCCTTCTTGGCGTTGCAGTCGGTAACGGTCGGCGCGAGATACGCCTTGGCCTTCATCTTCAGGTCGGTCACGCCGTAGCTCTTGAGGTCGACCTTGCCCGACATCGACGCCGGCACCGGGAACTCAAGCAAACCACCGAGCCACGCCGCGTACAGGATCGAGTTGAGCACGTCGTCGGCCAGCCCGAGCTCGAGCTTATCCTTGCGCGGCACATACAGCTTCTGGACGCCCGATCCGCAGTTGACGCGACCCGGCACGCCGAGGTTGCTGATGCTGTTCTTCTTGTCGGCATAGGCCCCCGTGCGCAGGTCGAAACGCGCGCCATCGGGGCGGATGTCGGTGCCCCACATATCGGTGATGACGCTGACGTTGATCTTCTTTTTCGGGTCGTCGAGCCGCGGCAGGTCGAAATCGAACGACAGCGCCAACGCATTGAGCGCGTTGGCAACCGCTGGCCCAAGGGCGCCGGCTATCGACTTGGCAAATTCCGCCTGCAGCCGGTTCTTCACGGTGTTCTTGAACACGCCCAGGATGGCGTTGATGATCCAGCCGCCGACGCCGCCGGACACCTTCAGGTTGAAGCCGTTGAGCACCACCGAGACGTTCTTGGTCTCGCTCTTGATCTTGCCGCCCACGACCTTGGGCACGATGGTCGCGTTGATCACGATCGTCGTCGCCGTCATCGTGCCTTTGTAGGTCGACCAGCCGCCCAGGAACTTCTTGCGACGGATGCGCAAGTCGGCCTTCAGGTTGGGGATCGTCGCGGTCATCTTCAGCGCGCCCATGATCGGCACGAGCTTCACCTTGGGCGAGCCATACGTGACCTTGTCGATGTAGATCGGCATCCCCGAGAACGTGAAGTCCGGATCCTTGGGGTCCTTCTTGCCCGCGGTGAGCAGCTTCTTGATGTCCATGCCCTTGAGGTAGAGCTCGAAGATCGTCGCAAGATCGTTGGGCGGCAGCGTGTGTTTGCCGTCGTCGACCGTCGTCTTGTCCATGAAGAACGCCATCCCGGGTGTCACCATGCCGCTCTTCGGCTTCTTCTTGTCCGGTCTGAAAAAGACCTTGCTCCACAGGTAGGCCTGCACTCGGCGACGTTTGCTGCCCAGTTTGTCCTGCGCTTCGAAAAGCAGCGTGTTGCCGCCGACGACCGAGGCACGCGGGATCGAGAAGGTGCCGCCGCTGCCCAACTTGACCGCCTTGCCGTTGAGCTTGAACGAGGTGATCGGGCCCGCGCCGCTGACGACCTTGCCCTTGATGGTGATGGTCGACGTGGACTTCTTGATGGTCGCGCCGCGCGGCGGATAGGTGACGGTGATCACCGGCCGGCACGTGTTGCTGACGACGAGCGTGTGCGTGCATCCCTTCTTGGTGTCGCAGGCGTCGGTGGTGCAGGCGCTGCCGTCGTTGCAGTTGACCTTGGTGCCTACGCACTTGGCGTCGGCGGGCTTGGCGCCGGGTTTGCAGGCGTCTTTTTCGGTGCACTTGTTGCCGTCGTCGCAGGCCTTGGTGTGGGCCTTGAACACGCAGCCGGTCTTGGCCGCGCAGCTGTCATCGGTGCAGCTGTTGCCGTCCTTGCAGACCTTGGCCTTGCCCTTCTTGCAGGCCTTGTTGGCGCACACATCGTCGACTGTGCACTTGTCGCCGTCGTCGCAGGGCAGGGTGTTGGCGACGTGCTTGACGCCGGTCTTGGCGTCGCAGGAGTCGTTGGTGCACGGGTTCTTGTCGTCGGTGGCGACCTTTTGGCCGATGCAGATGCCCTTGGCGCAGGCGTCGCCGGTCGTGCAGACGTTCGCGTCGTTGCATGGCTTGGTCGTGAACCCGTAGACGCAGCCGGACTTGGGGTCGCACTTGTCGTCGGTGCAGACGCTGTCGTCTTTGCAGAGCGATGCGATGTTTTTGTGCTTGCAGCCGGTCTTTACCGAGCAGCCGTCGAGAGTGCACAGGTTGTTGTCATCGCACGCCATGGGCTTGCCCGCGCACGCGCCGGCCTTGTTGCAGGCGTCCTTATCGGTGCACGGGTTGCTGTCGTTGCAGGCGCCGGAGGTCAGGGGCGTGGACGAGCAGCCTTTTTCGGGGTTGCAGCTGTCGGACGTGCACGCGTTGCCGTCGTTGCAGTCCCGCGCTTTGCCAGCGGTGCACTTGGTGCCTTCGCACTTGTCGCCCACCGTGCAGACGTCGCCGTCGCTGCATGGCGCCGGGTTGGGGGCATACGCGCAGGTGGATTTGCCGTCCTTTTTCTCGCAGCGATCGGTCGTGCATGGGTTGTTGTCGTTACACGCGCCGGGATCGCCCTTGCACAGGCCGTTGTCGCAGCGGTCCTTGGTTGTGCAGGGGCTGTTATCGTCGCACTTCGCTGCGTCGTCGGCCGACCAGTCGTCATTGCGCACGAGCACGGCGCAGATTTGGCAGGCGTTGTTGGGGTTTCGTTTGCCGTTTTCGAAACAGCCATCGGCCACGGCGCAGCGATCGACCGGGCAGGAACCGCGCTGGCGAGGTCCGGTGTCGACGGCCACTGACACGTCGCTGTTGTCGACGCTAGCGTCCGCGCCGCTATTTCCGGTGTCCGCGCTCGTGGCGCCACCGTCGCTGGTTCCGCCATCGTTGAGCTGAATTGTGCCAGGGCCATCGCTGGTGCCGTCGGTACCGCATCCAACCAGCAATGCGACCAGCGCCAGGCTCAGCGCGGTCGTTGCCGGTACAAACCGGATGTTTGTGCGCATGGCTACCCCCCAAAAAGGCCCGAGTTCGGGCGAAAAGGGTAGTGGATCAGCCTCCGAAAGACGACGACGGAGTCCGCATGCACATCAATCGGCACGGGCAAAACGACAACAACCGGTCCTCGGGGGGAAGGACCGGTCGTCGCCGGGGGAGTGGGGAGTGTGGTGGAGCGCTAACGGATGGTCGCGCGCGTTCCGCCCAGGTACGCGACCCGGCCCGTCATACCTCGGCGCTGCATATCTCGGCGCTGCATGGCTCGGCGCTGCATGGCTCGGCGCTGCATGGCTCGGCGCTGCATGGCTCG
>Ga0114933_10002447_pt1 | contig 19278 bp, 26 predicted proteins | sample 4SBtaG_FD_89691 | JGI IMG/M metagenome (GOLD analysis project Ga0114933, IMG submission 89691) | Deep subsurface microbial communities from Kolumbo volcano to uncover new lineages of life (NeLLi) - 4SBTROV12_W25 metaG | ecosystem: Environmental > Aquatic > Marine > Volcanic | place: Kolumbo... | reverse complement strand
TCCAGCTGAGCTACGGGTGCTCTTGTTCACTTCGTAGGAACCCTACGTGTTACTTTGTACTCTCTCCATCGCTTCTTTGACATGGCTACACAGGACGTGACAGTTACCGCGAGCACGCTGTGAAAATCGTAGAATGTTTCGTGTGCTTGTAGGTTGGACCAAACCGTTTCCTCGTCCAGCATACGTATGGACTTGACGAGTAGTCGGCTCTTGTGTCCCCGCGCAAAAGTTATGAATTGTCCGTCTGTCATAAAATATACAGGCATAGGCGATGACATTGCTGCCACCGCCTTGCGTTGCCTTCTTAGCCCTCGGTGTCTTCCGACACGTCGTCCTCGAGCTCTGCTTCCTCGGAGAGGAGATGCACAACTAGAGGCATCTGGCGGGACTTTGGCACCGGCTTCCAGCTACCATCCACCATGGAGTCGAGAAGCGCGAACGGAGTGTCCGGCTCGTCTGCCTGGAAGAACGAGAAGAGCCGCGGGATCCATCTCAGGAGGAAAGGCACCTTAGACGGGTAGTCGTAGCTGCCCCGTCGTACTCGGTACGTTGCGCCTTGGTACACGAATGTTTCCTCCATTAGGAAGATCTCTTCCAGCTCCAGCTGGAGTTCTAGAAGCATTGCGTCCAGATCTAGGTTTGGGTTGCTTGCTCGTCGGCTTCGTGCCGCTTCTCGTCGAAGAATGTTAGCCATATACTGGCTCCTTGTGCATGCTACTGAGTGATCTACCCAGTGTTTTTCTTTAGTTCATCACAGGTTACGTAGCACCCAGTTGTACGCCTTCCACGCTCGGTGGTCGTCAGGACGGGACCAAAAGTACATGGTTCCGGCTACGGTTGTCGCTAGGGGTGCCAGGGCCACGATTGCTACAGACCACGCCACTGCGGTCTTTACGTGACCTTTTACTGTCTTAGGTCGTCGTTTCTTTTTCATCTACGTTACCTTCTAGGTAACTCACGGCGGATTTCAGTAACTCAACAGTGTCTCCTAGGAAACCTAGCCCCAAATTACAGGTCCTGCACAAAATCCCCCTAACTAAGCCTGTTGTGTGATCGTGATCTGTATGCCACGATTTATTAGCTCCAGGAGAGCCCGTACCACACACAGCGCATTTGTTTCCTTGTGCGTCGAATAGGCTGTGCCACGCGTCCTTGGTAAGGTTAAACCGGGCAAGCCGTGATCGCCACTTAGCGTCTTCCCGTATGCAGGACTTGCAGGAATGGTGCCACTTCTGGTACCCCGTCCTGCAATGTGGCTTACCCGCTTTATAGAAGTTCTCCTCGCTTAAGGAGAAGATTTTACGGCAATCTCTGCACACTCGTGTAGGAATCTTCTGATCTTTAAACCACTCATTAACCGCCTTATACTCGGCTTCAGGCGGGCAAGAGATTCCTAGGCTCTGTTCGGTAGTCCAGCCCCTACTTTTCCTCCTGCGATATGTGCAATCCCTAACGGCATAGTGCTCCTGCGCCGCCGTTATAGACTCGAATAACTTGTCGCCTACTTGTAAACTTACTTTCTGCATAACTACCCTCAGAAGTATAATAGGCGATAATTTCACCTGTCACATAACTTCCTCAGGGTCTACGTAGTCGTCCGAATTTTTCGAAATGCCCTCGAGCTCTGCAAACCAGTACGACTTATATTTGTATATCGCCGACAAGTCTTGGTCCTCAACACGTAGACATACGCCTTCGCGTAGATGTCTAGAGTCCAGCGTAGACCGGCCATCAGCTACCACACCGCACGCCCTCATGAGTGCCTCGGTGTCCCCGTCGTACAAGAACCTACGGTACGTAGGCACAGGGTCTAGACCCAGCTCCTGGCATCGTTGTACTGTCTGTGCCCACGAGTAGTCTATCTCCACGCCATCGGGAGATCTCATAGACATGCGGTAGACGTACAAGGCGTTCTCGCCCCTGTCGGCGTCACACCCGTATGAGTACACCATTGTATCGGTGCCGTACTGCTTCTTCAGCTCCTTGTCCGTTATGCCGTGGCTTTGCATGATCGGGCGATTGGGCTCTGAGAACCCTACGATCTCGTAGTAGACTGACTCACCCATGGCCAGCCCCATGTCCGCGAACCTATCGTGTACCACGTGGCGGTAGACGTCAGGGTGTGTGCAGTTGCCTGCGTTCTCGTCAGGATTCAGTACGGTGTTACGTGTGCCCGTTATCAGCTTGTAAGCGTACTCTGGCTTGATTAAGTAGATCCACCAGAATAAGCGGTTCCACCAGTTCTGCCAGGTCTTTAGATCAACCTTGGCCCAGACGTTTCCTGTACGCCCGCTGGTGCCGTGCAGCTTCTCGGTTACAGTGATCAGCGCTCCTTGAGGGATACGTCCAACGCTGTACCTAAGCTTCTTGGTGTCCGGATGTCGGGCTAGTGCCGCTGCGTAGATGCTCGGTGTCTTGGCCTTTCCTTGACGTGCCATTGCTCGTCGGGTGGCAGGCGTGTAGTACTTGCAGCACACCGGGTGCCCGCCCAGCTCTGTGAACTGGTGACCTTTGTCAACCAGGCTTAAGTCAACACCTGTCCACTCTAAAGCAGATAAGCTGGTCCAGTACCCTTCCGACTTTTCCTTACGGAACTTCTGAGCTCGGACGCGTCGGTTGGCGTCGAAGAACCCACCCATCGGCTGCTGGGTATCCGGGTGCTTCCTGTAGAGGTTGTTAGTCATGCACATCTCATGTGACAGCTGTAAATCACATGGAAAGAACACACCTAGCGTGCCCTCTTCCACGTCCAACCCAACCACCACTTGGTGACCGGCCACGGTTGCTAATCGCAGCCGGTCGGCGTTGGGGTGCTCCCGTACGTTAACAACGGGAGCGATGATTGCTAAGGATGTCATTGTATCTCTGTTGTAGGCTCCTTGTAGATGGCTTGACGCACGTCGCGTCGTAGCTCTTTGTCGGAAGCGAGTAGCGGTGGTAGCGTCTTGATTGCTGTGTCCAGGTAGGTCTTCAACACTACCTCTTTCCACTCTACCTTAGGGTTGGTGAACGTCTCGCCAGTAGGGCTAACGTTATCTACCAGTTTTGCCTCGCGGTACACCAAACTACCATAGTAGTCGGGCTTGTCGTCTCGTTGGACACGACGCTTGCTGTCGTCGATTAGTAGCCGCATTGCGTGCGGAAACGTAGTACGCTTCAGCTCTGTTTGGACGTGGATGGGTGGGTAGGGCAGAGACCTCTTCATCTCAAAGAAAGCTCGAAGGACTCCTTCAGTGAGTATGCTCGCTGACACGGCGTGGATAGAGGAATCCAGTCCTCCCAGCCAGCTGCTGTTCGAAAGACCCTCATTCTCCATGACAACTATTAGGTTGCGGCCGTAGATGAACATGACTCGAACGTTCTGCAGCCTCTCTCTGGCCTTAGAGGCACCTTCGAGCAAAGAGAACATCTTGAACTCTTTGAGCGCCTTCGCACCCACTACCTTGGCGGTGATAACGACGGCGTTGTCAGGGGCTTTGGCGGGTTTCATCAGTCCAAGTCCTCATCTACTGCCATAGGCATCACTACCTTGGACGTTGCTTCAGCTATCGACCGCTCTTCCGCTGCTGTCAGGAATGACTTCATAACACCGACCACCCAGAACCCCACCCCCGTGACCCACATCACAGGCCAACTTATGTAGCATTTCCAAGGCCTGTCCAGGATAGCGTCCACGTCTTCTCTCAGGACGTACACAGCCTTCGGGTCGGGCAAACACGCAGCCAGTTGATCGAGCGCAGGCACGCTGCCTACCGGGTACGCCGAGTTCCAGTAAGTCCTCTTGACTTCTTCCTTCGTGTACGTGTTGAGAGGGAACCACGCATTCCATAGTCTAAGGGTGATGTCACCCATCGAGAGGTAGAAGACCGCGAAGAGTCCGAGATGGAACAAGAAAACCATGACTTTTTATCCTATGGAAAGGGTGGGGTTGTTTTGCGAGCTTCGGCTAGATACTCAGCGTGGTCATCCGCATACGGAGAACCATCTACTTGTACCACAATTGGTTGTCCTATACAGCTTTCGTGGTTGGAAAATACCAGACCAGTAAGCCGTCCTCCGTAGACACACCCGGTATCTATGCCTCGGGCGTGCTCAGTCTCAATGAAGCTACCGTCTTCAGTGACTCGATGTAGGTGCCCGTATATGACAGTACCGAATCTACCGTCGTAGTCCTCGCACCAGAACCTGTGGTGCAGCTGTGTGTCATATACGCCTATGAGATTCCCTCTGGCATCTACACACCGTGCCCATTTGAGGCCACCCCACTTCTTCTTGTCGCTCTTGGTGAACGAGCTCCAGGGCCGTCCTTCAGGTGGTAGCGCCTTCAGTCGAGGGGGTATGCCTGCGTGTACTACGACGTGGTTGTGTTCTGTCATGGTGTAAGCTACGACCGCCTGGTTCAGGAAGGCGTAGTCCTCGTCGTCAGCTGCTGCGTAGAATGCAGCAAGCTCGCCGTGTCTGTCGAGACAAGGGTTGGACTTTCCACTCTTCTCTCGTCGCCTTTCGTGGCCACGGTAGCGTATGTGTTTGTCCTCGTGGTTACCGAGTACCAACACAACGTGTCTGAGTTGACGGACGTACCTCACAGTCTCGTGAGGCTTGGGTCCTTTGTCCAGCAGGTCGCCAACGAATACCAGCAGGTCGTCGTCGGGAGAGTAGCTACAAGCCTTAAGCAAGGCCTGCAGCTCATCCAAGCACCCGTGGACATCCGATATTACGATTGTCCTGCGTAGCGTCATACCAGTAGTTCTAGTTGTGCTCCAGTGTATAGGTAGCGAATGTCGGGGGAGGTAGATGGTGCCATATGTAGAAACATAGGGCCCCCTTCTGATGTGGTCTGGTTTACGAGTACAGGTCGCACGCTGAGTACGTTGATACCCAGAGGCCCGAACGTGTCTGGCTCACCAAGTACACGGTACACAACCGTTCCATCCTCGATACCTGCGTCGTTGTCCTTTACGGTGAAGAAGTCGCCAACTGCAAGGTCGAAGAACGTTACCTCTTCCAGACCCCGGAAAGGGTCCGACATGTTGGTTACTAGGTGGAACGATCTGGCCGTTTCGACCATACCGTCCTGTTCGCTATCTGTCGCTACGACCTTACACAGGTCACGTAGAAACACAAGCGTGTCGAACAGGGTTTCCGGCATGTATTCGTTGTAGCCTTCTAGGCTGTGGGGTGCTGTCATGTCTGCTACTGCGGTCGTTTGGGGAATCCGAGGTTGAGTAGAGTTCGCTTCACCATCCTATGGTTCAGCATCTTTCCGTTGAGTGTGGGAAGTCCGGGACTACGCCAAAAGAAATCGGAGGCGATGCTGTCGGCGTATTCGCTCTTGCTGGCCTCTGCGTACTCCTTGAGCTCTTCGACTATGTCGCCGTGGTAACCCGACAAATACATGAACTCCAACGAATCCGCCAAAGATTCAGGTGCTCCTTCAGGGAGGTACGTAAAGTTCTCCTTGTACTTACGTCTTAGCTCTTTAAGAGCTTCCGACGGGTCAAGGGGAGGCACTGCTTCATTGCGGTACTTGGTGACAGGGTAGCCTTCTCGTAGGTCGTAGTACCTGTTGATGAGGTTGTGCATAGCCTCATCTTCATAGCAGGCGCGGCACCACACCCGCATCCACCCCTTGGACGTCTGAATGTCCTCCTCAGATGCACAGCGTTCGCAGACTTTCGAAGACCGTTTCTCGTACTTGGTTAGTATCGCCTGCACGGGGCTAGGTTGGCTGCCTTCGTAGTGGTACGTGCTAGTGTAGACGCGCAACAGACCGAACTTCTGTTTGATCTGCGTGTAGTAGACCTTCTCTAATCCCTCTGCCAGAGCGTCGTTGTACGCTTTCAATTCTTCCGACTGCGCACGTATGATACCGTACCAACCCTTGCCGCAGGTGATGCCTCTGCCCATACAGGACTGCATCTCTGACTGCTCCCATTCCTGAAATAAAAACGGGAAGTCGTCCACTAATGCGAGCTCTTCTTCGCTCGCTTGTTCTCTATCTGCCATTTTCTACCTTCGTACGTCTTAGCAGGCCACGGAGGTTCTCCCACTTGCCTTGCTCTTCGTTGATATACTCTTCAGTTACTCTTGCGCACCACCGCACATCGTTCTTTCTGACTACCTGGCCGTTGACCTCTTCGAAGTTACTTTTCATAACTCTTCGCAGTATCAGCCAGCCTGTTGAGTGCCTGTAATTCGCCTTAGCGGGCACCAACTCTGTAACCACGAAGTAGCCGGGCGTGTAACAGGTTACCAAGTCCCCCACAGCGAACCCTTCCAGCTCCTCAAGGTCTGCTTCATTTGTCATATACTCTCCTAGCTAAAAGCGTTGTGAGTTACCTGCCTATGCCCCAGTACAGGAGTTCTTGGTCCAGCTTCTTGAGCAGGGCCTCTTCCTTTGGTGTTCGGGTCCTAGCAGACTCTTGTCTCAACGTCTCTGCTATGGCACGTACCTCTTCTTTCGTTAGATACACTGCTTTCGTTGACATATTTTATTTCCGTTAAATAGGGAATTGGTGAGCCCGCTCGGAGTTGAACCGAGGACCTAGGCGTTAAAAGCGCCTTGCTCTACGCTGCTGAGCTACGGGCCCAATTCCAATTATTCTTTGACGGTGGGAAGGGGAGGAGTCGAACCTCCGACACATGGATCTTTAATCCACTGCTCTACCGACTGAGCTACCGTCCCGGGTTGTTATGACCTTCACGTAGGTGATATCTGATGTCATCACCACACATCAAGCCCTCTGTAGGCGAGGCCGACGTTGTGGCGATGTGCATTCCACCACGATCTGCCGGGTAAAGTCTACTATTCTTTACGTACGTGAATTTTCGCTTGGAGCCCTTGGGCCAGCGCGCGACTTCCTTCCCATCCTTGGAATCTTTCACATACTCGTACATCGAACAGCATTCTTCTCCGTACTCTCGAAGTACGAGGTACTCTCCATCCGCCACTATCTCGTAGTGGAAGAAGGAGTTAAGTCGTACCGATTTATTCTTCATGCTCTTACTCCTTCACAGCTGAGCTGACTTCGCTGGTTACTATTCAACTCTAACGTCCCAGGACCACCCCAGGTAATCTAGTAGAAACTCCAGGACTGACTCTTCGCACAGAGCGTCTTCCCAGTCGATTCCGTGAGGGCCTACGTATCCGTACCCGCTGAACTCCGTAGACGACATCTGCTTGTCAGTTTCAACAGCTCTCGTAAACTCTGCGATCTTACGGGACAGCTCCGTGGCCCACGCTCCGTTTACTTCGGGGTACCTTGTGCGCATACGCCTAAGGTCGTCCAACAGATCATGGCCGAAGTAGGACATGACTCCAAGATCGCCAACTCGCTCTGCAGTGCACATTCCAGCAGTGTTCGTGAAGTCCAAGTACACGTCTGAGGACATGACTACCCTTCCATAGTTTGTTGGATGCAGGTGCGGGAATCGAACCCGCGACCTCCCGGCTTATGAGGCCGGCGCTCTACCAACTGAGCTAACCTGCGTCGTTTAGTTCTCTTATTTGTCCTGCCTCGATCATCTTCCAGATGCCGGACCAAACCGTGCCCTCCGGGAAATGCTCACAGGCAACGTTGAAGTTGCAGATGTTGGACGATATCCCGTAAGGTGACTCGTCGGTGGCGTAGCGTAGGGTGAGTACGGATCCCTTCTCGTACGCTACGCCAGCTACAGTGCGAAAGCCTCTCGTGACCTCCCACCTGGACCCGCCTATGGGCACGGGCATGTTTTACTCCTAAGCTTTCCCAAAGAAAGATAGAGCAGGGGGTACGCGTGTGCGTTAGCACCTCGGTCCCTGCTCTATCTACTTATACCTTATGTGGTGTGGTTATCGTGAACGGAGCTTGTCCCACTCTTTGGCGTTGCTAGTGGCCAAGTCCGTCAGCACTTCGTCTATGTCCTCGAACTTATCTGGATCCAGCGCACGGGACAGCAGTACAGCCATCTCCCTCGCGTCTTCCACGTCTGACCAAGCGTTGTCTTCCGCGTCGTGCACGCTGAGTTTCACAGGCTCGGACGCATCTCTAGGCGCTATGATTCGCACGGCGATAGCCTTCGTAGACGCAACGTCCATGAACGATACCGCGTAAGACGACTCACTTCCTGGGAGAGGAAGCCCCATACGTGACAACCCTGCGGGGCTGGCCGACGTGACTACCGTGTGTCCTGTGACATGCCTGCAGCGCTTTCGCCAATCCTTCTCTCTAGCTACTACTGCACGAGAAGCAGCTTTCAGTAGTTCTGTGTGGTAAAGCGCGTAGCTTACGCCGACGGGCTCGTAAGTGCGCTCAGTGTCTCTGAACAACATTTTTTTCCTTTTCCTTACTCCGGTGTTTCGGTGAGCCAACCTATGCTGAGCACCAACAACTCTCCGCGGGTTACCTTGGTGACCTGGTGGTGCACGTGGTCAGGACGGAAGCACATCAGCCTCCACCACTTCCTAGGTGCCTTCAGTAGTTTTACTTCACCGCCTTCTTCGGGCTCTCGCAGCGTTATGTTGAGCCGTCTGTGTATATACCCTGGCATGGGATCTACGTGGGACGGGATGCTGGCGCCCTGTGGTACGCGAATGAGTTGTACATCTAGTATTGACGTACATAACAGCAGAAACTTTTCATAGCCTCCGCCTAGCTGTCCTGGCCGCCATAGCCAGAGTCTATCTATTAGTCGCAAATTGCTCCTTAGGCAGTGTAGCGTCTGGACAAGTCATTCAGCTCACCTACCCAACAGGGAATTCCAATTTCGCTAGGTGTATGCGCTCCGTCCATAGATGCGTGGCATGCAGGACAACGTCCTGCTTCACTCTCCGCTAACTTTATAAGGACTGACGTAACCGACACAGATAGCTCCGTTATGTCGTCCAAAAGAGGTAGTACTGCTGGCGGCGCGTTGCCGCTGAGTATTGCGTTTCTGATTTGCAGTCTACCCACTGCTGTTGACCTTTGGGTTTGTCTGGCCGGCAGGTCAAACGTTACCGGCATGTAGTCGGGAGGAGTGAAGGATTCATCCTCTTCATCGTCCATACTAGCGTCACTCAACATCTTAATCAAGTCATCACCGCTAATTGGCACGAACTGCTCTCCGCCTATCTCTAAGGTTTCCCCAGCCTCTTCCTCCAGGTCGCCTATTAACTGCACGTCTGTCACTGCATCGGGCTCGAGCTCACCTACTGCTTGGGACACTACCATGTCCTTCTGCTTGTTTCGTAGCTCCATCTTGTCGTCCTTGCTGTCGTTGACGATAAGTATGCATTTGGTACCAGCTGCTGCTGCAGTTTCAACGACGTCTTCGTCGTCATCCAGGTGCAATGCTGGGTCTATTATGCCCAGCTCAGCCAGCTTCAGGGCAGGCGTCGGTACGTAGTGTACCTCGCTTATCGGCAAGCCGATGCGCGCGCAGTACGTAGCTACGCTATGCTCAGGATCAGCTTCGTCTTCTTCAAATGACCTTTCGGTCAATATGTGAAGCGTTATGTCCTGGTCTTCGTACAAGCTAAGTAGCAGCTGATGGATCTGGTAGCTCACTGCCCCCGGAACCTCCGTGCCATCTTCCTTGATTTCCATCCGGACCAGTGTATTCTCGAAATCACACGTTACTGGTACAGGGTCATCGTCTAAAAGTACAGGTATCTGTAGGTCCATGTATAAATTTAGTGTACTGGGAGATGTTCGGCTAAAGAGAAGAGAGCACCCTAACTGCCCTCTTCCCTGTCTGTGCGCCACAAGCTGCTGCTCATGGGCACAGTGAGCTCATTGAGCCAGGAACTTCTCGTACGCCTTGAGAAGGCGTGTACTTTCGCATCCGTTCTTGCGCATCAGCGCTGGGAACCTTCTGTCCTCCGCCAGGTGTCCGAACGTTCTGAACACTTTGACGAGGTCGGTCTCCGTCAGGTCTACTACACTCTTCGCGCATAGCGTCTCCAGCGCGTCCAGGGTGCGCTTGTCGCTGTTGAACTCCATCATGCGCGCCGCTGCTTCAGCTCGGATGCGTTCCTCGATGTGTCCGCCTACCTGGATTCGGTTTGACTCGCAGTACGCCGTGAGGTTCTCTGTGTTCCAAGGATTCAATGTATCAAACTCCGGTTTTGTGTCGAACGTAAAAGACAGACAGATAGCGTTGAGAAGGAGCTACTTCTTTCTGTCGTCAGTACCTTATACCACGCTTTGTGTTGATCTACCGCACCCAGGCAGGGCAGTCTCTATCCTTCACCCACAGCTCACCTTGTACGTGCTGAAACGTGGTATTGGTGATGTTGAGACTTTCCATCTGCCAAGTAGACACTGCGTTACCTGGAGGCGCTACACACAGCACGGCAGGCACCTTGTTCGCTTTTGTTATTTTGCCTCTGTGCAAATTTACACGGCAGTTTTCGCACGTATTCATGTCTGTTCTTTTCCTTTCAAGTGTTTTACAGGTGTTTTAGCTAAAAACGAGGGGCGCTAAGCCGACCTCGTCTGCAGGGCCGTACCCGCCTAGCCCTGGCTGACTCGTTCCTACTGTGGTGCAGGTTCCCCTCTGTCTGCACCTGTATGTTGAACGTTCGCATAGGGGGTATCGCCATTGGAGGCCCATGTGCCTTATCGCTATCCCTCTGCGCTTCCCTAGCAGTGTGGTGGACACTGCTACTAAACTGATCCCTGGGTCAGAGGTGGGGTACCAATGACTACTTCAAGGACCAGCACATCGCTCGGACACACACACTGCCACCTGCAGAGCTATCACATCCTAATCGTCCGAACTCGACATAGGCAGGGGACTAGGCTTTATCCGCCGTCACGTCCTATCCCGACCAGGAGTTGTACGCCTCTACCGGCGCTTTCAAGGACACTCCTATCCTATGCCTCTTCCCTCAGCTGCCAACGACTTCTTGCTTAAGGGGAGGTGTGTCTACTGCTTTTACCACAGACCGGCGTAGTTTTACAACGTAGCGCTGTTACCGATCATGAACTCCTTCCAACGCTTGTTGGAGACTCCGGGCGGACGATTGGAAGGGCCCGTGAATGGGCCACGATGTCCTCCCGAGGTACTGTGGGTACGGAACGGCTTCCGACGGTTCTTGCCCTGGCCAGGAGTGCTGACCATACGCGCTTCGTTGTCGCTCTCAGCGTTGGCCAGGTCGGCTTCGGTCCAGCGCTTGCTGAGACGGAGCTTCTTGCGGGCCTGGCGTCGAGTACACGAGAGCTGTCGAGAGAGCTCCACGACCTTGTTGTGTCGATCGGCATCGAACGCGCGCTGCGCCGCGACCTGTCGATCACGAACAGTATCCGGCACGCCTCGCTGAGGCACCTTCTTCTTGCTCTTCTTGCTCTTCTTGCTGCGGGTCCGACGAGAAGGCTTTCCCTCCACTCGGTTGGCCTGGGCTACCAGCTCCTTCGTGGAACCGGCGAACTGCTGTGCGGGCGAGTCCTTCGTCTGCTGCATGGAGCCTTACCCTCTTTCGTCGTTGGTGGGTGAATAAATAAGATAGGCTGAGATTAGGCCTTTCTTATAGTGATCTTTCGAACAGATTATTACTTTAGTTTTCCTGTTCTTGTCCACGCAGATTTCTCCACATAATCACCAGAGCCGCCGTTTTGTTTACAGGACTGGCAGTAGTCCTATGTAGTCTGTGCTTATGCAGATTCTTCCACCTTGACCGACTGTACGTGTCGACCTCGATAGCTTCTACTACATACCCTCAGCCTTTCGGGCTTTGGGTGGCTGTGCAGGGCGAACCCTTTCCAGCTCTCTTTAGGCTTCCTTGTCAGTACAGACCATCCTCGCCTGCTTTTGTTTTGTTTTTAATTGGATGAGTGGCTACGACACCACGACCTTCGGGGGGTGAACCCGATTGCTCTACCCTGAGCTATCTTCCATTACCCGACGACACGGGCGAGGAGGAGAGTGCCTGATTTCCCAGGTACATACTCCGCGCCGTCATGTTGTTCCTTGCGGGACCAACGGTTTCACAGGATCCTTTTTCCCAGTGTTTCATGAGAGAATCGCTGCGACACTGAGGTACAGCACTTGACCTTGCTTGGCCTTGCACCGTACGTCTACACATTGAACGCTGCTCACACCTAGATCACCTTGGCGTTGCTTTCTGGCGTAGGACCAACCACACCTTACTTGCCGATCTCGATGTCAGACACACAACAGCGATTACTCACTACTGCGATGTACCATTTCCGAAGGAACCAAGTGGCCGGTTTAGGTAGTAGCGATGCAAGCAACGCCCACTCCCTTCCTTAAGCCTACTTGACTACTCCTCTTTATAGGTCTTGTCCGTTCTGTGCTTGTTTGAGTGCAGGCCGTTCTAGACCTGGGGAGCGCTGGTAAAACACCTTTCCCTTTGTGCCCACTTGCGTGGGTTTATCTCAACGACGTCAAACCGCCGTACAACCTCAGCCATCGCTCTGCTTAGGCGTTACTTTGCTGCCGCGCTCTAGGAGACACGTCAGCGTTGTTACACTTCATCACGTAGAGTCACTGAGATCGTGCATCGATGGCTGTGGTTAACGAGCTCCGGTCTACCTTAAACAGAAGTGGCACAAGTCCACTCCGGCCTCAGGTGACTGGGCTTTTAGCCGAGTCAACTTTCGTTGTCCATAGATGCAATTCAAATTAGTGGGGTTCCTCTTAACCAGCACACAACTCGTGTTTCGCTTTCGCTACTTTAGTCTTGTGTGATGGGGTATCCACCTTCCAGCACCCTCTCGGCTACTAGTCACTAATAAGGCGTGTTCCCCGGACCTTACTAGGGTGTACTGCCGGCACCCTGTAGGGGTGACGTGCTTATACCGTGTACCACGGTGAGCGAGGTTGATTTCTTTTACGCGCTGGGTGCTCATCCTTGTAGGACAACGCTAGCAGGTGTGATACTCGTTAGAGTTCCCCACCGTTATCAACCTTTACGATGCGCTCTGTGGCGTGCTCCGAGACACCGTGATCTCGTTGTGAGGGAGCTTAGTGACGCTTTCTTGCCCCGCGCTTCGGTTGGGGGAGGAGGGAGACGCAGGGCCAAGGCCGCTTGTCACTGCAGTTCGAGGGGTTTGATATTATCTTATCCTCTTGCTGCAGTTACTTATACCTCTTTGAGTAGCCCATTTTTAACCGTTGTGCTATAGCTAAAAGAGAGGGGTGCGTCGTTCCAGCACACCCCTCTCCCCGACCTGTGCCTAGGGACTAGCCCTGGTTGAGGTCGATCTCGCTTCCGATGGCCACTTCGGCCAGGGCCTGGCCCAGGGTCTTGGCCGTGAACTCGCTCGCCTGCCCGATCGAGCTGGACACGGCGGACGCGGCGGCGATGGACGCGGCCTCGCTCGCCTTCTTCTGGATCTCCGGCAGGTTGTAGTTCGGCTGGAACTTCGCGGCCAGGGTCTCCAGATCCACGTCCACGAACAGGAAGTTGTACGACCAGACCTTGCAGGCCTCGGCGGTCATGTACTCCTCGCCCGTGGTGCCCTCGTCCTCCTCGGTGTACGTCTGGGAGACGTAGTTGTGATGGGTGTAGTCCGCGTCCTGGAACTTGAACGTGGACGGGTCCTCCGGACGCGACAGGATCACCGACGGCCACGACGTGCTGTACTCCGAGGGGCGGTCGTTCAGGGCCTTGGACAGGGTGACGACCGTCTCCGCGAGCTTCTCCGTGCTCATGTCCGTCATGTCCGCCGCCCAGGACGGCACCAAGGCCGACAGGGGGATGCTCTGGAACATCAGGTTGAACATGACCTTGTAGTCGTCCATGACCGGGAGGCCGTACACACCACACGGGCCGTTGAAGATCTCGACGTCGACCACGAAGGGCTGGGTCGAGATGTAGATCTCCGTGTGCGCGTTGCCGGGACCGTCGATCTGGAAGAAGTCGACGTCGGAACCGAACGAGCGGACGCCCGGATCCTTGCTGGACATGACCACGAAGTGGATCTGGTTGAGGTCGCCGCCGGACTTCTCGATGATGTCCGTGAGGATGGGGTTGGTCTGGGACGGGATGATGGCCGGGTCGCCCTCGTCGTTGTAGATGGTGCTGAGGAGGGCCGCGGACACGAGGAGCGTCGTGGGCTTGGTGTTGCCGTTGTTGTCGTTGGGCGTGTTGTTCTTGGTCTTGGCGTTCATGATGTTGCTCGAAACCCTTCGAATCGAAAGCGCGGAAGTGCGCCTGTCTGAGCGTGTGCCCAGAGGGACGTAGTTGTTCCTCTAGGTTATCAATACCTTATACCATCTGTAAGTGCTGGGTTATGCACGCTGACAGCTAAAGGAAAGGAAGGAACGCAAGCGCTCCCTCCCTCCCAGTGCAGGGGCGCCTGACTCGCCTTAGACCCAGCCTTACTGGAAGGAGGTGCCAAGCCTTAGGCGCACGCTCAGACTACTTCGGTTATAGGGGATGGAACACCCTACGAAGAGCGTGTAGAAGACACGTCTCTCAACCAACCCGAAGTCAAGGGGTTCTGCAATTCCCTGTCAAGTACTTATACCTTAGAAGCTAAATCTTTTGTACCGCCTTGACCAATGGCCGACCACGCTCAGCATTACCTGTAACGTGGTCGGCCATCTGATCGGGGTACGGCGTGGTGTCCGTGCCGGGGTATCCCCTAGGCCTTGGCGGAAGCGGCCTTGGCGAGCTCCTCCTTGGCCTGCTCGAAGAGGGACATCTGCACGTCCGCGGGGAGGTCTTCGAGACGCATGCCGTTGTCCTCGGCGCCGGTCATGAACCGGTACAGGGCGTAGCCACCCTTGACGAGGCCACCGACGACCACGGTCGCGACGACGCCACCAACGACACCGTTGCTGTGATTGGTGGAGGGGAGCGCGATGATCTTCGGGCCGTTGATGCCGGGGATCTTCGCGATGTTGGAACCGATGCTACGAGCGAACGACTTCATGGCTGTCTCCTTCGTGAATGCCATGGTTTCTGTAGAGAGCCTGCGTATGCATACCCTCACCTTTTCCATCATTCACTTATACCGCCCTGAACACCTTTTTTCGACGTTGATACCAGTAAACGCCCTGTTTTTTGGTGTATTTTGCCTTTTCAGGGGCTGGTACGGTTCATCCAGCCCTTTTTGGCCACTCCGTTGGATCCCAGCCCTGCTTTGGACTTCTTGAGGTTGGGGTTGGCCAGCACCACTACTCCTAGACGTAGCGCAGATACCAACTCTACGTTGTCTGTGCCCGTTATGCGTGTCCAGCCCATGCCTGCGCTGTTGCTGTTGACTACTACGACAGCTCCGGTGGCTGTAGCCGCTCCAGTGCTCAGCGAGTGTTGTGCCCAGTATGCCGGAGCGGGATAACCGTTGGCAGCAGCCCATTTGGCAGCTGCTCTCACAGCCTCCCCGAAGTAGAACTCGATGTGTGGCTTGTAGTACTTGACGGCTGTAGCCAACTTACTCAAGTTCGCGTAGTCATTGCTTAGGTTGCGTATGGGCACTACCTCCCTATGTTGCATACTGTGAAAGTGCACGTCTACCACGCAGTTTCCTGGATGAGACACAGGACTGCCGGGAGCAGTCAGACAGACGACTTCGTACTCCTGTTCGAAGACTATGCCCGATGAGTCCAAGTAGGCTTCGAACGCCACTTTCGACTTGTGTGCTGTGTATATGTACCGACCGTTGCTGGCTTGCACCACAGGCCAGTCTGTAGAATATCCATCCTCGACTGCCCACAACGGACGCGGGAAACCTTTTCCTCCGTTCTTGGGCCGTAGATCCCTCCAATGTTTGACCATGACCCGAGCGGTGCCATAGTCGTTGCAGAAGCGATTAAGTACATATTCCGCTTCTTTTACTTGAGTGGCTGTTACAGGCAAAATGTGCCTCCTTGAGATGTTCGTGGCTTCAATGATGTCCAAGAAGCTTTCGATTGCTTATACCAGTTATACCCTAAAATTGGTGTAGGAGAGCATACTCATGGCTGGACAAGGTACATACAACGTAAACGAGCCCGACACGCACGCAATAGCGCGTACTGACGCCAAGCTGCGGCTCGACAAGGAACAGAGCCGTACTAGAGGTAAGCTCACACGCAGGGGAAAGGAAGACCTTATAGCCTGGAAACAGCTGGAAGACTCAGGAGACCAGCTAAGTGTACTCAACAGGCCTGCCAACGAGGGTCTTGGCATATTTACCGCTATGCTCAAAGCTGATGGGGCCGGCTTGGACGCTACTGGCCGTTACAGTAAGCCTCAGAAACCTCAGTTCACGGGCAGCGCTATCACTGGGGGGATCTTCCCAGACAACCAGCTCAAGTACGCCGCAAAAGGCAATGTCCTCGCAGACGCTGCTGTAGGTGCTACCTTTGGTGGCCTTGGCGGCATGCTCAACGAGATGGGGCAAGCCAAGCTGAGACGCGCTCCTGACGCAGAAGCGATGGTGGGTTACCTTTCTACACCGGAGGGCGTTGGGCGTATGTCTGGCGACCCACAGTTTGCACGGAACGTCCTTGAGAACTACGCAGACGAGTACAAAGAGTCGCTGGGGTTGAAGCCTAAGGGAAACGTGGGTGATGTGGTTAGAGCTACAGGCAAGGGTGCATTGCAGGGTGCTGCTGTAGGTACTGTTGCTGGACAGGTCAGACATATGTTGTCTGGTAAGCCCGTAGGTCTGGGCTAAAGAGGGGCTTTCGCCCACTCAATCAGTGAGGCAGCAGCGACGCTACCAGGAGGACGAACACAACCGTGAAGGACGTCAACCAAACCACTAGGGCCAATCCGCCCCACTGTATCACGAAGTCTTCGTCTTCGTCATCCCAGTCTTCTTCGTAGTCATCGTAGTAGTCGTCATCCCAGTCTTCTTCGATGTCCATGGAAGTTCTTTGCCTTTCTTTGCAAGCTAGAGGCAGACCCACGTTCAGTGTGAGCCTGCCACGTCCCGACAACCTTTTACCGTGCGACTGGTTGAAGGATGACTGCCTGGACGTTCTTTCAAGTACTTATACCTAAAAGAGAAGGGTCGTTTGCACGTCCCCGCTCCTCCACGTCTCGGCACTTACGTACCGAACAGACTCTCCGGGTTTTTCCATCAGCCTGCATGCTAGTATTACTTTCGACGTGTTTTCCTTTTCCCTAGGAGATGCTGCAGTGTTTGGGACAGCAGGTGCAGCGCTTGCCCACGACCTTCCGTGCGACCACGTCCGCCGTGTAGGCGGTGGCGTAGAAGACGGTGGCGTAGACGACGGTATCGACGATGAGCTTGAACGTGGGGACCTCCTTCAAGTTGTTCCCAGTTGTTTTTCCATCCTGTCAACGCGTGGTACTATACCTCGTGCTTCAAGTACTTATACCGGGATTAAAGTGTGTTTTAGCTAAAAGAGAAGGGCACTCGTTAGACTGTTCCTGGCCCCTCTCTTTCCACGTCTCGACCTCGTTACCGAGACCGAACAGACCCTCCGCGTTTTTACATCGGCCTGTGTATGTTTTCGACGTGTTTTGTTTGTGCTAGAGGTTATGGGCCTCGAGCATGTTGTTGAGGTGCTCGTAGGCGTCGCTGCCCTTCCGGTAGCTTACGGAGCCTCGTCCACGGTAGCGCACCGCGATCCACTGATCCGTCTTGGACGGTCGTCGGTAGACGTACACGTGCGTGGGGCGGTTGATGTCTACGTACACGTAGTAGGTTACCGGGTCGATGCTGCGAATAGCCTCGTAGACGCGTCCCTCCTCCTTGATCGTGTCCGGCTCGAAGTCTTCGCCCTTCCAGGACATGCAGCGGGGCTCGTTCTTATCCTCGTCCAGGTCGAACCCGCCGTGCCCGTAGGGGTACGTCTTGTCCTTGTTCTCCACAGCCTTCTCCTCAGTTAAGGCTTATAGTTATCCATCAATAACTTATACCCTAACTAAAGCGTCTGTTGGGAGTAGTAGAGAATTGCTGAAACAGCCAGGACCAGCGCGAACTTACCTGGCGTGCCTATGAATGCGTTGAGGAGCTTTGCTGTTGCCTTTGCTATCATTCGAAGTCGTTCTCTGTTGGGTTGAGGTGTGCTGCTAGTACTTGGAAGACGTGGCTGCCCCACATATGCTAGTATCGAGGCTACAACTGTGTACTCGACGACTGTGGTGAAGAGAGCGTAGTTCTTCACAGCTTGCTTGTACTCTTCTGAGAACTTGCTTTGGTTATGCTTTGTTTTCTTTGCTGCGTTGTTATCGTTGACTTATACCTTGAATTGCTCTAATATCTCTTTGGGTGCCAAGCTCACCCGTACCATATAAAAACAGCAGTTGTGGCGAGGACGCCCATTCCAAGTCCACCAAAGATTACAAATCCCCCTGCGAAGAAGCAAAGTAAGAATACGAACTAGCCGAGTCCACGATCCGGCGCACTCCGGTGGGTTGCCTTAAGACCTCCAACCATAGAGGCGGGAGCATAGAGTACACTTCCTGTACTCGTTAGAAATCTTATCTTGCAGATACCTAGTAGAAAATTCTTCTACTAGGCTTTTTAGGTTTTGTGGTGTGAACAGTTGGAGTTTTTGCGCTTACATTTCAATACATTGATGTATTAGCGATGTCATCTCTAAGTAGCTGTAATTACTAAGGTTTGTATAGTAGTGTATTTTTACTGTACAGTAAATTTTCTAAGCAAAAACAGGTACTTAGGGCTCTTATTAATTAATATTTATCTTTATAAGATATAATATATATATATATACAGACGAACAAAATGATACAAATAACACACATCACACACTCAGTATAAAAATGAAAACATAAGAAAAAGTATATAAGTGTATATGTATATATTTTTTTTGTACAGTACCGAAATAAAGGTAAAAATAGCACATAACTACATGATATTACTGAGGAAAAGGGGGTGTACTTAAGGTATACGTTTCAATACAAACCCTAATGATTACAGGTACTTAAACCTTACATCTACTGTACACAAATGTACACAAATGTAAGCGCAAGCTAAACGAAGAGGTATGACCAGCAGGATTCTACCCCTTCGAATTTCCTTTCATGACTTACTCCTCGCTGCTTTAGCCGATGTCGGTGTCCGCTTCCAGGATTGTATCACCGACGTCGAGGTACAGCACCACCATTGCTCCGCGGAGGAGCCAGCGGGACAGCGGGCTGAGGCCACTCGTGGCCCACCACCAGAGGCTGAGCGTAAGCACATCCCCCTCGTCGATTCTGACCTTGAGACGCAACATTGTGTACATCTCCTTTCACCTACTTATACCCTGTCACGTGAAAGACTTGGAATCTAAATAAAATACTCCCTTATAGGGCAAAGCAAAGGCAACGCAGTTCAATGCGTACACCCTTGCTTTCACCCCCGCCACAACGTGTTTCTCTTTGCC
>Ga0114933_10002443_pt1 | contig 19310 bp, 14 predicted proteins | sample 4SBtaG_FD_89691 | JGI IMG/M metagenome (GOLD analysis project Ga0114933, IMG submission 89691) | Deep subsurface microbial communities from Kolumbo volcano to uncover new lineages of life (NeLLi) - 4SBTROV12_W25 metaG | ecosystem: Environmental > Aquatic > Marine > Volcanic | place: Kolumbo... | reverse complement strand
TTTACCACCGCGGTTGGGATCATCACGGAAATGTAAAAGCTGCGAGTGCCAATACTGCCAAAATCGTTGATCAAGGTGCCTCAGCCTTGATTAAAGATCTAAAACAACGTGACATGCTCAAAGACACTCTCGTCATTATGGCTAGTGAGTTTGGCCGCACGCCGATGGCACAAGGAAGTGGTCGCGATCATCACATCAAAGGCTACTCAATGTGGATGGCCGGTGGCGGTATCAAGGGTGGTGTCACACATGGTGCAACGGATGAACTGGGCTACAACGCAGTCGATGACGTGGTCAGTGTTCACGACATGCACGCCACGATGTTACATACACTTGGAATCGATCACAAGAAAATGACCTTTCGTTTCCAGGGACGTGACTTCCGCCTGACAGATGTCGAAGGCGAAGTTCTTAGCGGACTTTTAGCGTAGGTGGCTAATGAGCGACCAATTCAATCAAGATGACCCGGTTTTGCTTGAACCAATTCAGGCTGCGCAAGCGGTGCATCGTGCACCTGAATCCGCAGAGCCATCCAATCCAGATGCTGTACGAGAAACAGCACCACATAGCGTCGTTCCAACGGTAGGCGAAGCAAATGGCCCAACCGGCGAAATACTTGAATTCGATCCCGATGATACAAGCCACAGGATGTGGGCATTCATGCTCGGAATAACGAGTATCATCTTCGGATTTATTGCACTAATTGGATCGCTCATCAGCGTTATCGGAGGCGCAGCGCTTTGGGTGGCGATTCCAGGGTTAGTTACTGGCGCACTAGGGCTCTTTCATTCACGTCACTTACCGAGCGCAGTCACCGTGCCAATGTTAGGCACATTTCTCGCGGTGATTGCCACTGTGAATTCTATGAATGCCAGTCGAAGCGGCGGAGAACTTAGCGGCCTCGGAATCGGCGGTGACGCAAACGCCGTTCAGCAACAGGTTGAGCAAATAATGGGCGGCAACGGAAACGGCGGAAAACAAGGTGGACCGCTGAATGGGCTACCGTCAACACAAGAATCTCTCGACAACATACGTAAATACAAAAATACCGTTGACGGTCTACTTGATGGTTCATTTATGAAGGAAAAGTAGCACACAGTTTAGTGTGTACTCTTCCAAGCATTGCAAATAATGGACGTTGAGTTTATCGTGAATAAACCTACCCAATGCGGTGTGCATTAACCTTCCCACCTAAAAGCACACCTCACGTGTAATTCCACTGGAATGAGTCCGGTGGCTTCAACTGCATGGATTGCTTCCCGCCACTCCACACCAATTTACACGGCTGCTTAATCCTATGAATCTCCGACTGGAATCAGTCTCCCACGAGGAAGGATCCATGATCGAATTTCCGAAGTTGCCTGCCACGATTGGCCGCAGTGACGACTCCGATGTGCAGCTGGATGACCGCTGGCTGAGCAGACAGCATTGTGAGCTCGATGTCCGCGATGGTGAAGTAGTATTGCGTGATCTGGGCAGCAAACACGGTACCTTTGTCAATGAAGCGCCCATCGATGCCACTGAAGTTCAGCCCGGCGATGAGATCCGCGTTGGCTTATCTCGATTTGTGGTACGATTTGGATAATGCTTGACCTGCTCGCGGGTCGCTCTTTTTCAAATTCAACTGACATATATTACTGCCTTCCCTGCGCTCTCGATGTTGCCGGTGCAGAATTCAGCTAAGGAGACAAACTAGTGGTCAAGACAGCCAGCACGATGCTATCACTCGGGACGAGTGCGCCGGACTTTTCGCTTATAAACGTGGACAGCACCCAAGTATCACTGTCCGACTTTGAAGGAAAGTCAGCACTTGTGGTGATGTTCATCTGTAACCACTGCCCGTTCGTGAAACATCTGGCTGATGCACTTGCTGTCTTTGGAAGAGAAGTGCAGGCTAAAGGAGCGGCGGTTGTGGCAATTAGCAGCAATGACGTTGCAAGCCACCCAGCAGACTCGCCCGAACAAATGGTTCACGAATCTGAGAATCGTGGTTATACCTTCGCGTATCTATATGACGAAGACCAAGCCATGGCCAAAGCATATCAGGCTGCCTGTACACCTGACTTCTTTGTGTTCGACAGCGACTTCAAACTCGCTTATCGAGGCCAATTCGACGACAGTCGACCAGGAAACGATATTCCGGTAACTGGAAATGACTTGAGGGCAGCTGTCGATGCAGTTGTTGCCGGTACACCTCTGAGTGAAAACCAGACACCAAGCATCGGTTGCAATATCAAGTGGATTGAGGGGAATGCTCCTGAATACTTTGATCCTCAAGGCACGGCTTAATCCAAACACAGCGGTTCAATGTTTTACATCTAACCACGTGCCGGGAAGTCTAGCAGCACTTTCAGGGCGCCATCTTTGTGCCCCTGGAATACCTCGAAGGCCTCTTGAATATCTTCCAGCTTCATGTGGTGAGTACAGATCGGTGACACGTCGATACGCCCTTCACTGATCCACCGCATAGCCAATGGGAAATCGAGTCCGAAGTCCGGGCCAACGGTGGTGTACATGGTCAGATTCTTCCAGAAGAATTCAAAGATATTGAATTCCGGAACAGTCTCCGGTGGCACACCAAAGAAGAAAACGGTGCCATATGGTCGACACATTTTGATGCAAAAATTTAGCACCTGTTCGCGGTGACCAACAACTTCGATCACCAGATCAGGCAGTTCGCCACCAAGCGCATCTTTTACTTTTGCAATCGAGCCATCGTCATCATCCGGATCCACCAGAACTGTATGAGTTGCTCCCATTGCAGGCGAAGTCTTAAGGCGACTTTCATCAACATCACATGCCACGATTTGATTCGCACCAAGTTGACGCAGTGTGGCATTAAACAATTGTCCCATCGGGCCCTGTCCCACGACGGCCACATTCCATCCAACAATCGGCGGCAGCTTGCGCAACGCGTATAAGACCGTTCCCAGTGGCTGTGCCATCAACGCCTGTTCTTCCGGCTTTCGATCATCTACAAAGATCGCCTGATTTTCAGTCACGACGAAGCGTTCCTGCATTCCCAGTTGCTTGTATGGAACGCAAAGGACTCGATCACCAACTTTGAATTTAGAACCGTTCGTATCAACAACGGTGCCAATTAGCTCGTGAAGAGAATGGCCTATTTCCGGTGGATATGTCGGATAGTCCGCTTCGTAATACAAGAGATCGCTTCCGCACAAGCAACCAAGCTCTGGTTGGAAGATGATGTCGCCACCCGGGCTGTTTTCCAACGTAGGTTCTTCGACATCGATTAATCTGATCTGCTTGTGTCCGTAGATTTCGCCAGCTAACACGTTGGTTTCTCCAGAAATCTAACACCGTTTGATCACCAAGGATCGTGACCATCCGATGCTGTTGTTGTTATTGGATTTACTGCTTGTTGAGTTTCCATGATACACCGGGGCGAGCGACACGAAAGCTCACCAGGCGGCCATATTCCATTTCGGTGACGTAGCATGTCTTTCCGTCAGGTCCACCAAAACAGATATTACTCGGCTTGCTGCCGAGAACGTCGATCTCTTCAAGGATCTTTCCTTCGGGACTCATGATCACCACCGTTCCTTTGCCATGCCGAGTTATGTAAAGGTTTCCGCCGATATCACACCGCATTCCGTCAAATCCAAAATCTGGGAATTGGCGTAACAACTTTTTATTGCTAAGCGTCCCGTCCTTGGCGATATCAAAGGACCAGACATTGCGTTGAACGGATTCATTTACGTAAAGGTGCTTACCGTTCGGACTCACTTCGATGCCGTTAGTGGTACCCATTCCGTCGGCAAGTAGTTGAACTTTACCCTTATTGGAAATCCGCCAAAGCTGACCAGTGCTCTCTCCCCAATTCGGGTCACTCGCATATAGATTTCCCTTTGCATCAATCGCTAGATCATTAGGTTGATTCATTTTGTCATTGTGAGCAAAGACTGTCAGCTTGCCCGTTTTCGCGTCTACGCGAAGCACATTGTGCTGTGGATAATCAGCGATATACATATTTCCCGACTGATCAAATCGGATGCCATTACCGACACTTCCTTCGGGTAATTCAATAAATAAACTCGCTTCGCCCTTTGGGGTGACCTTGCCGATCGTGCCTTGCCTGGCAAAGTTCACAGCAAAGACATTTCCTTGTGTGTCACAGGCAGGGCCTTCTATTCCACCAGTAAAGGAATCTTTAGCTGTAATCGGTTTAGCTTGATATAGAGGCTCCTTATCGTCTGAACTTACGGCCTGTAGCGATGCAATTGCCAACAGTGCTGTCAGCGTTACTCCAAATCTGCTGAACGACATAATGGTTCATTCTCCAGTTAATCGGTGAGTGCTTGAAACAATTCCATTAGACGCCTTTCGATTCCGGATGCAAGCAGGACGGATGTTTTGGCAGTCCGCATTTTTTCTGGCAGTCTGCAAGTCTCGAAGTTTGAATGCATGCATCACTGTGTATTCGCGCAATTCCCCGAGCGGTATGATGGGAGTACTCCGCGACGGACGATATGCAGTCTCATTACTCAAGATGTGAAAGTCACCTTATGCTGTTTCGAACTACTTCATCCGTTTTGTTATTCGTATTCGCCTTGGGCATTTCGTCCGGTAGCCTGATGGCACAGAGAGCCTCACTCTTTGAGTCAGTAAACAAACGTGATAGCGAATCCTGGGATGCAGCTTTGCAGATTTGGGAATGGGCTGAACCAGGCTATCAGGAATCCAAGTCGTCGGCACTGTTGGCGGATATGCTCAAGGGGCACGGATTCAAGATTGATAAGAAAGTCGCGGGGATCCCAACCGCATTCACTGCAACATTTGGTTCCGGTAAACCCGTCATCGGAATACTTGGCGAATACGATGCACTGCCAGGACTGTCGCAAGCTGCCAAACCCATTCGCGAGTCGCTTGCAGAAGGTGCATACGGTCATGGATGTGGACATCATCTATTCGGTGTCGCGTCTGCCAGCGCTGCCATCGCGATCGCTGAACAGATTAAGGACGGGAAGATCTCCGGTACCATCCGATTCTACGGTTGCCCGGCAGAGGAAGGCGGGAGTGCTAAAGTCTTCATGGTGCAGGATGGGCTATTTAAAGATTGTGATTCAGTTCTCCATTGGCATCCGAGCAGTCAAAATGCAGCAGGCGACCGCTCAACACTGTCACGTAACGCCGTTAAATTTCGCTTCCATGGAAAAAGCGCACATGCTGCGGGCGCACCGGAGCAAGGACGCAGTGCGCTGGATGCAGTGGAACTGACTAATTTTGCTAGTCAGTTAATGAGGGAACATACCCCTGACAGGACGCGTATTCACCACGTCGTGACATTCGGCGGCGGTGCTCCCAATGTCGTTCCCGACTTTGCTGAAGTCTATTACTATGTGCGACATCCGGATTCAGATATTGTGCGGGATCTTTATCGCCGGCTCGTCTTGTGTGCTAAGGCGGGCGCTATGGCCACCGAAACAGAACTGGAAGTTGACTTTCAGGGCGGCATTCTGGAAATCCTGCCGAATAATACTCTGGCTCGTGTTACTCTAAAAAATCTTCGTGAAATCAATGACCTTCGATACAATTCTGAAGATCTGAAATTCGCAACCAGAATACAACAAACACTCGATACGCCGTATCCACTTGAGAGTATTCAAACAGTTGTTGATGTGAGTGGATCAATTGGAATGGGATCGACCGACGTCGGAGATGTTTCATGGGTAGTACCTACAACCGGATTTAACACCGCTTGTTTTGTTCCTGGCACCCCAGGCCATAGTTGGCAGGTTGTTGCCTGTGGAGGTACAGAAATCGCGAGAAAAGGGATGAATCTTGCATCGAGAGTCCTCGCCGCTACCGCATGGGATCTGTTCACCAATCCAGACTTAGTTGCTACGGCAAAGGCTGAGCATATGCAAAGAATTGGTAGCCGCCCGTACCGCAGTTTGATGCAACCCGGGCAGAAACCACCTCTGGATTACCGAAATCCACCAAGAAAAAACCAACCCCCCCGAAAGAAGTAGATTCAAAACCAAATCTATATAAGTTAGCGTAAAAACATAAAAAACACTTCTCTCCAAGCACTAATACACTTCTTGGGGCGTTGACGATTAGTGAGAATCGAAATAGTCTGAGTTGTTTGCTGCTAATATCAGCATTAGCTTCTATTCTAATCATTAATTCAGACATCTATCTCGCAAGAAAATGCATCTGAAATCACTGAAAATCTACTGTGATGTTGTGCGCAAACGTAGCTTTTCGCAAGCTGCAGCTGAGAACAGCATTACACAGTCCGGCGCTAGTCAAGCGGTTCATCAGCTTGAAGAGCATCTGGGAGTGCAATTATTGGATCGTTCAACGCGTCCATTTGAAGTGACACCAGAAGGTCAGTTGTATTACGAGCGATGTCGTGAATTATTGAAGCAGTATCGTGCATTGGAAGAAGATGTACGCAATCTTCATCGAGAAATCTCCGGACGAGTGACCGTTGCGTCTATTTACTCGATTGGATTGAGCTCGATGAAGTACTATGTCAACCAATTCCACAGAATGAACCCACATGCAGAGGTTCAGCTGGAATATTATCATCCCGAACAGGTATATACGACCGTTGAGAATGGACAGGCAAACATTGGTTTAGTGAGTTATCCAAGGTCCAGTCGTGCTGTCACAGTAATCCCGTGGCGTGAAGAGCGAATGGTAGCGGTATTCTCAAAAAACCATGCTTTGGCAAGTAGAGAGCACGTCTCAATCACCGAATTGGGACAGTTTGCCATGGTCGGTTTCGATGAGAATCTTCGGATCCGACAGGAGATCAACAAGTTGATGTCCAGTTACGGTATCATTCCAAACGTGGTTATGGAGTTTGACAATATCGAGATGCTCAAGCGAGCGATCGAAATCAATGAGGGAGTCAGTTTGCTCCCTGAACCTCATGTCGAGCGTGAAGTAGCCAGTGGCACACTTTGCACGGCACAAATCGAAGGGCCGCCCGTGGTGCGACCCATCGGAATCATACACAGGCGATCACCACAACTCAGCGAAACTACTGCACGATTCATTGAATTGTTGCTTGGCGATACACAGCAGCAAAGCAGTCAAGCGATTTCTTCTGCACTGGCAACACCAATTGAATCACCAATTGCCGGCGTAGAAGCACACTAAATTTACACACACTGGGGCATCGCACCCAACGACTAGATAACAGATAGATAGGCTTTTTAGATCGAATGACTAAACCAGTACAGTACGGATATCCTGAGAAGCAGGGGCTTTACGACCCGGCCAACGAAAAGGAAAACTGTGGAGTTGGATTCGTAGCGCACATCAAGGGCGAGCGAAACCACCAAATCGTTCTGGATGCATACGACATCCTACTAGCCATGGATCACCGCGGCGCATGCGGTTGCGAATCAAACACCGGTGACGGTGCTGGAATCATGACAGCACTACCGCATGAATTCCTGGCTCGAATTGCAAAGGATGAATTAGGTGTAGAGTTACCCGAAGCCGGAAAATTTGGTGCTGGAATTGTATTCCTGCCAACGGACGAGCAGGAACGTGCCAAATGCAAGGAAACAATAGAACGCATTATTCAGGAGCAGGGGCAAACGCTGGTTGGCTGGCGAACCGTACCTGTTGATCCTGAAGGGGCCGATGTTGGGCCGACAGCGCTATCTGCGATGCCGCACATCGAGCAGTTAATTATCGCTGCTGGTGACGGACTTGAAGGTGACGCATTTGAACGCAAACTCTACATGATTCGAAAAGTCGCCAGTCGGGACTTGCGTGGCGATGCATCGTTGCAACAACGCCAGCTGTTTTACGTCTGCAGCTTGTCGACAAAAGTGATCATCTACAAAGGTATGTTGACCACGTCGCAACTTCTTCCGTTTTTTCCAGACTTATCCTGCGAAGACTACACCACTCACCTGGCAATGGTTCACTCGCGGTTTTCAACAAACACATTTCCAAGTTGGGATCGTGCACAGCCATGCCGATTCATGTCTCACAACGGTGAAATAAACACAATGCGAGGCAACATCAACTGGATGCGCGCTCGTGAAGGTGTCGTGAAGAGTGATCTTTTTGGTGATGAGCTGAGCAAACTTTTCCCAATCATGGAACCGGACTGTAGTGACTCCGGAAACTTTGATAACGCATTAGAGTTTCTGTTGATGAACGGCCGTACGCTGCAGGAATCAGTCATGATGATGATCCCGGAGGCTTGGCAGAAACACGAAACCATGTCCGAGGCACGCCGTGCATTCTACGAATATCACAGTTGCCTGCTTGAACCATGGGACGGACCTGCATCGATCGTCTTCACCGACGGTAAATACATCGGCGCTGTATTAGATCGAAACGGTTTGCGGCCGAGCCGTTTCTACATCACCCATGACGACCGTGTCATCATGGCAAGTGAAGTCGGCGTACTCAAAGTAGATCCGGCAAACGTCAAATCCAAGGGACGACTTCAACCAGGAAGAATGTTCCTGGTTGATTTCGATGAAGGCCGACTCGTCCCGAACGATGAATTGAAGGATACATTTTCCGGCCGTCAGCCATATGCAGACTGGTTAAAAGACCACCGCGTTGAACTCAGCGATATTGCATTGGAAGGTGACCATAAGCAATTTGCCCCGGAAACATTGATCAAACGAATGCAGGCTTTCGGCTACACGCAGGAAACCATGCAATTCATGCTTATCCCCATGATCCATCAGCAGCGTGACCCGATTGGCTCCATGGGTAACGATGCTGCCATTGCGTGCTTAAGCGATAAGCCACGCATGATTTATGACTACTTCAAGCAGTTGTTCGCACAGGTGACGAATCCGGCAATCGACTCCATTCGTGAAGACATTATCATGTCACTCGAATGTTACATCGGTCCTGAACAAAACCTGCTTGAAACCACTCCTGACCATGCAAACCGTCTGCTTATTCCTCATCCAATTCTCACGAATGATGAAATGGCATCCATAAAGAGCATGGATCATAAGGGTTGGAAATCCAAGATAATTGATATTACTTATCCACGCTCTGAAGGCACCGCCGGCCTAACGGCTGCGCTTGATCGAATCTGTTCAGAAGCGGAGCAGGCCATTGATGATGGTTATAGCATCGTTGTTCTCTCAGATCGCGCCATTTCCGCTCAACAAGTGCCCGTCAGTTCCTTGCTGGCATGTGGATCGCTGCACCACCATCTTGTGAAGCAAGCCAAACGTACGCGTATCGCTATCGTCCTTGAATCCGGTGAAGCAAGAGAAGTACACCACCATTGCCTTCTTGTAGGTTTTGGTGCCGACGGGATTAATCCCTATCTTGGTTTTGAATCACTTTGGCAAGCTCGTCGCGATGGCTTAATTGATGAGGAGCTATACGGTAGCGATGAAAAGTTAATTGCTCAGTACAAGAAGAGTGTCGCCAAGGGCATTCTGAAAGTAATGGGGAAAATGGGTATTTCAACCCTGCAATCCTATAAGGGAGCACAGATCTTCGAAGCGGTTGGATTGAAAGATGAGGTTGTGGATCGCTGTTTTGTTGGCACAGCCAGTCGTATTCAAGGTGTCGACTTTGAAGTGTTGGCCACCGAAGGTTTACGTCGTCACGCTCTGGGATTCCCGAAAGATACGAAAGACTACTTACCTGTTCTACCCAACCCAGGTGAGTTTCATTGGCGTGCCGAAGGTGAGCGACATGCATGGGATCCACAAAGCATTGCGGATATACAGATGGCCGCTCGAGGCAACGATGAGCAGGCATACTGGCGATTCTCAAAGCACATTAACGAAGATGCTAAGGTGCGATGCACACTTCGTGGTCTGTTGAAACTCAAAGAAAACGTCAATGGTGGCCCGATTCCAATTGAGGAAGTTGAAGAGGCAAAAGAGATCGTTAGACGGTTCTGTACCGGTGCCATGAGTTTCGGTTCGATTTCGGCGGAATCACATGAAACGCTCGCCATTGCTATGAACCGCCTTGGCGGAAAAAGTAATACCGGCGAGGGTGGAGAAGACCCCGTCCGGTTTGAACCACTCGAGAATGGTGACTCGAAACGCTCCGCAATTAAGCAGGTTGCCTCAGGCCGTTTCGGCGTCACGATCAATTATCTGACCAATGCAGATGAATTGCAGATCAAGATTTCACAAGGTGCTAAGCCAGGTGAAGGTGGCGAGTTGCCGGGCCGAAAGGTCGATGAAAATATCGCTCGCATTCGCTATTCAACTCCTGGGGTTGGTTTAATCAGTCCACCACCTCACCACGATATCTACTCAATTGAAGACCTTGCTCAACTGATCCATGACCTTAAGAACGCTAATCCCTCAGCTCGCATTAGCGTAAAGCTTGTGTCGGAAGTGGGTGTCGGCACAATTGCCGCGGGAGTCGCGAAAGCCCATGCAGATCATATTTTGATCTCCGGTGATACCGGAGGCACTGGGGCTTCACCACTAACGAGCATCAAGCATGCTGGCCTACCGTGGGAATTGGGAATCGCGGAAACGCACCAGACACTTGTACTTAATGACTTGCGCAGCCGAACCGTTCTTCAAACGGATGGCGGACTCAAAACAGGGCGTGATGTGGTTATTGCGGCGTTGCTTGGAGCAGAAGAAATGGGCTTCTCCACAGCACCACTCATCACACTCGGCTGTATCATGATGCGAAAGTGTCACTTGAATACGTGCCCGGTCGGTATTGCTACCCAAGACCCGGAGCTTCGTGAAAAATTCACGGGTAAACCTGAGCACGCTGTGAACTACCTGTTCATGGTCGCGGAAGAAGCACGCCAACTGATGGCAAAACTCGGATTCCGCACGATGAACGAAATGGTTGGACGTGTTGATTGTCTGGAAACTGAAGATGCCATTAAGCACTGGAAGTCAGACGGACTTGATCTAACTTCGCTCCTCACACCTATTGAGCTACCACATGATGACGTTGGTGTGTACTGCACCATTACGCAAGATCACGGACTTGAGTTGGCACTGGACAACCAGTTACTCGAATTAGCCAAACCCGCGTTGGAAGACGGTTCGCAGGTAAATATCGAGCTTCCGATTGTAAATACTAATCGAACTGTCGGCACCATTCTTAGCCACAACATTGCTAAGAAATGGGGTGCAGATTGCCTGCCGGACGGAACCATCAACATTAAGTTCAATGGCTCTGCCGGTCAGAGCATCGGTGCATTCCTTGCCAAAGGCATCACGATCGAACTTGAAGGTGATGCAAACGATTATGTCGGTAAAGGGCTTTCCGGCGGACGCGTCATAATCTATCCACCGCGAGTTAGTACTTTTACGGCGGAAGAACACATCATCGTCGGTAACGTTGTACTTTACGGTGCAACGAGCGGCGAAGCATTCTTCCGCGGCCGGGCTGCAGAACGATTCTGTGTTCGAAACAGTGGCGCCCATGCAGTGATTGAAGGAGTAGGGGATCACGGGTGTGAATACATGACCGGTGGCCGTGTAGTCATCCTGGGCGAAACCGGACGAAACTTTGCGGCCGGCATGTCCGGTGGTGTTGCTTATATCCTCGATCGAGATGGCGATTTCAACATGAAGTGCAATCTCGGCATGGTGGAACTGGAATCCGTTGTCGAACAGGAAGATGTTGATGAACTGAAGGGACTTATCCAAAAACACCTGCAGTACACCGATTCTGCTGTAGCCAGTGATGTGCTCGAAAACTGGGATGCAACATTACCACAGTTCGTGAAGGTTATGCCGACAGATTTCAAACGAGTATTGCTTGAACGCAAGCAGCAACAAGAGCAGGCAACAACCAACTCATAATTAGTGCCTGCTGAAATATCACAATCACACATATCAAACAAACGACAGAACAGTAGAAGTAAAACGAAATGGGAAAACCAACAGGTTTTAAAGAATTCGAACGCAAAACGGTCCCATACCGCCTACCCTTGGTACGCATTGAGGATTTTGACGAGATTTACACTGATCCGGACGAAGACCATCTGAAAAATCAGGGGGCCAGGTGCATGGATTGCGGAGTACCGTTTTGCCAGTCCACCACAGGTTGTCCAATTGATAACCTCATCCCTGAATGGAATGACTTGGTCTATCACGGCCGCTGGCGTGATGCGCTGGACCGACTCCATAAGACGAATAACTTTCCGGAATTTACCGGACGCGCATGCCCCGCTCCATGTGAAGGTGCATGTGTTCTCGGAATTACCAATCCAGCAGTCACCATTAAGAATATCGAAAATGCCATCGTTGACCGTGGATGGGCAGAAGGCTGGATTACCGCGGAGCCGCCGGAAGTACGCACGGGGAAATCTGTAGCAATTATCGGAAGCGGTCCGGCAGGACTTGCTGCTGCAGATCAGCTAAATAGCGTAGGCCACAATGTGACTGTCTACGAGCGTGCTGACCGAATTGGTGGACTACTCATGTACGGCATTCCGAACATGAAACTCGACAAGGGAGTCGTGCAACGTCGACTGGACAAGATGGCTGACGAAGGAGTTCAGTTCAAGACCGGTGTAAATGTCGGGGAAGATATTTCTGCCAAAGAACTATTCGATGCAAACGACGCAGTGCTTCTTGCAACCGGTGCAACGAATCCACGGAATCTCAATATTCCAGGGCGTGAACTCAATGGGGTTCATTTCGCAATGGAATTCCTAACCGCCAATACAAAGAGCCTTTTGGATAGCAAGCATGCAGATGGAAATTACATCAATGCAGAGGGTAAGAAAGTTGTCGTGATCGGTGGTGGAGATACCGGTACAGACTGCATCGGTACTTCATTGCGACATGGTGCAACATCCATTGTAAATCTGGAAATCGTACCGCAACCGCCCGATTCACGTGCAGATAACAATCCATGGCCTCAGTGGCCACGGATTTTCCGAGTGGATTATGGCCACGCGGAAGTTGCCGAGAAGTTCGGAGCAGATCCACGCGAGTACTGTATTGAAACCGTTGAGTTCATCGGGGATGAGTCTGGAAACCTGAAGGCCCTCAAAATCATTGAAGTTGACTGGTCAAAACCTCAGGAAAACGGGCCGCCCTTCACGCGAGTTGAGGGTACTGAAAAAGTCATTGAAGCAGACCTTGCTTTCCTGGCAATGGGTTTTCTCGGACCTGAACACTACGTACTTGGATCGCTTGATGATTTGGATTTGGACCAACGTAGTAACTATCAGGCAGAACATGGCGAATTCACTACAAGCATCGATGGCGTATTTGCTGCTGGTGACTGCCGGCGGGGACAATCACTTGTGGTTTGGGCTATCAACGAAGGCCGCGGAGCAGCTCGAGCAATTGACAAATACCTAATGGGGACCTCAATGCTACCTGCACCAGGCGTCTCGCAAGGTAGCGCCCTTAATCCCGCATAACTCTGAACTGGTAATTATGATGAATCGTATTACTAATTGAGTACCGGCGATTTGACCGTAACTACCTCTCAGGAATTACTTCGTGGACCCTATCATCTCTCTCCGGTCGATCACGAAGCGGTACAACACCGGACATCTGGCACTAAGTGATGTATCACTTGAGATTCCAACCGGTTTGACCGGCATGCTGGGCCCAAATGGCGCCGGTAAGAGCACAATGATCAAGATTCTTCTTGGTCTGTTAAAGCCGTCGAGTGGTTCAGGTGAAGTCCTCGGAATCCCACTGGACAAGGATCAGGTGAAAATCCGGAGTTTAGTAGGGTACATGCCCGAAGATGATTGCTACATCGAGGGTATCAGCGGTGTGGAGATGGTACAGTTCGCAGCTCAACTCAATGGATTTACACGCATTGAGTCTCTTCGACGTGCACACGAAGTGCTTGATTTTTGCGGTATGGAACAGGAGAGATACCGGCCAGCGGACACATATAGCACTGGGATGCGGCAAAAGCTTAAGTTTGCACAGGCCATCGTACATGACCCTAAACTGCTCATTCTGGATGAACCCACCTCGGGACTTGATCCCGGGGAGCGGCAACTGATGTTGCGGCGAATCAAGCAACTAAGTGAACGACTCGATATGTCCGTGTTTATCTGCACTCATATTTTGCCTGACGTACAGGATACATGCGATTATGTCGTGGTAATCGCAGCCGGTGAGGTTCGCGCTTCCGATACCGTAGAAACGCTTCAGTCGCCACCGAGTCCGTCAGTGGAAGTATCCATCGTCGGAAACCTCGAAGACTTTAAGAATATTGTCAATTCCAATGGTTATGTAACTGTAACCAATTCCGACAACTCTCTTACTGTTGTCGGTAATGATCTGATTGACAGTAACAAGATGTGGCATTGGGCGATTGAAGCTGGTGTGTCCATTTCATCACTAACGCCGACCCGTCAATCGCTTGATCAAATCTTCCTACAGGTAATCTCGGAGGAAGATCATGCCAATTAATGACCTGGGCTATCGAAACTGGGATGCAAAACCAACCCTCCGACCTGCAATCTGGACGGTCATTACAAAGGATGGCATCCGTCTTGCATGGCGGCACAAGTGGCTGAGACGATTAATCGTCCTCAGTTGGGTGCCCGCCTTTGTACTTGGCATCTTCATCTTCCTGTTTGAACAAGCTGTTCAAAACAAGGCAATTGAGTCAGAACTTCAGGGCGTTCAGCAAGCGGCACTGATCGTATTCATGAATGGCGAGATTGACGTTCAGGCACTCGGACAAGCGCACTTGATGATGGGGGATTCCGATCAATTTCAGGAGATCCTCAGCCGCGTCATGTCCAAAGTCGGGATCAGTAACGAGCCGGACATACAGGATTTAAGAAAACCGATTGAACTTAATCGAGAAGTCAATCAACCAAGTCGGGGTCAGCGGCGGCGGTCGGCTGCACAATCACTGTTGAGCCCTTCATCGCAATATCCGGTCTATGTTCTGGAACTGCTTGCGAGCCAATTAAATACCAATAGCTACGACGACCAAATGAGGGTCATCAAAATTAACCGGATTATCAAATCCGACGCAGACAAGGACGGGCTGGTCACACGAGATGAGTTGGTTGATGAACTAAGACCGCGAATCTGGTCGCGGATTCTGTTTAACTTTTTTAAGTTTCCGCAGGGTATTGCGCTAATTATCGTCATCGGTATCGTTGCGCCGAAGCTAATCGCACACGATGTCCGATCCCGCGCGTTTCTCTTATATTTTTCTAAACCAATCAAGCCATGGCAGTACTTGCTTGGCAAAATCATGGTGGTAGCCACGTACGTCGCAGCGATTACTACCCTGCCGGCCTTTATTCTTTACTTCATTGGTATAGCTCTTTCACCCGGATTGTCATCCATTCTTGCAACCTGGCATGTCCCATTCCAGATCATCCTGGCATCAGTAGTCTTGTGCGTACCTACGACGATTATTGCACTTTGCTTTTCATCGCTGACTTCGCAAAGCCGAATTGCTGGTTTTGCCTGGTTCATGGTTTGGATCATTGGTAACGTGGCGTTCATGATCATGTTTGCCGTTGATGCCGATCAAGCATTTCGCTCTCAACAGCAAATGACGCAACAACAGATTCAATCCGAAAGTGACGTCAACAACAACGAGAATCTTCAGGGCATAGAAGGATTTAGAGAAAGTAGCCGGCCACGGTTAATTCTCAACTCGCTTGAATCCGAATGGACCGTCCTTTCGCTATTTCACACAATCTGGAAAGTGGAGGCAGCATGTTTTGGCTTTGCTGATGAAGTTGTCTCGCTCTCCACAGCGTTGACCCTGCTGTTGATCGTGACATTTATTTGTTTCTTTATTCTTCGGAAGCGGATAACGGCGCCAATACGCGTCTGATACAGAATTCGAAACTCGCACCATAACAACATGATCGAATTGACTAAATTAACGAAACTCTACGGCACCGTAATCGGTGTTAACGAGATCGATCTGGTGTTAGAGCCCGGAGCCTATGGACTGCTTGGTGCCAATGGTTCCGGAAAGACAACGCTTATCAATTTGCTCACCGGACAGCTTAAACCATCGGTTGGAACCGTCCGCGTATTTCAACGAGATCCCTGGGCAGAATCAGATGTAAGGTACTTACTCGGCCTTTGCCCGGCCACTGATATCCTCTACACCAATGTCACTGCCTTTCAATTCGTCCGATTCCTTTTGGAATTGCAGGGAATTAAGCGTTTAGACTCAGCAGAGCTTGCTAACAACGCACTCGATGTGGTTGGACTAGATGAACAGGATCGAAATCGGCCGATGGGCGAGTATTCACGCGGAATGAAACAACGCGCTAAACTCGCTCAGGCGATCGCCCATGACCCCGAGTTGTTGATACTCGACGAACCGTTTAGCGGACTTGACCCAGTTGCTCGCCATGAAATGACCACTTTCCTTCAAGACTGGGTTGCACGTGGAAAGAGTGTGCTGGTTTCCAGTCATATTCTTCACGAAGTAGAGAACATTGCCCAACACTACCTGTTGATGAACCATGGTCGATTGCTCGCGCACGGCAGTACAACTGAGATTCGCGATTTGTTAGCGGACATTCCACGTGAAGTAACCCTGCGATGTACAGATGCTGTCAAGCTAGCCGGCGTACTTCAATATCAAGAATGTGTGAAAAGTGTCGGCGTGCTCGAGGGAAACCTTGGCGTCATCGTAAGGTCGACCGACGCGAAATCATTGTTTGATGCGTTACCGAATTGGATTACTGAACATGAGTTAAATGTCACCGAAGTTGAGTCCGCGGACGAGTCTCTCAATTGGATCTTTGACACCTTGCTAAAAATGCATCAAGGGGAGATCTGATATGAGTGATTTAGTTTCAGGAATACTTTCAATCTACCGATTCCAATGGCAGGAGACATTTAACAAAAAGACGTGGCTCGTTTGGCTACTGATGATAGCTATACCAGTTGGCATCGTCATTCTCGTCGATCTAACAGCACATGGAGACATCGAGACTTACTTGTGGGGCTTTTTCGCCACAACGCTTATTGCAGGAGTGATTCCGGGGCTCAACCTGCTCTTGTGGCTTACACCACTATTGAGCACGGAGTTGGAAGGGAATACGTGGACATTTATCAGTGTCCGGCCAGGTGGAAAGCTCTGTATGGTTCTTGGCAAGTACCTTGCCACGGTGAGCCGGGCGATTGTCTCTGGCCTTTTAGGTTTGCTTATCGTGATACTCGTGACAAGTTCGATCGCAGATCGCCCGGAAACCACCAGACTCTATGCAACGATGGCATTAACCGTTGTCCTCGCGAGTCTGGCATACGGGTGTCTTTTTGCTGCCCTTGGTGTCATTTTTCATAAACGCGCGATGGTCTTTACCGTCTCATACACCTTACTAATCGAAGTGATGGTAAGTATGCTCCCGGCAGTAATCAACAAGCTCTCGATTACGTATTATTTGCGAAGTATTGTTACGCGAATAATGGACTGGTCGCCTCACACGCCAATCTCTGAGAGAAATCTCACTGAAAACGCTGCTGCTGATCTGTTGCCGGAGATATTCAGCCCGAACTCGACGTTTTCCGATCTCATTGATTTAACAGTGCTCTGTGCTGCATTTCTCACTGTGGCATGTGTGCTAACAGTTAAACGAGAATACACGCGGCATACTACTGAATAATAGTGACGCCAATATAAGAGTTTGGTCAGGACTCCACTGAATCATGATGATGACCTTGCTGCTCTCGTTTGTTTTCACGCCTGTAGAAAACCGGCAAACCCCAGAATCAGGAGCATGAAGACAAACAGGCAGAGCACCATGAGGTTGTCCACACCGCCCTGTGAAAATGTTAATGCCAGTATGGGCAAAATCATGACAGCACCGATTGAATAGAGAAATGCCACAATCCGCATGCGTTCATTTTCCTCAACATAACCTTCTGCGAATGTCTCTGAAGCTTTAAGTTTCTCCGCAACGGTTTCTTTGCGACGGGTGACGGGTTGACCCATTTGATTATCAGTCTTAATCGCAACAGACACTTCCCGGTAGCACTGATTACATGTACCGGTGGTGGCAGCCATCACACCTCCGCAATACGGGCACACAAGTTTGCTTTCACCGCGGTCAACAGCATCAAACAAACCACCGACAGTCGCAGCTTTAACCCATTTCGCATTGTCTTTGCGAACTAACGTGGATTCAGAGATCGCGCCGGACTTCACCTTCTCTAAGAATGCTCGATTAGAGAGCGGACCGACATCCTTGCCGTTCTTATTGTAAAACCATTCAGTCATATTTAATAAATGATAACCCTTTTGATTCCGGTGACTACTTTGGATTATCGAATGATATGGTACTTGTTACTTAACGTCTTTGGCAGTCTCACCCCATTGCTAACAATGGATGCGGTCATAACTCCACTACTTGTTGATATTCCGGGACAACAACCGTTGTATCGAGATTCGCTTCAACAAGTTCTTTAAGTGTGTGCGCCGCATCCTCATCGCCGTGCGTTAAAAAGACACGCTTGGGCGAGGGGGTGAAGTGGCTTACCCAACGCATTAAACCTTGCTGATCTGTATGACCGGAAAATCCGGAGAGACTCTTTATCTCAGCTTTCACTTCGATTTGCCGACCATGAATGCGGACGGGGTTTGTACCATTCTTGATGATCCTGCCTAACGATCCATTTGCCTGATATCCCACGAATAGAACCGTCGACTCTTCTCGAGTTAGATTGTATCTCAAGTGGTATTTAATGCGACCGGCAGTACACATACCGGAGGTAGCCATGATGATCGATGGACGATCGTCAATATTTATCGCTCGCGATTGCTCACGTGTCCGTGACAAATAGAGGTTAGGAATATCAAGTACCTTTTTCCCATCATGAAACATCCGAATTGCTTCTTCATCGAAACAATTTCGATGCTTTACAAACACTTCTGTGATATTAGCAGCCATCGGGCTATCGAGAAAAATCGGGACGCTTGGAATCCGGTTAGCACTACCAAGCCTCCCGAGGAAGTAAATCAATTCCTGCGCCCGCTCCACAGCAAAGGTCGGAATCACTACGTTTCCGCCACGAGCAATGGTATCGGTAATCACCTCGGACAACATATCTTCATGGTCACCGTGGGGTGAATGATTACGATCACCGTAAGTTGACTCCATCACCACAAAGTCTGCATGTTCAAGCATGGTGGGGTCACGGACAATTGGTTTGTCATGCTGGCCAATATCACCTGAAAAGACGATGCACTTACCGTCAGATGTACGTACTTCCAGCATGGATGAGCCCAGTATGTGACCTGCATCGTGGTATGTCACACTGAATTCATTAGCAATACGAGTTGGCTGAGCGTAATCCACTGGCTGAATGAGTGGCAGCGTTTGCGAGACATCTTCATCTGTATACAGAGCCTCAACCGGATTCGGT
>Ga0114933_10002441_pt1 | contig 19328 bp, 15 predicted proteins | sample 4SBtaG_FD_89691 | JGI IMG/M metagenome (GOLD analysis project Ga0114933, IMG submission 89691) | Deep subsurface microbial communities from Kolumbo volcano to uncover new lineages of life (NeLLi) - 4SBTROV12_W25 metaG | ecosystem: Environmental > Aquatic > Marine > Volcanic | place: Kolumbo... | reverse complement strand
GTATTTGATGCTGTGGGAAACCTGTTTGGCTTCAGCGGTGGTATTGGCTATCTTGTATATCTACATCACCCCCATATTTTTCATATCGACTGGGCATTTGCAAGCGTTGCCACAGTTTCTTCCCTGGCTGGAGTCATCATTGGTTGGGTTTACTGGCACGGTGGTGCTGAACGAGCTATTAAAGCTCGGACATGGTCGCCGGATCTACATGCCTTACTTGTCAATAGATATTACCTGGATGAGCTCTATCAAGGGATCATTAATAGAGTAATTTTGGGTCTAGCAGGGCTGGTCGCCTGGTTTGATAAAAAGATTGTTAATGAGACTGGGGTCGATGGAGGAGCTCAATTCATTGGATATTTCGGATACCGCTTGAAGTTTCTTCAGACGGGGAAAATTCCAAATTATGCCTTGGGTATTGCTGCCGGGATACTAGTGCTAAGTGTGATGGTATTAGCTCGTGCCTAGCGTATTGAGTTATGTAGAAAAAGAACGAACGGAGTTCAGCTAGCATGACAGAAAATGACGGATATTTTCTTATAGCTCTTATTGTACTTCCTTTGTTGAGTGCGGCTGGTTTAATGGTTATTCCTTCGAAAGAGCGGGCAGTTATTGTTGGACTGACCGCTATTTCCTCGTTAATAATGTTTATTCTTTCTGTATACGTGTTTATGGCATATTCCTTCGATGGATCAACTTTTCAGGGAGTCATGTCTTACCCATGGGTAGAGAATATAGGACTACTTGGAGAGAATGGAATCTCTTTAAAGGTTGGTATAGATGGTGTGACTGCCTCTCTGGTGTTATTGACCGGAATTGTGGTTTTGCCAGGAACTTGGGTTTCTTGGAAAATACAGCATCGACTTAAAGATTTCTTTATTTTGTTTTACATTTTGACCGCTGGCGTTTACGGGGTATTTGTTCTTCTTGATTTATTTTTCTGGTTTCTAGCATACGAGACCGCACTTTTACCGATGTACTTGTTAATTGCGGTATGGGGCTCTACTCGAAAAGAGTATGGTGCCATGAAGCTCATGATGATGTTGATGGCAGGTTCAATTCCTATTTTTGCTGCTATTTTCGCACTTTTCGCCGAGGTTGGGCTTGGAACATTTGACATGGAAGTGCTACTTGACGCACCAAAGGATGAAGGCTTCCAGAAGATTTTCTTCCCTCTAGTCGTTATTGGCTGTGGCACACTTGGAGCGATGTTCCCGTTTCATTCTTGGTCACCTGACGGGCATGCGGCGGCACCAACTGCGGTCTCAATGGTCCATGCTGGTGTACTTATGAAGGTTGGGGCTTTTGGTATTGTGCGGCTGGGGGCACAGATGATGCCGGAGGGTGCACTTTTTTGGGGCCCAGCCCTTGTCGCCCTCGGTATAACAGCTGCTCTCTATGGTGCTATATCTGCACTCCGCCAGACTGATATGAAGATGTTAATGGGGTTCTCGTCTGTTTCGCATATGGGATATGTGTTTGTTGGATTAGGCACGATGAACGTGATCGGAATGACGGGTGCCGTATTACAAATGACAGCTCACGGTTTGATGACAGCTCTCTTCTTTTTGCTAATCGGAGCGATGTATGACCAGTCGCATAATCGTGATCTTCCTAACTTCAGTGGGTTAGCTAAGCAGATGCCTATTTGGTCTGTATTTTTCGTGTTTGCGTCACTTGCATCTTTGGGCCTACCGGGTTTATCAGGTTTTATTGCAGAAGTTCACATATTTATTGGTGCATTTAGATCGTATCCGATTGTCGGCGGACTCGCGGTACTCACGGCGGCTATTACTACTACATATTTAATGAGAGCTCTGGCGCAGTCATTTTTCGGGGAGGCCAATCCAAAGTGGGATTCGTTGAATGAAATGACGTGGATTGAACGTTCGGGTGCGGCTGTTTTAGTGGGAGCAATTTTGTTACTTGGCCTTTGGCCCTCACCATGGATTGATCGAATTGCACCGTCACTTAGCCAAATCCCTGGCCTAATGATGTAAGAGGGGAAGTAAGACTGTGACAGATATTTTTGGCCAGACACTTAATCTAGATTATGTTCTTCTGTTGCCTGAGATTGCTTTAGTACTTTCTTCGATGCTTGTCATCGGAATTGATGCCTTCAAGCGGCAGCTAAATATTTCTGCTAACGTGCCTGTCGGACTAGCGTTGGTGGGCTTGGTAGTTGCCTTGGCGCTATCAATTCTACAAGTGAATGTAGATGATGATTTTGCCAGACTTATACAGGTTGATTCATTTACCGGCTTTTTCAGAATTCTATTCATAGCCATTACACTCGTGATAATTGTTGGCTCACATGAGTACATATCAAAATCTGTGTCACATGTGGGTGAGTTTTACGGGTTGCTTTTGTTAGCAACGGTAGGCGCAATGTTAATGGCCTCGGCTAGAGAACTATTAACGGCGTATCTGGCTATTGAATTACTGTCGTTTTCTTTGTATATTGCGGTATCGCTTGCTAAATCTGATCAACGCTCAGGTGAGGCATCTCTTAAGTATGTGCTGCTTGGGGGAGTAGCATCTGCTTCGTTGCTGTATGGGCTCAGTATGATTTATGGAGTAACAGGGGCAACACAGTATCATGAGATAGGGTTAGTTTTGAGTGCGGGTGACACGGGCCTCACTACACCGCTTTTGCTTGGCTTAGTTTTAATTATCGTCGGACTCGGATTCAAGGCATCTGCAGTACCATTTCATATGTGGACACCTGATGCATATGAAGGTGCGCCAATTCCAGTTACTGCGTTCCTGTCGGCGACTTCAAAAGCTGCAACCATTGCTTTGTTACTTCGTTGGTTTGGGGGGCCACTGTTACCGATTGCGTCTGATTGGCAATTTATACTGAGTGGTTTAGCGGTAGCTACGATGGTTGTGGGTAACCTTGTGGCTTTGCAACAGACAAATATTAAGCGATTACTTGCTTACTCTTCGATTGGCCAAATGGGCTACATGCTAATGGCAATTGTGGCCGTCGGGAGTGGTTATGGTGGCGACGCGACCTCTGCAGTTCTAGTGCACTTGGCCGGCTACATAATCACTAATCTTTTAGTTTTTATCTCGGTTACGCACTTTTTTAATAAGACAGGTCAAGAGGAAATTAATAGTTTTAAGGGACTTGCGCAGTCTAATCCTTATCTTGCACTCATGATTACGGCGGGTTTATTCTCGCTCGCTGGAATGCCACTTCTGGTTGGATTCTTCACGAAGTTTATTTTATTTCAGGCGGTTGTTTCAGCCGGACACTTAGGATTAGTAACTATCGCAGTTGTGGCATCTACAGTTTCTCTTTACTACTACCTCATGGTTATTCGGCAAATGTATTTATATGAGCCAGAGGATGGCACTGAACAGTGGAAACTATCTTCAACCGGATATCTAACTACTTTGACTCTATTCGTGTCGTTGGTAGTGTTTGGCCTGTGGGGTACGCCACTGTATGCCGCGGCGGATGCTGCTTCGAGCATGTTTTAACTCTATTTTTTTACTAGGTAGTGAGTTTACTGACGGACAAGAGACGATGATTTATATGTGATGAAGGGTGTGCAAATGTCGACCAACGAGTGGCCTGACTCGAAATGGATACCTGAAGTAATTATTGATGGACTCTGGAGACTTCGGACTCCCATGACCTCAGATGCTCTTCCCTGGGTGTTTGCTTATTTGTTTAGAACTCCTGACGGCTTAGCGTTATTCGATAGCGGGCATGGAACCCCAAAGGCTCAGGAAGCCTTAAGGACTCAGGTCGAGGGACTTGGTTTCAGCATGGAAGATATACATAGTCTTATGATCTCTCATGCTCATCCTGACCATTTAGGAATGGCCGGCTGGATTAAGGAATTGGCGCCTGATTGTAAGATAATGATGATTGATATCGAAGCTGATTGGTATTCTGACAATGGTCGAGGTGGTGAAAATTGGGTTCAACAAAATAACTTATGGATGATTCGACATGGAGTATCAGAAAGTGAGATTCTCGCTGCTGGTGAGGGATTCAGTAAAAAGACTGGTGTAGCAGATTCTGGCGATAGAGACAGATCATGGTTCAGCAGCAAGATTAGTCCTGATTTACTACTTAAGGATAATGATTCAATAGAAATTGGAGATTGGTCGTTAGAGGCCGTGTGGACACCTGGACACACTCCGGGTCATCTTTGTGTTTATATCCAAGACCATGACCTGATTCTCACAGGTGACCATGTACTTGGTCGGATTACACCAAATGTTTCTATGTCACCTGATGATGAGCACAGTGGTCGAGATCCATTGACTGAATTTTTAGGGTCTTTGGGAAAGATCGGTGAATATACGACGAGTGTTGGTTTGCCAGCACATGAAAAGCTGATTCCTAAATTATCAGATCGGTGTTCTGAATTAATTCAACACCACGCAAACAGATGTGCTGAGGTGATGTCTGGAATTGGTAGTTCGAAGCGAGCATCTGCTAGTGATATCTCATCAAGAGTGACTTGGAACAAACCATTCGAGGGATTTTCTATTTTTAAGAAGCGAATGGCTTTGGGTGAAACTCTAGCCCATCTACACTATCTCGAGGGGCGAGGCGAAGTGAAAAGTCATGGCGATGAGTCAACGGCTATTACCTGGTCATTGACATAACGAAGACTTACTTTTGGTCGAATGTCTTTAGGAATCTTAGAATTTCAGATTTGGTAAGCAAATATATGGCCTTATCATCAGAAGCTATGTCTATAATTTTGTCGAACGTGGGGTGCCGGTATATTCCTATGAGAGTATGTTCCGTGTTTACTACTAGGATACGGCGTTGTTTTGGTTCGCCAACGTATGTGAACATATGCTTGGGATCAGTAGTGAGTATAGTAGCTAATTTAATCGACGGAGTGGGTTTTGATTTAAGAAGTATTTCGTTGTCGATTCGAAAAGATATCAGATCGGTACCCGTAAGAAGTACCGGATTACCGAATTCGTCTAAATCAATTGATACCAGGTTAGGAATAGGCTTCGAATATAAGATACCGTTGCTGGGCCGAAGGGCATTACGTTCTAATTTATAGAGACTGAGTAATCCCTCGGAATCAACGGCTAATAGTAAATTTTCTGAGGCTGTGATATCTAGTATTTGGTTGGCAGGCATAGTTCTTGGTAATCCAAGTGGTCGTGGTAATCCATCGTCGATAGCTTCATATGTGAAAAATGTACCGTTTGTATCAAGTATGATCAGCCGATCTCGTAATTCATCCCAGGTGATCGAGAGAGGGCTGTCAGCGGGTGTTCCTTGATACGTATCACCTTGGCGGTATATCACATTTGTATAATCAGTTTTTTCAGGGTTGCTTCTGACTATCCACCCGTTAGATTGATCGATAGCCCAAAGTAGTCCCCCACCTAGTACAATTCTCGTCATTTCATTAGGTGTGTCGTCACCTTTATAGAATGTGGTCAGTGTTTGTAACGAGGTCACGTCCTCTGAAATCTTTAGCGTATTGAGCCGCTGGCGAACTTCGGCTTCGAGTTGTCTAAGTTCCTTACTGTTAGCTGTAATAGATAGTCCAGTTCTAATCTGAACGAGTGCTGAAGTTAAATATGATTCAGTTTCATCGAGTGCATCTGATTTATCAGAATTAATTAGCGCTTCCCTAGAGAAGGTCTGAATTTCTAATACTACCTCGTCATATTGATTCCAAAAGTCGATACGACCTGCACCATACATGTTTATTAGTAAAGGCACTGATCCGATAAAAAGGACGAGAGCGAGAAAAATGGCTTTCCAGTTTTTCTTGATGCGTCTAATTGGTCGTCTGAACAAGATTTTGAGCTTAATTAATTTTGATGGGGAGGTTAATTCGCCGGTGGTCACAAAATCGTTAGGTGACCTTTCGAGTGAGTCCTGTTTGTGTTCAGATTGCTTACTTTGCCAAGTGAGGAAGACAGCTGAAGCGTGTGGAATCTCTCGCACGTAATCAACGATATTTGCCCATGTGGTTTCTACACTATTTCTAGTAGTCAAGATTTCTTCGAGAGTTTCATCAAAGCGGGTGGTGGAAGTCGTGAGTACTAGTTCTTGATCTTTCAGGTTGGTGTTGAAAAATCGGACGGCAGCGGGAGTGTTAGTCGCACCGATTGGAGCAGTCGCCGCATGACCATCAGTTGTTAGAGAAAATAACTCATTGCCATCTCGAAGAAAACAGTGTGTAGTACCTACAAGACCAATAATTGCCTGATCTTCAAGAATTTCAATACAGGCGATCGCGACGATTGGCTTATCTTCGAATTTTTTATTTTGCGTGTTGGTTGTGAGACGATGCTGTATGTTCTGGATCGCCGTTTCAATTGCGAATGTACGACCTCTATTTTGGTCTATGAGCGACTGCTGCAGTTCAGTTATTAATAATTGGGCTATTTCATCTGATTGAGTAATTGCTTCAGCGGTTAAGGGTTCCACTAGAACTACTATTGTTGCGTTATTAGCTGCGGGGACTTTTCGGATTATTACTGCAGAATCTCTTTCCACTTGGTTAGAAAGGATAGGAAATTGTTGTATCCAAAGGGTCAAGTGACACGCTCACTTCTTTTTTAATGATTCCGTTTCTAAGTATTGCTGCAGTAGTTGCAATACATAGTTATATTTAAATTTATGGCAGATAATAATCTCAGTTCTGACACCTCAATAATACAGGCAACAAGCGATGTGCTTCTTCAGAGGACAGCTGAAAGTTTATCTGAGTTATTGAAAGAGTTAGTTAAAAAATTCGATCCTTTCCCATCGTATCCGGGAGCATTTTTTGCATACGGAATCGAAATTGATGCTCCCAAAATGATTGCTGCTGATTTAGGCTGTGTCATTTTGGGAAATGACGGAGGCTTATATGAATTCCAGATTGGCCTTGATGCCGAACAAATTGCAGCTGGTGCCGATCCGATGAGCACGCGCGAAGAATCCCTGATACCACTTGATCTACCTGATATCGAATATATCCCGTTGGCCTATGAAGCAATTAGGATTGCGACGTTGCGACTTGAGCAGACCGGTTAAGTTGTGGCTCTATTAATTAATAACTACTCGTTTACCATCTTTTCTGGCATGATATGTGGCCTCAACAACTTTCATATATTCCAGGCCATCTTGAAAATTCGTCAGTATTACTGGGGCATTACTACGAATTGATTCCACAAAATCAGATTCTACCTCCCAGTCGAATACTGATCGGTCATCATGTGGGTAGGGACTAGGAGTGCCGCCCAGAGCGGCGAAACTAAGTGCATCTTCTGCAAACGACCATACTAATGTGCCTTTGGAACCGAACAGAGTGGCGCCGTTCGGCGATGTAGGAGTACCTGCAACGGTCGAAAGGTTATAGATGACCCGTGCTCCATTATTTTGTCGTGCAACCACCGACAGGCTATCGGGGATGTCAACCTCAACTATCTCTCCTGTATCGGTGTTCAATTTTTTAGAAACAAATGTCTGACCGTCAGCGATTAATTCTTTTGTGGGGCCTAACCACCTATGAATCATCTCGACCGTGATTCCGTACATCATGATATTCATTCCACTTAGTTCAGTCTGGTCACGCCAATGCAGTTCGGGACTAGGTGCCAAGTTTTGACCGTTTAGTACTGATACATGGACTTCGCGTACTGTACCAAGCTCACCCGATTCACCTTCGTCGACAAGCCTTTTTATTGTTCGCCAAGACTTAAAATCCATCGGTGCAGGAACGATCTGACTCACCAAGTCAGGATGCGCTTCCGAACTTTTAAGCATGTCAGCAGCCTCTGAAGCATTCATTGCCATGCGGGCTTCAACTAACACATGCTTTCCTGCTTCGAGTGCCGCAATGGTGTACTCTCTATGCTTGTTGGGCCAGGTGCCGATGCAGACTGCGTCAACGTCAGATGAGCCTATCACCTGGTAAGGGTCTCCGGAGGTTTCCACTTCAAGGTTAAATTCAGCTGCGAACGCGCTCGCACTTTCATTACTTCTGTTGGCTATCGCCACAATCTCCACATCTGCAATCTTCTGAAATTCTGGAAGATGTCTTACTCGCGTATTACCGCCGGCGCCGATTAATCCTATTCGAATCGTCTCACCCATGCTATAAACCTCCACTGCTCCGAGATGATATCTCAACGAGGCGTAACAGTGTGTATGCGACATTAAATGCCAACAGTAGCGTCGTGCGTTATTCTTTCAAAACTAATGGTAGGTATTAGATAAAACGATCAGAGTGAATACGACGTGCAAAGCTAGGAGTTGAAATATGAATGAAGTAGAAGTGCTTAGAAGTGGGCTGACTAGTATGCATGGAATGCTGGACAAAGCAGTTCAGGAAATGAGTCTCGAGCAATGGAATTATTGGCCAGAGCAAGGCGGGGTGAGTGCCTTTTTTTCTCTCTGGCACTATGTACGCACAGAGGATAATATTGTGCAATTTGTGATTCAGGGAAAGAGTACCTCATGGCTTGATGGTGGTTTTGACACTGAATTCGGCTTACATAGAACGGCACAGGGTACTGGAATGACTCACGAACAGGCTATGACGGTTCAAATGGTGGATACCTCTCGGTGGCTCGAGTATCAGAGAGAAGTATGGGCTGCGACGGATACATATCTTCAAAGTATTAATGTCAATGATCTTCATTCGACAGAAGTAACTATAAAACCAGTTCCTCCGATGTCTCTATGGCAGGGATTGTTTGGGATGTGCCTAACTCATGGTTATAGGCATGTCGGTGAGATTGAGCATGCTCGGGGTTTGGTAGGTCTAGGTGGATTAGCTATATAGCTTATTTAAAAAAATCATCAATCCGAGTACACTAGGGCCGACCGTGATGGTCACGTGAAGGCACAGGCTTTTCACATATAGGAGGAATTATGGGTGCACTTGAATCGATGAGAGTTTTGGATATGACCCAATACGAGGCGGGTACGTCTTGTACCCAAGCTTTAGGTTTTATGGGCGCAACTGTCACTAAAATCGAACGACCTGGCACAGGTGATCCCGGGCGTGGGGTTGCACGTGGAACTGATAATGCACCCTACTTTCTCAATTGGAATTCTAATAAGCGTAGTATTGCCCTAGATTTGCAAAAACCTGAGGGTCGTGATTTATTTTTGCAGATGGTTTCTCATTACGATGTTTTTGTCGAGAATTACGGTCCGGGAGTGATAGAAAAACTTGATATCGGCTATGACGTGATGAAGAAAATTAATCCAGGGATCATATACGCACGGCTCAAGGGGTTTGGATTATCTGGCCCATATTCGGACTATAAATCGTACGATATGATCGCTCAAGCTGCGGGTGGTGCTTTTTCAGTTACGGGAGAGGCAGATGGACCTCCGCTGCGACCGGGATACTGCGTGGGCGATAGTGGCACTGGAATGCAGCTTGCTTTTGCGATTACGGCTGCATTTGTGCACAAGCAAGAGACTGGTGAGGGTCAGGAGATTGAGATTTCCATGCAGGAAGCCCTGACGTACTACATGCGAACACCTATTGCCAACGGATCGAACTGGGGTCAATCAGTCTCTCCAAGGAATGGTAATCGTGCGGTAGTGCCGACGGATCTTTTCCCATGCAAGCCTTTTGGACCAAATGATTGGGTGTATGTTATGGCTCAGACTTCAAGAATGTGGGATACATTTTGTGCAGTTTTGGGGCGGACCGACTTTTTAACTGATGAGCGTTGGAAAGATGTCGAAAGTAGGCGCCAGAACGGCGATTCTTTGTACGAAGAGATCTGTAAGTGGACTCGTGAGCGAACCAAGCATGAAGTGATGAGTGAATTAGGAGCAGCAGGTGTTCCTTGTTCGGCTGTTATGGATACGGTGGACTTATTTAACGACCCGCATCTTGTGTCACGTGATTTTATAAAAACAGTGTCTCATCCGACCGAGGGAGATTTGAAGTTACTTGGTTTTGCACCTCTCATGTCAGAACACGAGGTGGATTATAGGCCAGCACCGTTGTTAGGCGAGCATACAAAGGAAATATTGAATGAAGACCTTGACTTGGGTTCGGACGCTGTTGATCAGTTAATTGCTGAGGGTGTGGTGAATCAGTCACCTATCGATCAAACGGTTATCCCAAAAGGGACAGCTCCTAAATCATAAATTAGATATCTAAATTATCAGGGTTGATGTTGTAAAGATTTCTCACATTTTCCCAGACCATTTGGTTTTTGTCTTGGTCCGATACATCTTTCATAATCCTATCTAGGACCTCCATGGAGTTTGGCCATATGGAATCATGGTGTGGGTAATCATTTCCCCACAACAGGTTTTCTGGGCCTAGATAATCTAGCGTTCGTAGACCTATATCATCATCTTCGAAGGTAATCATGAAGTTCCGTTTGAAATATTCGCTAGGTAATAAGGAGAGATCGGGCGACGCTGCCGTTCTCGACCTGTAGAACGCATGATCCCAGCGCTGCAGCGTATGTGCTAGCCATCCGGTTTCCCATTCAGCCACTACAAATTTTAGTTTTGGGTGTCTTTCGACAACTCCAGACGTAACGATGTTACTGACAGAATTCCATATAGCTGCATGCGAAAGTGTATAGGCAACAATAGGATCCCAGTGCTGAGGCAAGCCCATGGGCCAATCTGATCCACTAAATATATGCATTGTCAGTGGCAGACCCGCTTCTTCAGCAGCGGTCCAAAATGGTTCATAATACGGGTCGCTATATGGTCGTTCAAGAGGTGCCGTACATGGTATCGCTACCCCTTTCACTCCTAACTTGCTAATTCGTTCTAGCTCAGCAATTGCCAAGTCAACATCCCGAAGTGGCACACAGCCAACTCCGATCAGTCGATCTGGATTAGGACTGCAGTAGTTTACGATCCAGTCGTTATAGTTTTGGAAGACGGCGTTAGTTACTTCGGTATCTTCGATAGAGTAGGTAAGTAGATTGATACTTGGATACATAACTTCCCCAACTACTCCGTCAACAGTTTGCTCATCAAGTCTCGCGACGGGGTCTTGAACTCCGGGATTCATCCCGTCCCAACCAAGTTTTATTCGTTCGTGAGTTTCGGGATCGTCCAGACTATGTCCTGCAATTCCCCATCGGCCAACCGGAACAAGTCGATCGAGCGCGGGCCAGGCTATCCACACACCCTCCCTATCTTTCCAGCCGTTAACAGGCCGGGGAGCTCGGTCACCGAATCGATCAATAAGCCCATTAAATACTTCAGGCGGTTCGACTACATGAGAGTCGCATGAATAATATATTGTCATAAAAAAACTTTCTTGCTTAGTCGCCCTACTTTTACCGAGTAGTGTATTAGATGATGTCAAGTATTTTTTATTTACTTGATCTCGTGCTTTGTAAGAAGTTTGGCAAGATGATTAAAGTCATTGGCAATAAAATCGAAGGGAAGATCTGGTTTCAGCACTTTTACATTATCAGTGCCGTATTCATCTGGTCGAAATATGTACGCAGTGCTGAATCCAACGGCCTGTGCTGCAAGCAAATCTCCCTCGTGGGCTGCGACGAGCATGACTTCGCCAGTATCGAGTCCCAGAAGATTGGCTGCGTTTTTGTAACACTCGGGATTTGGTTTGAAGGCCCCAGTGATTTCAGCCGATAAGATCACATCCCATCGTAAATTTGAATGTTTTGCCATGTTTGTTAGCAGAGACATATTGCCGTTTGAGAGTGTGCTAACGATAAAGTTACTTCGTAAAGCTTCTAGTCCTGCGACTGAGTCTGGCCAGGGTTGTAGTCGATGCCAGACCTTATTGAGATGGTCAACGGCGGCAAGATTATTTTTAACGTCGAACTCAACTTCCTCAAGTAATATATTTAGCATTCGAAGATGAAGAGCGTCCGCCGATTGAAAAGGGAGTGAACCTTCTTGTACGAGCCGCATACCTCCCATGTAACCTTCAATACGCCATCGATCCGCAAACTCAGACCAATCAGTCTCTATTTCTTGTTCTGAACCAAACAACTCAAGCTCTCTGATAACTGTGGTTCGCCAGTCTACAACGGTTCCAAAGACATCAAAGCAAAGGGCTTTTATTTGGCCCAATTTACTATTTTCGCTCATAATTTACTCTTTTCAACGAATACTTACTGTGAAAGTTATTAGATGCGCCGCTCTCGTCGACTTGCATAGTTTATTTGATCTTTTCGGTTTATCAAATTTGAAATAATTAGATGAATTAACCCAATGACGAAGGCGGCACAAATAGCAGTCCAAAATCCATTAACCTGGAAATTTAAGCCGATTGTGGTGGCAAGCGACGAAGTAATCAGCAACATCACCGCATCGATAATGATGATTGTGAGTCCAAAGGTAAGAAGAATCAGGCAGAATGAGAATGTGATAAAAATTGGTCTAACTACTAAGTATGCCAGCGCCAATATTGCTGATCCGGCGACTAAGGATCCGATACCTTCTATTTGGACATTGTCTAATAGCGCATTGGACGCCCACAACCCAACCAATAGTGAACAAAATCTTGTCATGAGGCTTCGGCCACTGTATTGGTTGTTGCTGTTGGTCCCAAGCCTAAAAAGACGAAACTGTCTAGTTTGTTGGCTCATGGGTTAGTGCTCTAAGGTGGTTAGTCCTAGACAGTTTATCGACTAGATGCCAGTCCAGTTCGGGGTCCGCTTTTCACTAAACGCAATTGGCCCCTCTTTTTGATCTGGTGAGGTGTTGTGCCGATTAAGCCAGTAAAACGATCGACTCATCGCTGATTCCAAGGGTATTTCTAGTCCTTCCATAGACCCTTGCTTTGATCCTCGAACTGAAAGCGGTGCGCACTCTAGTATTTCATTTGCCCAACGTTCTGCGGCAGCCATTAGGTCATCATGTGGAACTACTTCGTTGACGAATCCATATTCTTTTGCAGTCTGTGCATCAAGATTTCGTCCGGTAAGTATCATGCCCATTGCTAATTTAAGAGGTATTTGTCTCGGAAGCCTGTGAATACCACCTGCTCCAGCGTATAATCCGACTCGTGGTTCAGGAAGTCCAAATCGAGCCTGGTCAGACGCAATTATTATGTCCGATGCCAATGCCATTTCAAAGCCGCCGCCCATAGCCCATCCGTTGACAGCCGCTATTACTGGCTTATGCATATCAAATCGACTTGTTATACCGCCAAAGCCACCCTGTCGAGGTACTATCCCCGGTTCAAGCCTACCAACTCCAGCTGCTTGGGCTTTAAGATCGTTGCCGGCGGAAAAGGAGCGGGAACCTGCTCCGGTTAATATGGCCACCCATAAATTGTCATCTGCCGCAAAATCATCCCACAACTCTGCTATTTCATGTGATGCCGCAGGATGAAGCGCATTCATTACTTCTGGTCGATTAATCGTTATCGTTGCCACATGACCATTTTTTTCATACAACGCATAGTCGGTCGTCGGTGTTGCCATATTATTCCCCTTTTCTTTTGTCCAGCCACAGCTTAAGGCATATGGCATTTTTGATCAGTTAATTTATTAATCGCGTTTTTTGTTTCTTTCTGGCACTTCCTGGTGCATCAAGCCTTACTGCACAGGCCTTGTATTCAGGGATGCCGCTTGGTAAGTCAAGTGCATCGTTCGTTAGTATATTTGCGGCTACTCCTTCAAGCGCAACAAACGGTACAAAGAGGTCTCCACGTTGCATTCGATCTACGACATGCACTCTCGCAATAATTTCGCCCCGTCTCGAACTAATTTGAATATCCTGACCATCTGAAATATTCATTTCACCTGCGTCCGCTGGATTTATATCCACCGTGACTACCGGTACTTTTTTCATGAGGTTGGCTACCTCACGTGTTATAGCGCCGGTATGCCAATGGTAAAGCGATCTCCCAGTAATCAGTGTGAAGGGGTATCGCCGACTAGGTAGTTCAGCCGCTGAGGCAGTCTGAACTACGGGCATAAATAATCCTCGCCCTCGCGGGAAATCTTCATCGAATAATATCTTCGTTCCAGGGTGTGTATCATCTGGGCAAGGCCACTGAATGCCTCCCTCTTCATTGAGTCTCGAGTGTGAGAGGCCGGATATTATCGGCGTGAGTCCCGCCATCTCATCGAATATTTCTGAAGAATCAGTATAGGTGAATTGATGGACAGGTCTTTCAAGTCGTTCCAGAACTCGGCGAGCTATATCGGTGGTTATTTCCCAATCATTTCTTGAATCCCCAACATGTCTCATGAATGGACGAATCAATTGGACTCTCCGTTCTGAGTTTGTGAAAGTTCCTGACTTTTCGGCAAAGGAGACTGCCGGCAGTACGACATCTGCGATTTCCGCAGTTTCGTGCATAAATATATCTTGAACCACTAGGAAGTCAAGACGATTGAATGCTTCACGAGCGTGGACCAAATATGGGTCAGAAACGAGAGGGTTTTCTCCCACAATGTACATTGTAGTGAGTTCATTGCTCAGCATTTTTTCGATCATTAGCGTTGATTGCAGCCCTGGGTTATGAGGAATTTCTGTCTCCCACGCTGTTTCCCATTTACCATGTGTTTCTCCGCCAACAGGCTCATAGCCTGGGAATATATTTGGTAAGCAGCCAGAATCTGAGCAGCCTTGCACATTATTTTGCCCTCGGAGAGGTGAAATACCGTTGCCTGATTTTCCTACTTGACCGCTGCTCAGTGCCAGATTGATGAGCGAACGAGCATTATCTGAGCCATTGGTATGTTGTGTAATACCCATTCCCCAAATGAGGCATGAGCCGCGTTCGGTTCCGTCATTGCTTGGTCTAGGTTGTGCGTAGAGGCGAGCTGCTTCCCTAATATCAGATGCAGAGACGCCTGTTATTTTTTCAGCTTGTGATAAGTCAGTTCCATCGATGATTTCTTTCCATTCGTCGAAGCCTTCGGTTCGATTATGGATGAAGTCTTGATTTTCTAAGCCCTCATCAAGAATAACTTTCGCCATTGCATTGAAAAGAGTTACGTCTGTTCCAGGTCGAGGCTGCAAATGAATTTCTGCAACATCACAGAGGTCAATACGGATCGGATTCACTACTATTAGGGCTGCGTTGTTAGTCTCTATGTTTCGGCGAATTCGAGACGCAACAACCGGATGATTTCGTCCGGTATCACTTCCGACTACTAGCAAAGTACCGGCATTTTCGTAATCTTCATATGAGTTAGACGTAGCCCCAGATCCTATTTGTTCCATCAACGCTACAACGGAGGGTGCATGGCAAAGACGGGAGCAGTGATCGATAGAATTCGTTCCCATCACCGACCGTACGAACTTTTGCATAACGTAACCATCTTCATTGGTGGCTTTAGCCGAGGCAATCCCTCCAAATTTCTGTGTGGGTGATTTCGTATTAACTGAGACTACACTGGCAAATTTATCTGCCACGAGATTGAGAGCATCATCCCAAGAAGCTGGCTCAAGCTTGCCATTTTTTCTGACTAATGGCTGAGTTAGACGTTCCTTTGAGGTGACGTAATCCAAACAAAATCGGCCCTTCACACAGGTCATACCGAGCGAAGAATCATTTTCAGGAACTCCGTCTACCCATACGATGTTTTCTTTATCGGTGTGAACTCGCAATCCACAGCCGACGCCACAATAGGGACATGTGGTTTCAGTTACGGTGGTATCTACTGCAGTCTTATATTGTTTCGCTAGATCTGTTGTGTTGCTACCTGAACTTATTATTGGAAGAGCCATTGCGACTCCGTTGGCACGTGGCGCATGTTTTGTAATTGGCAGTAAAGCGCCAGTAGGGCATTGCGACACACATTGTCCACAAGAGGTGCAAGTAGAGTCCTCCCAGTCAGAGTCAAATGCGGATCCTATTACACTGTTTTGCCCTCGACCGTTAATACCGATTGCTCCAATATGCTGGGTTTTTTGGCAGGCATCGATACATCTTCCGCACAATATACAATCAGCCATCGAAAGTGAAAAGAAGGGATTAGTATGGTCTTCTGAGACTCGTGGCATGGGTGCGAACGTAGACTCCGCCAAGAGATGTTTCTCTGCATGTAAGGCGGCTAAGCCCTTTCCTTTGCCGTCGGAGGACATACCAAGTGTTAAGTCTAAAACACCAGTTCGTATTCGCTGAGATTTAGGGCTATCCGTCATAATATTTTGGGAGTCAGTAGCGGGGGTGTGACAGGCTGCGACAAGTCTCGGCGAACCATCTATCTCAATTAAGCACGTTCTACACGCACCTAGGGGTGAGCGTGATTCCGGCTTGCAAAGATGTGGTAACTCAACATTGGAGGCTAAAACAGCGTCCAGAATAGTCGAGCCATCCGGCACTTCGACCGCGTCACCATTAACTTGTAGATTAATCGTCATATATCTGTCTGAGTCCCCTAATGTCCCGTGTGGTTATGTCATTTTATAGGTCAAGCTTAACAAAATCCCAAAAAAACAGGCACGTTGCAGAATTTCTTTACGAATCCGGTTATATTAGTCTACAAAATATAGAAGAATAGAGGTTTAAATGTCAGCAAAACCAGAAAAACTAGAAGGCGAACCTTTTTATCGAATCGACGTTGGCGAGGCTAAACGGATGATTGACGAACAGGACGTCCAGGTGATTGATGCTCGTGAGATTGACGAGCACGCGGATGGACATGTTCCAGGGTCCGTTAGGATTCAGCATATGGCAGTGTTGAGCAATGCCGATAAGCTGGCAAAAGATAAGCCAATTTTATTTATTTGTAGAAGTGGCCAGCGGTCAGCTGTAGCTGCAGAGTTTGCTGCTTCTCTTGGTCTGGATGATCTTTACAATGTTGAGGGGGGCCATCAGGCTTGGGCTGAAGCTGGTTATCCCATGGAGACCTAGTTTCGATTAGTTCCACCAAATCGCGTCGCCTGCAAAAAATTCAGTTGTTTTTTGATTTTTGTTTTTGCCTCTTGTAAAAGACTATTTGCTACCGGCAATCTTTGTTCGCCGACATATGTAGATAATAAGTCCTGTCGAAGCAGATCATGTGCATAGCCTTCTGTTATCGCGCCAACCTGATTACAAAACTTATGAACGGTTGGGTACGTGTCTGGTGTTTTTCTCCACGAGCTTGCAAGAGCATCTCGCATTGCTAGGACCTCTAGATATGACTCCCAAATCATGTTAAAGAGGGTGTTTGAAGGAATCGTATTTTGAGATTTATTTTGTTCTGAGTCATTCGGAAGATCAAAGGATACGTTAGCTTGGGGATAAGGCTTGTGAGTAAGTGTCGTATTTATCTGGAATCTTTTATCACCGTAACCTGTAAGCAAAATTCTATTGTTGCTGGTAGGAACGATTTCACGAATTTTTACGGTTGTACCCACGCCATGCGGTATTGCTTCGCCGCCAACTTCTTTGCCAGAGTCAATTAACACGACACCGAATTTTTCATCATATTCGGTACAGTAACTTAGCATTTCCTTGTAACGGTCTTCGAAGATTTGTAGAACTATTTCCTGTCCAGGAAATAGAACTTTTTCTAAAGGCATTAACGGGAGATTTTTATCAGGCATTATTTTGATGTGGTTAATTCATGTCCTATCGAAGAATGGGATATACGCACTGTATGAAGTTACACACTCACCGGAGACTTATTTTTTGTTATTTCAAAGCTAAAGTCAGTGGAGTCCTCAGTCTCATCTATATCGATGTTAACTGTGTCACCGCTGTCTAGTTCCCCTGCTAGCATAGCGCGAGCAAGGATATTTTCAATTCTTCTCTCGATAAGTCGTTTTAACGGCCGAGCTCCAAATTGAGGATCGTATCCTTCCTTAGCGAGTAGGGCCATGGCTTTTTCAGAGATATTCAACACAATTTGCTGCGTGCCTATTCGCGCCGCAATTTGTTGTACTTCAAGATTTGCTACGTCGGCAATCTCTTTTTCATTTAACGGTTCGAAAACAACTATTTCGTCGAGGCGATTGAGGAATTCCGGTCGAAATGTTTGCTTGAGAGATGATTCAATCCGTTTTTCTTGTGCATTAGCCTCATCTGTTGATTGCGATCGAATAAATCCGACAGGTTCACGTTTGGCATCGACGCCCAAATTACTGGTAAGAATAATTATGGTATTGCTAAAATCTACGGTTCGTCCATGTGAGTCGGTGAGGCGCCCATCATCCATTATTTGGAGAAGCGTGTTAAATATGTCTGGATGAGCCTTTTCGATCTCATCAAAGAGGATGACTTGGTATGGGCGTCGACGAATTTGCTCAGTAAGCTCTCCGGCTTGGTCGTATCCGACGTATCCTGGTGGTGCTCCGATTAGTCTTGATGCCGTATGCTTTTCACTGTATTCGGACATGTCAAGGCGAATGATTGCATCCTGGTCGTCAAATAAATATTCTGCGAGAGCTTGGGCCAGATAAGTTTTTCCAACACCAGTTGGCCCCACAAAAATAAACGATCCGATTGGTCTTCGTGGGTCCTTTAGGCCAGATCTAGCTCTGCGAATAGCATCCGAGAGTGAACTGATAGCTCGTTCCTGTCCGACGATTCTTTCGTGCAGAAATTCCTCCATTCTAAGTAATTTAGAGGCCTCTGCTTCGAGCATTTGAGCGACGGGGATACCTGTCATTTGAGCGATTAAGCGCGCAATATCTTCTTTCGTCACTTCACTATTTGGGCTATTTTCAGATTGCCAGTCTTGAACACAATCCTCATATTTAGCTTGAATATGTAATAACTGTTGCTTGATCTTTGCTGCTTCTTCAAAATCTTTTTTCTCTGCAGCTAGATCGAGTCTTGCCGATGCATCATCTACCTCTCTTTTGAGTTCTCTAATTGCTGGCGCCATTGATTCATTTTCGATGACTTGGCGTGATGATGCCTCATCAATAAGGTCTATTGCCTTATCGGGTAAGTGTCGGTCAGTAATATATCGTGACGATAGATTTACAGCAGCGTCGATAGCCTCATTAGTGATGGATATTCCATGGTGTTCTTCGTAACTAGGTCGCAATCCTTGGAGAATTGCTGTCGCATCTTCTACTGATGGTTCATCAACATACACAGGTGAAAATCGTCTCTCTAGAGCCGGATCAGATTCAATTGATGTCCTGTACTCATCAAGCGTGGTTGCACCGATGACATGTAGTTCCCCTCGAGCGAGGGCTGGTTTCATCATATTTGAGGCATCGAGCGCGCCATCGGCACCCCCAGCTCCTACGACAGTATGCAATTCATCTATGAAGAGTAAAACCTCACCTTGGGAGCTCTTGACCTCTTGCATTACGGCTTGCAGACGCTCTTCGAATTCACCTCGAAACTTTGATCCGGCTAAAAGTGCTCCCATGTCGAGAGCCATTACGCGCCGATCCTTGAGACGCTCAGGAACGTCGTCATCAACGATTCTTTGTGCGAGACCCTCTGCGATTGCAG
>Ga0114933_10002439_pt1 | contig 19333 bp, 11 predicted proteins | sample 4SBtaG_FD_89691 | JGI IMG/M metagenome (GOLD analysis project Ga0114933, IMG submission 89691) | Deep subsurface microbial communities from Kolumbo volcano to uncover new lineages of life (NeLLi) - 4SBTROV12_W25 metaG | ecosystem: Environmental > Aquatic > Marine > Volcanic | place: Kolumbo... | reverse complement strand
TGAAGACGTACTCGTCGACGAGTTTCTGGGCCCATGCGTCGCTGCCAATCTCCTCGAGCTTGATGACAAACCGCCCCGCGGTCAGCTCATCGACGCTCGGCAGGTCGAAGACGTCTTGGATGGTCTTGTCCGTCATGCCTTCTTCCTCCGCTTGCGCCGGCCACCACCGCGGGGTGGCGGAAACCGCTCGGCCCAGGTAGCGAGCATCTCGTCGCTCACCTTGCCGACGTACTCGGTGACGATGTCCTGAAGCTCAGCCGCCGCAGCCTCGGACTCCCATCGGACGAACGGGATTTGCTGTTGCAGGCTCCAGAAGATGCCGTGGCGGTCCTCGATGGGCACACCGCGGTCCTCAAGCGCCTCGTCGAGGTCGCTCAGCACCCTGGCCCGCTGCCGCGGTGTCCAGCCGGCCCAGCCAAACAGCGCGTCGTCGCCGGTCGCACCGGGCACTTCGGACAGGTGGATGAACCGCTCCTTGGGCACGTCGAGCTTGCCACGCAGCTTCCAGTACGACGTGCTGAGGAAGTCGCTGCTCTTGTACTTCGGCGGCACCGGGATCTTGCCGACGTCCTCACCCGCGTCCTCGCGATGCTGCAGCGCCCAAGTCCGCTCCCACGCGACCCGGCGTGTTTGGCCGGCAGGCTTGTAGATATGCGCCTTGCACAGTGGCACGCAGTCCTTGTCGATGAGGTCGCGGAACAGCGCTTCGAGGTCGGTGTCGCGTCGGCCGGTCAGCACTTCGGCTACGGCGCGAACGGCGGCGTCGGATTCGAGAGCTGCAGCGGCTTGGCGGGCGGTGAAGGGGTGGCCGTGGCCGTTACCCCAACCCTCAAGCTGTCCTGCCAAGAATGAAGTACAAGCCTCAGTCTCTTGCTCATCGAACGCCGGCCGGTACCACCGCCGCTTGAACTCGGGCCGTTCGAGTGATGCGAGTACAGCCGAGTCCTCTGTGGCGTCAATTCGGCTTTCGACAATGGACCTCACCTCGGCATCGTCGATTTCACCAGTGTGTTTTGGGTCGGTCCAACCGTGGCGCTGAAACCAATCCAGAGATTCACGCTCGTTGCCCTCTTGTTGAACGGCAGCATCCCGAACAAGCCGGAACTCAAACGGTCTTTGACCCGGCTGGAGTTCGGTATCCGTGCCTTCCCGAGATTGTGCTGCACCTGCGACTTCCAAGCCGTAGAGCTGGTAGCAGTGCCAGTCGACTTCTTCTTGGAGTCCAGTCATCAGCGACAGGCGCTTGCTGACTCGTTCTCTGCGTTCAAGGAAGGCGGTGCGCACGTCTTCCGCCCCTTGATGAGCAATCGCATCCAGTACGGCGACCGCCGAGTCGACATTCTGCCCAGCTGCCAATTCGGAAATCGCCGATCCGAAAGCAGCCAGCCTTCCAGAATCGTCTCGGACGACCGGGAATCGAGCGAGTTTCTTGACGCCAAGTTGAAAAAAATTCTCCCAGGCAGCCCCTGTCTTGCGCCCGCCGCTTGAGTCTGCGCCCGCACCCTTGGGTTGAGCCACCTGCCAGATCCAGAAGCCTGCGATCGAACTGTTCAGCAGGGCGGTCAACGCCAAGTAGTCTTCCTGGGACGCATGCCGGGGAAGCTTGATCACCGGAGCTGAGTGTTTGAACACAAAGCCACTGGAATCAAAGGCGAAGTTGTTGTGCGTACACACAAAGGCGAAAGCAATGCTCTCCGGTGTGCGAAGCCTATCTCGATAGTGTTCCAGATGCTCGTACCAACGCCGCCCCTGCTGGGCCAGCGTGCGGCCAAAGACGGTGCGAGCTCTCAGAAGCGTCCGCCTCGGCCAGAACCAACGGAGGGCGGCTTCGTCCAACTCGACGGGTGGCCCGCCCGGGGATTCGTAGGGGTATACACATGCGCCGGAACCACGGAGCCGCCAATCGCGAACGTTGTCGCCAGTGACGAAACCAACCGTGATCGGTCCCAAACCCGCACGCTCCAACGCCGCCTGTGGAGCGATGAATGCGCCATCGTCGCCAACCACAACGGTGCGACCGATGGCCTGCGCAATCTCGGACAAAGGCCGACCACGGCCTTCGAGTTGTTTTCGCAGTCCCTCACTGCCGCCGCCGCTGACCGTCCAAGGGTGGACTGCGTATTCTGTGCCATCGGTCCACGACGCCGAGACATGGTCGTCTTTCCAGACTGACACACCGGCAGACGACGCCATGGGTGGAGTACGTTCGGCAGCGCGGAAGGACGCACGAATGGAGCTCCACACTGGCCCTTTTGCCGGATCAGGCACTACCGGCGGGTCACCTCGGACGCCACGGATCGCTAGTACTACGTCACCCGTGGGCGGTGACTTGTTCTGCCAAAACAGCAGCATCGTTGGCGTCCCGTGTCCCGGAATGGTCGCGCCCGAGGTATCGATCACCGCACGGAGGCGGCGATATGCAAGTACGTTCGTGACGACGCGAACTCCATACTCACAGGTGGCAAACTGGTTGCCCACGATCATCCCGATCTGGGCGTCACGCAGCGCGATCTGCCCGCAACGCTCGATAAACGGACAGACCAGCGAGTACTGCCGGTAAGCGGAGACGTAGCGCGGCAGCTTCGACTTCCCGACGGCGATCTTGCCTCGGTGGTACTTCTTCTTGGCGTTGTCCCGCTCGACGATGTACGGCGGGTTGCCGACAACGACGTGGTACTTCTTCTTCAGGTGCGGCGCGAGGGCTCGCCGGGTCTCCTTGGGCGTCATCCCCGGATACTCGACGGGAGCCTCGTCAACGTCGCCAAACAGGGTCTGCTGCGGCACATAGTCCTTTTCGCGCTCGACCTGCTCCAACCCATCAGCCCAGTACACAAACGGCTTGAACCGCCGCGCCTCGCGGATGTCGTCCAGCTCGCACAGCTCCAACGCCGTCATCACCAGCCGCGCCCGCGCAAGCGCCGCGGCGTAGTCGTTGATGTCGACGCCATGCACGCGGCTCAGCGCGTCCCGCACCAGTTCCGGCATCGGCCGGCGCGGGTCGTCCTTCCGCATCCGCTCCACGATTCGCCGCAGACCAGCGAGTAGGAAGTGCCCCGAACCGCACGACGGGTCGATCATCCGCACCTTGTCCGCGCCCCACTTGTCCATCGCCGGCTCGAGCGTGTGGTCGAGGATGAGGTCGAGGACGAAGTCGGGCGTCTGGCAGAAGGCGTAGCGGTCCTTTCACCACCGGGTCGAGGTCCTGGTAGAGGTCGCCCATCATCCGGCCGTCAAACCGCTCGTCTTCAAAGGACCACGACAGCGCGTGGGTGTCGGGGTCACGATGTCGCCAGAACTCGATCAGCTCGGTGCTGAGCACGTCGCCGGGCTGGACGATCTCGCAGGCTTGGGGTGTGAACAGCTCAGCGAGTCCACCGGTCGCAAGGTCGCGAAAGCACCAGCGCAAGTACGCGGTCGCCCCGAGGTCGGGAGCCAGCTTGGCAAAGAGCTGCTGCGACGTCGGGTCGAGGATTCGGACCGGGTGAAGCAGGTCTCGGTCCTCGAGGACGCGCAGGTAGACCGTCTTCAGCGCCCAGAGAACGGCGATGCGGTGAGCGAGCAGCTCGAGCCACACGTCGAAGTCGTCGCCAACCTGCTCCTCGGCGTGCAGCGCCCGGGCCTTGTCGCGAGGCTTGCCGGCGGGTTTGAGTCGGGCGTGAACGTCATCGGCGATGCGGCCGACGAGTGGTTGGAGCGCGGTGGCGAGTCCGGTGATGGGCATGGGCTACGGTTCCTCGCTGCGCGTGGGAGCGGCCAGACATGGGTGGCGTTGTCTTTGGCTGGTGCCTGTGACCCCGGATTGAAATCCGGGGCTACAATTCGAGAAGACCGCGTTGCGGTCTGCGCGTTGGCAGCTTGTGACGCTCATGCAGGAGCGCGAGACGCTGGCAGCTCGAACTCGGTGGAGACGGTTCCATCGGCGTGGTGATGAGGCTGGTTTGCAACGTAAGCGGCTACATCGTTCAACGCGGAGCGACTGACAGGGAAGGCGGCGTAACCAGCTTGCCAGCGCAGCACCCCTGGCATCTTCAAGCCGGCGACCCGACTCGATGCCCCTTTCAATCGCTTGACCAGCTGCGCGACCGCGATCGACGGCGGCAAATCGGTGAGCACGTGAACATGATCGGACGTACCGCCCACGACGACGAACGTGCTGCCCAGCTCGCGTGCCTTTTCTGCGATGGCCGGCCACAGCCACTCGCGCATTGGCTCTTCGACGACATGCGCTCGGTCCTTGACCGCCCATACAAGATGCACGTGCAACGAAACGTGACGACCGCTCACCACGACTCCTCAGCCCGCGGAAGAGGCTGTCGTGAAAGTCCCGGCGCAAGTCTTGCGGCCCCCGATCATCTGCGATCTGATGGACGGAGCGGCGAGGCGAGCATGAGACGTTTAAACAGGCGGGGCAAGGTGCGAGTCGAGGGTGGGGCGCAGGTTGTGCTGCCTCTCGGGTTTGAAGAGCCGGCGGGGGGCGAAGCGCATGCGCGAGGCGGGCACCGTCGTCGGGTGTTCAAGGATCCGGACCCGAACAAGCTGTGGGTGGGCGAGCAGCGGCTCAAGCGGTACCTCGCCGACGCCGGCTTCGGTTGGGTATTGGCGCTGCGCGAGTTTATGCGTCAGCGCGAGTGGACCGAGTTCGAGAAGGCCTATCCGGGTAGCGGTCGACCGGCCTACCACCCGTGCCTGATGTTGTCATTGGTGCTGTTCGGGGTACTCGAGGGGCGGAGTTCGCTGCGCGAGTTGGAGGTAGCCGCTCGCACGGACGTGCGCGTCTGGTGGCTCACCGGCGGGGCGATGCCGGACCATTCGGTGATCGGCCGCTTTCTGCACCGTCACCGAGAGCGGATCACGACAGCGTTCTTCGAGGACTGCACGCGAGCATTGCTAAAGGTCATCGGCAGTCGGAGCGCGACGATCGGCGTGGACGGCACGACTATTCAGGCTGCGTCATCGCGCCTGCGCACCATCAAGCAGGAGGCCGCCCGTGAGGTAGCCGAGCAGAGGGCTGCGGAGGCTGCGGCGGATCCCGAGAATGAGTGCGCAGCAGCGCGTGCGGAGCTGGCCCAGGAGGTTGTCGAGACCGCCGAGAAGCGCAGCGAGGCCCGACGTCGCAAGGGGCGCAAGAACACCAACGCGCCGGTCTCGCCGCACGAACCCGAAGCTGGCGTCAACAAGATGAAAAACGGCCAGGTCGCGCCGAGCTACCAGGCTTCGATCGCGGCCAACGAGGACCGCATGATCATCGGTCAGCACGTCGACGGGACCAGCGAGTCGGCGGCGGTCGAGCCGATGGTGCAGCAAGCCCAACGCGTGACCGGTGGACAGATAGAGACCCTTCTCGCTGACTCGAACTACAACAACGCCACCGCCCACGAGGTCGCTCACAAGCACGACCTGGAGCTGCTGTCGCCCGAGGGCAGCACCCGCAACGGGGGGCGTCGCAAGACCAGGCGCTTCGACAAGTCCGAGTTCTCCTACGACAGCGATCGCGACGTGTACGTGTGTCCCAGTGGCCGCGAACTCGTGCGCAAGAGACGCAGCAAGGACTGGGAAGACCGCCGCTACACGCTCTACCGGTCGAACGACTGTCGGGGCTGTGAGCTGCGGGAGAAGTGCTTGGCGGGCAAGGGAAATCGCTCCGTGGCCCGCTACGACCACGACGACGCGACCGACGCCTTGCGTGAGAAGATGAAGGACCCTGAGGTCTACGCTCGCTACAAGCGCCGCTCCGTGATGCCCGAGCCGGTCTTCGGCGAGCTTCGCGGCTGCCAGGGCTACGTCCGGTATCGTCGCAGACGTCTGGACGGCGTACGGCTCGAACACGCTCTACACTGCGCTGCCCACAATCTTCGGCGCGCCATCCGCATCAAGTTGCCGTGGACACGCCACGCCAGCGCCGGCTGGTTGCCGACGAGGGCGGTTGCCAAGCGGCACGACCGCGAAAACCGCCGATATGCAGCCGTCAGCGCTCGATTCCGCCAATTCCGAACGTAGAGTGACTCGAGACCGCAGCACCAGTTCTGCCTTCGCACGGAGCGTCGCTCGTCGCGCGTCACGGCCGACCTGAGAGTCTCCGCCGCCGCGAACTCGCTTTGCGACAGCCTCGGAAGCGGGCTTCTTGACCTGTAGCCCCGGATTTCAATCCGGGGCGGTACGCCGAAACGAGATCGGCTTCTTGGCCACAACCCCGTGCCCGAGCGCCGTCCGTTCGCTGGTCCCGAATAATCATTCAGCCGCCCCCCGATTACCGTGTGGACGGGTGAGTCGCATCGTATTTCGGTAAGGAACCGCCGCGATCCGCCCCAGATCGACGAGAACCGGCGCTAGTGCCGATGCGTACCGCGGCGCAATCTCATACTCGTCGCGCAGTCTTGCGCCGAGACCGCCCACGGCGGGTCGGTCCTGACTGGAGCCGATAATCGGCCCGTTTTGGTGGATCCATGCAACCACGGCGTCGACCTGGTCGCGGCGCATGACCAGCCGGCCGTGATCGCCCCATTCGAGCATCAGCCCCCCATCGCCATCGGTGTAGCAAATGCGTGTTCCCGCATTCACAAGAGGGAACACCTCAACCCAGCCTGCTGGACAAGGCATCAAACACCTCCCACAGCCGCAACCGGCTCACGCAGCGGCAACACCGCGCCAGGCATGTGGAACACGGGCGCTTTGCCGCCGTTGAACCGCGGCTGCCGTTGGTGAATCGTCCCGGGGATCACCAGCACCCAGAAACCGTGCGTGCCCCCGAGCGTCGTGTCATACGTCCGCCGCACCAGATCGAGCGCGTCACATAGCTCCCACAGGCCGGTGTCGCCGAGTACGCGCACACCGCCTGGTTTGCCGTGTTTGTTCAGGATGTCCTCGAACACCGATTTGCATTCGCGGTTCAGCCGACCGCGTTGTGCGGCGTAAATCTCGGCGCGCTCAAACATCCGAAAACGGCTGTCGATACGTTCAAGGAACGCCTGCTCAAAGCTAATGAACTCGGCATCCGGCCCGATCGCCTTGGCGAGGCTCCGACCGATCGCCAGGTGCTTGTCGGGTGGCGTTACGACCAGCCGGAAGCTTGTGCGCCCGGAGGCTTCGCGCAGACGATCCAGCACGATCTCAGCCGGGCTGCGATTGGCACCGACCAGCTCGTCGGGCAGCGCGTCGTCGACAAGAACCGGCGCGACGACGGCGCCGCTCTCCCGCGCAACCACCTCGTCACCGACGATCTTCCACTCGTCGATCTCGTCAAACACCTGCGGCAGTGTGTCGGCGTCGGGCCAATTCGCTTCGCCGCGGAACACCGCGCTGACACGGCGCTGCAGGTCTGCGAGCGCAATCGGCGGTCGCTCGTGGCGCAAAACATAAGGGATCGCATCGGCCGGGCGGACTGGGCCGATGAACAGCTCACCGCTCTCGGTCGTGCGCAAGGTCGGCACCAACTGACGCGCCAGGGACCGGCTGCTGAGCGGGTATTCCGGCACGATCGCGGCCAACGACGCCTCCGCCGCGTTGGCGTCGGCGGGCGGCCACTGGGCCAGCTCGTAAGCCTCGGCCACAAACCTGTCCAGCGCCGCCTTGTCGTACGTCGGTCGGCACAAGACCGCGCCGCCGCCGTCGGCGGGCTGAAGGACACGCATCTGCGCGTCGTGCAACCGTGCGAGAACCCGGACGACGCCGGCTGCGAAGGTCGCCTTCTCGACCGGCGCGACGCCGTTCAGTTGACCGATCACGGTGTGCATCGCGATGATCCCGCCTTGCACCTCGAGCAACCCATCCAGCGTGTCGACCACGTCCGCCAGCGGGCGCAGGTCCAGCGTGTCCAGCGCCTTGTTCTGCGCCCTGCTCACCACGCTCTGCTGTATCTTCAGCTCCGCAGCGAGATCTGTCTGCGTCCGCTCAGGTCCGTCGAAACCGAACAAGCCGCGCAAAACGTTCTGGCCCCGTGTGTCGACAGCTTCGGTCGCGTCGTCCCAGAGCTGTGCCAACATCTTGCCGGCGGTGCTGACATCGCGCTGTGCCAGCCGCTGCATCGCGGCGTCGATCGCCGCGACATGGCTGTCCACCAACCCCGAGATCCGCTTGAGGTCCTCGTGCGCGGCTCCGGCCAGTCGGCCCACCGTCACATAGCCTGCGGACCGCAGCGCCGCTGTCACAGACTCGGCAAGACCAAGACTGACGAGATCGCCCCTCTCGCCAATCAGGGTTGGCGCGATGGCATCAGAGACCGCCTGCCCACCCGGCGAGGACGGCAGCAAACCGGCGTCAAGGAGGCTGTCTCGAAACGCCAATGCTTCTGCTGCACGTTTGCCGCCCAGACCACGCAGACCACGGATCTTGGCGGGCTCCAGCGCCAAAAGGTCACCCTGCGTGCGGACACCCGCGCGTCGCAACGTCGCGGCTGCTTTCGCTGACAGCGATGTGGCAGACAGTGGCAACGCCGCGTCCTGTGACAGGCCGGTCGGCTCCTCCTCGTCGTCTATCGGCTTGTTGGCTCGCCCAAGCGCGTCGAGCAGTCCTGCCCGCATTGCAGCGGCAGACTGAAAGCGACGGGCTCGATTGGGGTCCAGGCACTTGCGGAAGAAGTCACTGAGCGCCGCGACCTCGAAGTCGTCTCGCTCAACGTCTGGCTGGTCTCCGGGGCCGGGCGGCTCGTTGCTGAAGGGATGACGCCCGCAAAACAGCTCGCACAGGCAGATCGCCGCGGCGAACCGATCTGCCGCATGATCCCAGCGTTGCATCGCAGGGTCGCGATACAGCGCGGTGCCGACCAACGTCACGTCCGCGTCAATGTCGGCCAACGAGAAGTCGATGACGTGCAAGCCGTCTTTGCCGACGAGCAGGTTGTCAGGCTTCAGGTCCTTGTGCGTGCACCCCACCTCTTCCAAATGCGTCAGCACGCCCAGCAGATCCTCCGCGTACCGGCGGAGATCGTTGGGCGCTGGCTCCTTGACCTCAACCAACCACTTGCTCAGCGGTTGGCCTTTGATCAGCTCGATCACCATCGTCAGGCGCTCGGGAATCATGCTGGTGATGTCGTAGGTGCGCACAACGGCCTGGTGGGACAAGCCGAGCAGCGCACGATGCTCACCGCGCAGCGCCTCCTCGGCATCATCGTTCGGCCGGGCGACCTTGAGCGCCCTGACCTCACCGCTGGGCAAGTGCCGCGCAGCGTAGACGGTCGCCAGTCCACCCTCGCCGAGCTTGCCTTCGATTCGGTAATCAGCCCCGATCGGCTGGCCTTCTTCGAGAGCTTCAGGATCCAAGGCGCTGGCGACCGGCAGAGCTACCCGGGGCGGCGCGCTACGGTCTGCGAGCGCCTCGTCCACGGCCGCGATTGTCGCTTCGACTGACTCGAAGCGGTCAGCGGACTTGATCGCCAACATCTGCTTGGCGACTGCGTCGAGCCTGTGAGGGACAAGCGGGTCCAACTCGTGCAGCGGGGTGATCAAGCCCCCGCGTTTGAGCAGCTCCACGGTCGCACCGAAGGGTGCCTTGCCCGTCACAATCAACCCGAGGATCGCGCCAAGGCTGAACTGGTCCGAGCGCGGCTCGGCGTTGGAGAACTGCTGGATCACCTCGGGTGCAGCAAAATGAAGCCGGTCGTTGCGCAGCTGGCTCATTGCGACGGTGGTGTTCACGTTGAGCTGCTTGGCCAGGTCGAAGCCGACGATCCGCAAGTCAGGGTCATCGCCCTTGTCCTCAACGAGAATGACCTCGGGGCGGAGCTGCCGGTGGACAACACCCTGCTTGTGCACAAACGCCATCGCCCGCGCGATTTTGCGCCACAACGCAACCCGCTGGCTCAGGTCCACGCGGGTCGACCCCGACGCGTAACGCTCCAGCCAGGACGACAACGAGATTCCCGCAAAATACTCAATCGGGAGACAGACTCCCTCCTCCTCCTCGAACGGTGTGTCCGTGCCGATGATGTGGTCGTGCTTGCCAACCCGCCCAAGGACCGTCGCCTCCCAACGCCAACGCTTGTGGAACTGCGTCCGGCGTTCCTTGTTCGCGCCACGCGGCGGCCGATAGAAGCGCAGCACACGCCGACGCCCCAGCAGCTCATGCTGGGCGACGTACTCGGTGAACCGATCGCTCTGCTCAAGGATCTCTTCGATCTTGTATTCGCGGATCTTGCGCGGCGGTGGGTTGCTTCGATCCACGCCCGTAAGCAGCTGGTGAAGTGTGTTCGCGGTGTGGCGGTCAACAGGTCGTGAGCGGCCACCGGTCAGTCTGTGGATCAGGTGATAGCGGTCGCGTAGCGCGTCGAGGATGCTGGCCCGGGTGTGGATACGGTCATCGCTCGCTGGGCCGGAGACGTGGACGTTCTCGGTCTCGGACAGGAAGACGAAGCCCTCGACCCATGAACGGCCCGCGTCGTAGCTGTGTCGTCGGAGTTCGCTCTTGAGAATCTGTGCGGTCTTGCGGTTGAGCTTGATCGGGCTGCGCATCGGCGAAGGCACGTACCAGTCGTTATCATTGCCCTCGATGCGACCACGGTAGCTCTTAATCTCTACGACATAGAGCGCATGGGGCGCACAAACGACGGCGTCGACTTCGTAGATCGAGCCGTTCCGCTGAACCAACCAGGCGTTGCTGAAGACGGTGTAGCTCTCGTCCAGGCCGTCGACGAGAAAGCGGATCGCCTGCCGTTCGAGGTCGTGAGCGCACTCGCCGATTTCGACATGCTTGGCTGGCATGGGTTCGAACTCCGGGACCTAGATGAGCTTGACCGTCGCGCTTGGAAACCAGATCGCGAGCTGGTTGGCGGGGAAGAGCCCACCGTTGTCGGGGTGCAGGCCGATGACGTGGTCGTACCGGGCGTGCAACTCGCGGCTGGTGTCCAGGGTGGGGTCGAGGACGATGGGAGCCGCTGCCACGACACCGCATTCGACGGCGACAAGTCCGGCGAGCAGCCGTTCCTGGCGCGTGCCACAAGCGATCGTGAACGAGTCGGCAAGGTACACGCCTTCGTCGCGACGGACGGCGTGCAAAGCCAGCTGTCCGCCGGTCCCGGGTAACTCAAGAACGCGGTGGTGAGGCAGCACCTTGTGAAGGCTGGTTCGATTGAAACGCGTCGGCAGCTTCAGCAGCCGCGCTACGTCCGTGATGAACTCCTCGGCGTCACGAGCCAAGTCTAGCGCCGGCAGCTGCTCGGTCCACTCGCTCGCCAAGACAGGTGGAAGCTCGCTGTAAAGGTGCTCGTCGTCGAGCAGCCCTGGCAGGTCGTATGCAAATGGTTGGGAGGCCGCAGCGTTTTCGATGAGCAGCTCGATATAGTCAGCGGTGGTCAAGCGTCCCTTGAATAGCTGCCAAGCCTGCAGTGCCTCGCCGCCGACGGATTCGGGCCGCTCGCCACGCCGCTCCGACCGCGCGAGGCTTAGCGTCGCTGCTGATATCGCTGCTGCACGTCGCCTCGAATGGCCTCGTGTGCCCTCAAGCGAGAGCATGTCCATGGTTTCTCCTCATCGGTTGCGTCTCGGCAAGATGGTGCCGTGTTGGTGCGGCTGTCAATCGAGCCGAGAGGATTCCCTCATTTGTGCGACAGCTGGTGTCGCGAGTGTGAGTGACCAGAACGCAACCCAGCGACCGTGGCAGTCAGCTAGGCCTGCCTGGCAGGCCACTCAAATCAACGGCGGAAATCGGTCCGATGACCCCGTCCGCCAGATTCCAATCAACCCCTGCGAGGTCTTCGGCACGCAAGTGCCAGCGGCCGCCTTCCAGCGCATGCCGGCGCACGATGCGCTCGCAGAGAATGCGCTCATAGAGGTCCCTGACGCCGCGGCCAGTGTCGGGCATTTGCGCGAAACAGGCCATGCGAGCCCACAGCGGCCTAACGTTTGGCCCAATCACGACGCCATCGCGCTTCGCGAACCCGGCGAAGACCTTCCACGCCTGCTGCGACGTCAAGCGACCGAACTCAACCACCGTCGGGACCCGCGACCGCAGCCCCGGGTTGGAGTCGAGAAAGCGTTGCATCGGCTCCTCGTACCCCGCGAACACCACAGCCAGCTCGTGCCTGTGGGTTTCCATCAGCTCGATCAGCGTTGCGATGACCTCGGGTCCGAAATCGCGCTTGGAGCCGCTGGCGGTCAGCGCATACGCCTCGTCGATGAACAGCACGCCGCCGAGAGCTTCCTTGACGACCCGCCGCACCCGTGGGGACGTGTGGCCAATATGGGTGCCGACAAGCTCTCGGGCGCTGACCATCGACGTCTCGGGTTTCGTCAACAGTCCGTAGCCGTGCAGAATGCGACCAAGCCGGCGACCCGCCTCGGTCTTGCCTGTTCCGGGCGGGCCGACGAACGCCATGTGCATGGATGTTGCCGGGCGCTTGCCGCCGTCAGCCACGTGCGGAGGGATTGCTGCCGCGAGACGACCAAGATGCACGAGGTGGCGGCGAAAGGGGCGCTGTCCGACGTAGCCTGCCAGGCCCTTGTGCCACGCCGCCTTCATCTGGGCGAGCGGCGGCGCGTCTTGCGTCGAGCGTTGAGGCGCGGCTTCTGTGGACAAAGAATGATCTACGGCATTTGCTGCCGCATCCGTGTTCGAAGACGACTCGTCCGCCGTCATCGGAAGCGAGCGGATGAGCGCCTCGCGGAGCTTCTTGGGTTCACGGTCAAACGCTGTAGCTGCCGCGGGTCCCAGGCGGTCACCGGTGTTTAGAAACAAGTAGGCGCTGGCGGCCTGCGCTGGACTCAGAGCCGCCTTGAAGTCAACGGGAAAGACGCACAGGCGAGCCGGACCTACCTTCGGCACGTTCGCCATCACGCGGGCCTGAGACCCATGACGCAAGCCCGCCTCCTTAACGAAAGCGCGGACTCCTCGGCCACGAAGGCAAGGTCGTTGCGGACCATATCGATCGATCTCACGATGTTCTGACCGGACCCTCGTTTGACGCGACGCGATGAAGAGGACCTCAGCAGTGTGTCCGGGGTCAATTGTGCCGGCCATGGCTCCGCAATAGAGCAGCGGCGGCGTGGAGCTATTTGGGTTGTTGTAGACCGTCGCGTTGAAACTGAGCTTGATGGCATCCATCACATTCTCCTGCTGGTGGGCGGCACCACTGCCGCCGGTTCATGCCCTTGGCGGGCTGGCGTCTGCAGAGTAGGTGCGACTGGCAGGAGCGCAAGGATAAAGATCGCGAATTATCAAGTATATTCAATTACTTATGGTGTTTCTTATGTGTCCTAAAAACACAGTCTCGAATTTGATGTTGTTCCGGATAGCATTGCCGCCATAGTGTGCGAACTTAGTTATCGTCCTTATGTCTTGCTTCACGTGTGGCGTCCGTTCCTTTGGCGGCCACTACCACCCGATGCTACGAAGCAGCAGCGAGCGATGTCGTCGTGACTCGACTACGGCTGCTGCCTGAACGGCGGCAGCTGTGGCGTTGCTGTGCGGATGGTTTGCGAGGAGCTGGGCGAACCACGGCGCAACGACATTGGGGGCTTGTTTCAACCCTGCGGCGATGAGCTTCCAAGTATGGGAAGAGCCGTCTGGATCGGCCTCTGCAACCACAGAACCAGCGTCACTTCCAAGAGCGTTGGCGACCTTGCTGAACCAGTCCCGTGGCTTCCTTGGTGTCAGCTTGAGCAACCCCTCTGCAGCCATCGACCGCGTCTCCGCGGAGGCGAGATCGGCAAGCACCACGTCCATCTGCCCGATTTGAGCCATGCAGCGATACCGCTCCGGCGCGGCACCCGGCCACGCAGTTTGGCGGCTCTCCAGCTGGTCTCGTACGAACTCGGGGCCACAGAGCTTCGACGCTAGCGACCAGAACAACGGCCACCCTTCAAACGCGGGCAGCAAGTGTGCGAGGTCGAACAGCGAGCGGACGACGGGTTCCAGCTGTGCGTCATTTCGACGCATCCCTTCAGCCATCGCCTCCGCTGCCATCGCTCCACCGCGATGAAGCCTAACGTACACCTCACCTGGCTCTAGGCGTGCCACGTCCTCGTTCAACTCGGTCGCGAACTTCAGGAAGACGTCCCATCGCGCATCGCCAGGTTCGGCAAGCTCGGCGCGGGCCATCCAACCCAGTTTCTCACCGCCGCTGAAACCATCGGCGATCGCCCGCCATTCCTGCTCTCCGGGCTCCGGTCGCAGAGCCGTTCGCTCCCAACGCCAGTCGCCGATCAGCAGCACGGCGTTTTGAGGTCTAGCAGCACATAGCGCCAAGCGCAGCTTGCGATTATTCGCCGTCAGCGGCAGTTCTCGCAGCCGGTTGGCAGCCAGCGGCCGATACCACGAGTGTTGATAGCCGACGTGAGCCAGCACCATGGCCGCATCCCAGGCCGAGCCGTCCGCGACCAGCGTCTTCAAGCACGCGTCAGGGGCGTCGCGTTGGCCGCTTCCGTCTCCGTCTCGCTTTGCGTCTTCCAATGCAGCGACCGCCCAACGGACGAGCGGCTCGGGATCCATGCCAGTAGCTCGGAAGGCTCGCCAAGGAGCGTTTTTGGGTCTCAGCTCGGTCCACCGTTGCCAGAGCTGGGTTAGATCGTCCTTGTCGGAAAAGAGGTGAGCGAGCACAAGGCACAACGCGTCGTACGGGTCAGCCGCGGCAATTGAGCGGGACGGCTCCGCTATCGTGGGATTGCCATTGTCTTGGCGGACGAGCGGCTGTCGCCCGCGCGGCGTCTCAGCGCTGGTCCGCGTTGCGGCGATGATGAGCTTGTCGATGAACTCCGCCGAGATTTTCGGGCACGCCGCCACCGGCATGTCCCCGAACACCTTCCCCAGTCCTTCAACGTTACGTGAGTACGGGACATAGACAACGGCCAAGATGGCGTCGCCGACGACCCGCCTTGAAATTGGTGTCCGGTCCTGTGCCACCGCAGCGATGGCGGTCGCCCAGTCCACGTCTCCATAGAAGTTGGGGGGAATGAAATGCCCCACCCAGTCACCTTCGCAGACGCCGGCGATGACGTTCCGCAGCGCCAGAGCACGCGCACCTTGTTCTCGGCTGAGTCGATCGAGTACGCGCCACCAGCCCTTGTAGCCATCGATGAACTGCCAGTATCCGGGCCGATCGTTCTTTGCCTCTCGGTAAAACAACGCCGCCGCCAACGACCGCGCCTTCCGGATATCGTCAACTGGCGCATGAGCGGGCACCAACAGGAGCCGCGCCAGCCTCAACCTGCGCAACGATGGCTCGGTGTCTCCGCGCGCTGCGTGGTACGCGGTGAATTCATCGCGCCACAGCGAGGGTTGCGCCAACTCGTCCGTAGTCAGCACGGTTTCGACGACATGACGGTGCCGATATGACGCGAGCGCCATCCGCTCAAAGACCGTGGTCCTGCCGATCCAGAGGCGCTTGTAGTCGTCTCGCCGCAATGGCGTCTCGTACGTCCTGGCCCACCAGCTAACCAACAGCGCCAACGTATCGCGGGCGAGCGCAGCGTCTTGGCATAAGATGTGGCTGGACAGCAGCTGAGTGATCTCGGCGACAAGCTGCGTTGTGTAAGCTGATGGCAAAGCGAGCAACGCCCTGAGGATTTCGCTGGAATCACCAGCCAGCTCGGCCGCACCGATCAAGATTCGGTCTGCGTCCTGCTGTTCTGCGATGGCGCGCAGCAGGGCATCGGCCGCTTCTTCCGCTTCGAGCTGCCGATTCAAGGCGCGAGCCAGCAAACCGCGGCGTATGTACCCCTCTTCGATGGTCGCCACTTCGTCGCGCCTGGCGACAAGTCCCCCTTCCATCAGACAGTCGAGGATTCGCCGTGCTGTTTTTCCAGACCCAAGCGTGTGATGCCGTGCGTACGTCGCCGAGACGTGACCAAGGAAGCTCGTGACGTTGACCGTTCCGTCCGGGCTTTGGGCAGCAGCGACGGCGAGATCCTCGAGGACCAATGCGGCGACGTCGGCCACAAGCCCCGCATCGGAACCTCGGCCCTTAGCATCGAGCAGTTCCCTCAGTCGCCGAAGCGCACCGGACACAAGAGCATCCAGCGCGATCGGCACAGCAGCGCCCTCTGTCGCCTCGCGCACGTGCATGCCAATGAGATCGACGCGCTCCAGCCGATGCGCCGCCAGCGGCTCTCGGTCCAGCCAACGGACGATCCGCTCGGTGTCCAGCTTTCGCCGCCAGGTTTGGGCGGCAACTTCGCCAACACGGATGGTGACGGAGCGCGCGTGCTGCTCGGTGATCGGCGGCAACCTCGCCTTGCAGTGTCCCGCGATCCGCCCGACGGCCTTTTCGTTGACGCCTGTCGCCACCACCACATGACCTTCTTGGATGAGCTGCCGCAGCTGTGCTGCGTCCGCTGCCGCCAGTTGGTCCACCGCGTCGCACAACAGCACCCGCGCCTCGGGACTGGGCTCGCGTTCCCACCATAGTGTTGCCACATGGTCGCGTCGCAGTTGGTCGGACAGCGCCTTCAAGAACAAGGTCTTGCCGGTGCCGGGCTCCCCGGTGACGGCTAGCCCGAATCCACCCTCAGCCAGGTGTGCGCCAATGAAGACGGAGATCTTCGCCGGAGACAGCCGGCTGTCGGGCAGAAAGTCCTCGATTCGGAACCTGCCGCCGCTGGCGCCGCCCCCCACACCAGTCGGTTCGACGAACAGATCAGCGGCCGGCACCGGCCCAAGGTGTTCAAGACCCGGCACGAACGCCGCGTCGCGCCGCACGAGGCGTTGGCCGCGGGCGCGGTGGTAGAGGGCGACGAAGTCTGGAGGTTCGTCCTCTCGTACGAACTCTGCCAGCGCCTCCAGCACAGGTTGTCGACGCAGCAAGGCGTTCAGGCCGGGGTTTCGCCCGTTGCAGAACTGCGACACCAGCGTCGACCAAGAACCCGGGTCCGGGTGCATCAGTTCAGGGCTGTCGTTGGGAACAGGTGGGAGATCGCCAAGGATCGCGGCAGACCGCTTCTGCGTCCCGTGTGGGAAGTAGGGCTTGACCAACTGTTTCCACGCCAAACGGTCGTCGTCTGCAAGTTCGTATTCGGCCATGGCGACTCCTCCTTCGTAGCCGTCGATATGTCACCCAACGCGCCTGCCGTCAGTTTATAAATAATTAACTGATATCCGAAAGAGTCGCTATCCAGCCAGATTTCGCGGTGAGCACGAACCCTGGAGACAAGATGCGACGACGACATGGACACATCGGCCGATGGCCCCGCGCAATGAGAAAGAGCAAGCACGCGCGTCAGCGACAACAACAGCGGGCGATCAACGACGCCCAGATGCGCTGCGCCCTGGACTGGGGCAGGGAATACAACCTCGGTGGCGGGGAGGTCGCCTTCTACATCGGCAACAAGGAGGTGCGGCGCGTCAAACGGCGAGGCCGGCGAATCGACTGGGCCGAGCGCGTGATGGTCATCTTGGCGTCAGACGGAACCGTCAAGACCGTCTACAAGACGAGCAACCCACGCGCTTCGCTGGGGCGGAGGGCGCAATGACCGACGTCCTCATTATCACCCCGCCGTTCAGCCCACATGACACGAGCCCGCCCTTGGGGCCGGCGGTGTTGGCCGCGCATCTTGTTGCCTGCGGCATTTCGTGCCGCCAACTCGACCTGAACATCCTCTTCTTAAGGCTCTTTGCTGGGACAAGCTTCGGGGCTGGTCCCATCGTCGGCGACCATGCGAAGGACCGAGGTCGAGTCGCAACCTCGCGGCGTTTCTTCCGCTCAAAACTCCATCTGCCGCACGTCGAATCAACGCTTGTGCCCGGCGGAGTCGATGCCGTGCTCGGCCTGCCCCATGGGTTTGATGACATGGCCGCCGCGGTCAGCGCGATGCTGTCTGATCCCTTCTGGCGCGCTTTCGTCGGCGGAGAGCTTCACCACGTCGGCCCGACGCCACGCATTCTCGGCCTGTCCATCATGGGGCCCGCGCAGGTTCTGCCTGCGGTGTTGACGGCCAGGCTGGCGCGCAGCCTCTGGCCCGAGGTGCTCATCGTCTGCGGCGGCTCCCATGTCACCCTCCTCGCAGACGAGATCGCAGCCGATTCCCGTTACGACATGGGCGTCTTCGACGCCTTCCTGCCGCATCACAGCGAATGGGCCTTCGCATCCATGTGTCAGTGCGTGCTCGACGGCGATGACTGGCGTAGCGTTCCCGGGGTTGTGGTTGCTGGACGTGGCGACTCGCCAGCCCCTCCCTCGACGACCGGCTGGCTCCCGCCCGCATTCGAGACGCCTGTCCACGACCTCTATGGCCCAACCGTGTCCTTGCCGCTGCAGCTCGAGCGGGGGTGTTCGTACGGGCGCTGCACCTTCTGCACCTATCCCGCGGTCGAGGCTTCCGCTGTCAGACTGACCGCGAACTCGATTGACCTGCAACTTTGCGCTGCTGTCGCTGCAGGGGCGACGCGCGTATCCGTGAAGGACAGCCTGATGTCGCTCAAGTCGATGCGCGCATTCGGCGAGCAGGTGGCAAAAGCCGCACCAGGACTCCAATGGAGCGCGACAACCAAGGTCGTCTCGGGTTTGGCCACCCACGCGGCTGAGCTCACACGCCATGGTTGCTCGACGATCGAACTCGGCATCGAAACGATTCACCCGCGCCTCCAGCGCCTCATCGACAAGCCTCAGCCCATGTCCCTGGTCGAGTCGGTGATCGACGCGTGTGCAGCAGCCGGAATCCGCGTGGTCCTGAACCTGCTGTATGGACTGCCCGGCGAAACCCGTGCGGAAGCCCAAGTGCAGCTCGCGTGGTTCGAACGGCTCGTGCGCCGCCACCCAGGCTTGGTGCACGGATCGCACAACCTCGTCGAGGTCAACCGCGCCGCGCCCTTCGCCACACGACCGGGCGAATTCGGCATAGAACTTGGGCCGGTGGGGCCGTGGGCGTTCAGCTACTGCTGGGACGCACCGCGGTGGCGGGCCGACTTCAAGTCGGAGCTGGACCGGCGCGTGAAGCGGGCTCGACGCGAAGTTCGGGAGGCAGCATGACCTCTCCGAAGATCGTTCTCATCACGGGCCCGGCGGGTTCGGGCAAGACCACGCTCGCACGGGAACTGTGCGCCAGCCCTGGACACCGACGATGGCCGTCCTGGACGACCCGTGCACCGCGCTCTGGCGAGGTCGCGGGCTTCGACTATGAGTTCGTCGCGCGCGCACGTTTCGAACAGGCGATCGCTGACGGCGAGTTGCTGGAGCACATCGTCGGCCCCGGTGGGGCTCGCTACGGGCTCCCAGCGCCGCCGGGTGACGCAGACGCGTGCTTGGTTGCCGTCGTGAGCCGGGACGCATGTGACCGCGCACACATGCTGTTTGGGGGCTTTGAGATCAAGGTGATCGCGCTGGACGCGCCTGACGAGGTGCTGCTCGCCCGCATGCGGCACCGCGGTGACGACGACGATGCCGTCGACGCGCGCGCACGGTTGTTCGCCGCGGAGC
>Ga0114933_10002433_pt1 | contig 19353 bp, 19 predicted proteins | sample 4SBtaG_FD_89691 | JGI IMG/M metagenome (GOLD analysis project Ga0114933, IMG submission 89691) | Deep subsurface microbial communities from Kolumbo volcano to uncover new lineages of life (NeLLi) - 4SBTROV12_W25 metaG | ecosystem: Environmental > Aquatic > Marine > Volcanic | place: Kolumbo... | reverse complement strand
CAGCCTCCATGTGTTTTGCAAAACTACCACTACCATAACAATGTTTAATTATTCCAGGAGGTTGCTCCAGCAAAGCGTTAGTACCTCCATCAGCAGTTGCTGGCACTGCAGATATAAATGGGGCATTAAATCTTTTTTCTACTAGCTGCGCTATCTCCTCCCTGTCCAATACCGCTATATCAGAATGAACAACCAACTGGCGAGAGAATCCCTGTTTCATACTATATTCTGTTGCAAAATTTACTGCACTATTAAGACCGCAACCTGGATCTGATAATACAAAAGCACCTGCGTGTTCTGCCTCACACTTGAAGGAATTAGAATCTGTTATAACTGTTAACTGAATATCTGGCCATTGGTTACGATAGAAATTTAAGGACTGTCTAAAAAGTAATACCGATAACTCTTTTCTTTGCTGTTGATTTAGTAATGGCGACAATCTATTTTTTGCACTTTTTGCCTTACGTACTGGAAGGACAATATTCAGTTCTCTAGTCATTTTGAACTAAATGAATCATATTTATTTGCCCTATCAACAATTCTTTCAGCTAGCATTCTTTTATCTTTTTTGTTAAGCATAACTGTGTTTTCAATCCATACTTCACAGTATCTATTCTCTATATATGAAGTAAGGTTTCTATCAGTCTCATCAACTACAATAGCATCAATTAATCCACTATATATCTCTGCGACACCTCTTGAATCAGGAATATGCCCTAAAGATTTCATCATCTGGACAGCCGGTCCTTTGATTGCCTTACCACCAATAATTGGGGAAACAGCAATACAAAGACCTTGCCTTTCCATAATGGCTTCACGCATTCCCGGTATTGCAAGGATTGGCTCAATGCTAACTATCGGATTTGACGGAGCTATACATATTAGGCTTGCAGTAGCGATTGCTTCCCTAGCCTCAGGTGTAATTTTTGCCTTATCTATTCCCAATATTGATATATCTTTTACTAAAGGTTTACATTGTTCACGAACAAAATATTCTTGAAAAGCCATCCAACCAAAGGACGTATGAACCTGTGTATGAAGGTCATTATCTGTAGGTAAAATGATATTTGCAGAAACACCAAATGCTCTTGCAATATCTTTAGCAATTATGCTGGGCCTATCACCTAGACTTCGGCGTTCAGTTCTATATATATGAACTCCAAGGTCTTGATCTCCCAGCTGCATCCAAGTTTCACGTCCTAATGATTCTAAAACCCCAAGTGCTCTAAAACTCTCATCTGATACCCCCCAGCCCTTATTGAGGTCAATTAACCCAGATAATGTGTATGTCAAAGTATCAATATCTGGTGAAACCCAAAGCCCGTGAAACTCCCAATCATCTCCAACATTTCCAATAACAGAGAGCTCTCCATCGCAATAGTCTGAAAAGCCTTGGGCCATCTTAGCGCCACCAACACCTCCAGCTATAATCAGGTAAGGGCTAACCATTTATAAGACAAAAAACTAAGTTAACCAGGATCGGCGGGCGACCATATGGGCAGCACTCGCTTCTTTTCTTGATACTAATGGGGTTGTTTCACTAGCATCACGATCCTTGTAAACAGTAATAGTTTTATATAGAGTTGAACGTTGGGCTGGTATTCGACCTGCACCACGAATTATTCCTGTCATTTCACGTGGCATCACCTCCTGGCCCCATTGAGCACCTGCAGAACGAGATATAGACTCATTCATTAATGTCCCTCCAAAGTCATTTGCACCACAATTGAGAATTGCCTGTGCAACTTCAGGACCAAGCTTCACCCACGACACTTGGATGTTATCAATCCAACCCTTTAACATTAAACGAGATATTGCATGCATTTTAAGATTCTCATCAAGAGTAGGACCAGGTCTCACACCGGGAACATCTTTATAAAGACGAGAGTCTTTATGAATAAATCCTAGAGGTACGAACTCTGTGAAACCACCTGTTAGCTTCTGAATATCTCTAATGAGTGCTATGTGAGATGCCCATTGCTTTGGCTGGTCTATATGACCATACATTATAGTTGCTGTAGACGGTAAGCCCACTTGATGAGCGGCACTAATTACTTCAACCCATTTTTCAGCACTTAGCTTATCTTGTGTTAAAACCTTACGCACCTCAGTATCAAGAATCTCAGCAGCTGTTCCAGGCATAGAACCAAGTCCATTATTTTTTAAGTCTGAGATAAATTCACCATATTCCATACGCATTTTTTTTGCACCATACCAAACCTCAAATGGTGAAAAAGCATGGATGTGAATTTCTGGCACTTCATGTTTTATAGCTTTGAGAATATCTCTGTAATAGTTTCCTGGAATTTTGGGGTGAAGGCCTCCCTGTATGCAGACCTCTGTTGCCCCTCTTAGCCAAGCCTCATGGGCTCTTTTAGCCACTTCTACAGGAGACAAACTTTCAGCTTCGGGAGAGTCTGCACGTTTTGCAAAATTACAAAACTTACACCCCATATAACAAATATTTGTAAAGTTTATATTTCTATTTATAACAAAAGTTACTTGATCACCTACTCTGTCTTGACGCACCTTATCAGCAACTGAAAGCACAGCAAGTAAATCATTTTCTTTTGCTTCAAATAAAGTTACGGCATCAGTTTCGGACAGTTCACTATCTGAAAGTAACGCCTCTAATATAGAACGGACCTTTACACTGGCACCTTTCAAAGCTTGAAGGTAATCGACTTGTGCCTCAGGCCAGGCATAATTGCTTTCTTTAAGGTGGTTTAGCTGAGATAAAATACTCAAGGTATACTCCTAGATTGATAATCTTGGCTTGCAATAAGCTCATCTAAACGTGAAGCTATTGTTGGTTCAAGGTAACGCCCTGGATCTGCAATAAATCTACTATATACAGTTAATCTTTCTCCCAATTTATACCCTTTACTATTTACTTCAGCTTGAAGAGACTCAACTTGAGGCCATGCACATTCTGGATTTATATAGTCTGCGGTCAATGGGGAAATTCCTCCCCAATCATTTATACCACAATCAATATAATCAAGATATTTTTCTGATAAATTAGGAGGGGCTTGTAAACTAATTTCTATTGGGAGCATTAATCGCGCTACAGCTAAAGTTTGTCGCATGTCATCATGAGATGGCTCAGGTGAATTTTCCATGGGAGTATTTGGCTTTGCCCTAAAATTCTGCACTATTACCTCTTGAATGTGACCATAACGCTTATGAACCTCTATAATTGCTTCTAAGGTCTCCAAACGTTCCTGCCATGTTTCTCCAATACCAATCAATAATCCAGTAGTAAATGGCACATTACTTTTTCCTGCGCGTTCTAAAGTTCTTAGTCTTTGTATTGGCGTCTTATCAGGGCATCTATAATGAGCATTTCCCTGTTTTAATAATCGCCGTGAGGTATTCTCAAGCATCATACCCATACTAGCACAAACTGGCTTTAGTAGTTCAAACTCTTCATCATTCATGGTTCCTGCATTAATGTGAGGTAAAAGATTAGTTTCCGATAAAACACGCTCGCACATAGTATATAAATAGTCTACTAAACGACTAAACCCCATGGATCTAAGTTCATTTCTAACTGACTCATATCGGATTTCTGGCTTTTCACCTAAGCTAAAAAGGACTTCTTTAGCATTCAATTCTGCTCCACGATTAACAACCTTCATTACCTCTTCAGGCGTCATTATTTTTGCACCGGGGTCGCCCGGTCTTTTAACAAAAGTGCAGTATCCACATTCATCACGACAATAATTTGTAAGAGGAACAAAGACTTTACGAGAATATGTTATATTTTTCCCCCAATTTGCGTCTCTTCGCTCTGCAGCTCTTTCACATAAGCTATCAAGCATGCTCCCACTCAACAAATCAAGTTCAACAAATTCATCGATCATACTATCGCTCAAATGATTGTTTCCTTAGCGCTTTTATTTTTAAACAGTCACTTTAGATTTTCTAAACTGATTTCTACAGCATCAGAAGTCCAAAAAAGGGTCAAGTGTTATTAAAAAATAAATTTTGTGGTTTCCAGTAAATTTATACAATTAAATCCAGACTCTTATAGATAAAAAAACTACATTTAACAAAACAGATTTCCATGCCAATGTATAACACACTTATAGCATCCACTTTTTAAACCCAAATAGTGGTTTTTGATAGATAAACAAAATTACGGCACATTATTTGAATATTAATTAGAAAAGGAATAAATAAATGGAATTTGGATTCAATATCCCAAATGGTGGACCACTTGCAACTAACGAATCTATCGTGGCTATTGCTCGTAAAGGAGAGGATTGTGGCTATTCCTTACTAGCAATCCCTGATCATATAATAATCCCACGAGCGATTGGAGATAATTATCCTTATTCTGCAGATGGAAAACTAAATTTTTCAACACTTGCAGGAGGAATGTGTCTTGAACCCATAGCTATGATGGCAGCAGTAGCTGCTCAAACAAAAGTTGCTCGAATTCTAACTTCTGTTATGGTCGTGCCTTATCGTGAACCAATGCTAACTGCCAAACTTATCTCCACTATTGATCATCTTTCAGGCGGGCGCACTATTCTTGGATGTGGCACGGGATGGATGCCGGAAGAGTTTGATGCGGTTCAAGCACCTCCATTTGCAGAACGTGGCAAAGTAACAGATGAGTATATAGACATCTACCGTGAGTTATGGACTAAAGATGATCCAAAGTTTACAGGCGATTACCGAAAGTTTTCAAATATCTATTTCTCACCAAAGCCTATACAAAATCCACATCCACCTATCTGGATAGGAGGGGAGAGTAAACCAGCCATGCGGCGTGCAGCTAAACGTGGTGATGCATGGTTCCCAATTGGATGTAACCCTAAGCATCCACTTGATACAATGCCCCGATGGCGTGCTGCAGTAGGAACCATTAGATCAATTTGTGATTTAGAGGCAAGAAACCCAGATTCTCTCGATCTTGCATATTGGTCTGTCTGGACCTCTTCAACAGGAGAACCAATAACTGCTGATAATGGTGAACGCATGATGTTAACTGGAAGTGCTGAGGCAATTATAGATGATATAGGGGTACTTAAAGAATTAGGCGTAAGCAAACTCCTTTTTAACTTCCTTGCAGAAACAGAGAGCGAGACTCTTGATAGAATTCAAGCTTTCAGTGAGTCCGTTTTAGCAAGGGTCTCATAAGTCATAATAAATATATATATAATTAAAGGGGATAGCGCTAATTTAGTTTTAGTACTATCCCCTATGGTTTATATTAAAATAGAATTTTAAGTTTAGTTAAACAAGATTCATACTAACCAAAAACAGCCTTGGTAGAGGCAGCAACAATATCTATTATTTCATCAATAGTTTCATTCTCTGTCACAATAGGTGGTGCTAACAAATACGCATCAGTTCTTACGCGAGAGAATAACCCTCTAGAAATACACTCAGCATTAATCTTTGCTCCAATTCCTTCAGTTGGCTTAAAAAGCTCCTTAGTATCACGATCCTTCACGTATTCAATACCGCACATTAGACCAAGACCCCTAACCTCCCCAACATTAGGATGGTCAGATAATAGGTCTTTTAAGCCAACTAAAAGTCTCTTGCCTTTTTGCTCCGCTTGTCCGGGAAAATCATCCTTTTCTACAACATTCATCATTGCATTAGCAATTGCACAACCCGTTGGATGGGCAGAGTAAGTATAAGCATGCATCCATGGCTTTCCGCTAGAGTTCATGGTATTGGCAATTTCATCATTAATACCAATACCCCCAAGAGAGAAATAACCGGAGGTAATTGCTTTAGCAAATTGAATCATGTCTGGTTCCACGTCCCAATGTTGAAGACCAAACATTTTTCCTGTTCTACCAAAACCAGTAATAACTTCATCTGACACCATCAGAACATCATATTGAGTACAAATTTCTCTGATACGACGAAAATAATCATGCTGTGGTACTATCACCCCTCCAGCACCTTGGACTGGTTCAGCAATAAACATAGCAACTGTATCAGGACCCTCAGCAAGAATTGCTTTTTCCAACTCATTTGCAGCGGCTATACCTTGGCTTTCAGAACCTTCTGGTGCCTGATAAAAATATGGGTAAGGTCCAGGAATATGTTTGAATCCAGGCATACGCGGCTCGAACATAGGCCAATAAATATCTAAGCCTGTTGCGCACATTGCTGCAAAGGTTACACCATGGTAACCACCTACTCTTGATATTACTTTAACTTTTTCTGGTTTACCCTTCACCTTCCAGTAATACCTAGCCATCTTTATATTACTATCAGTAGACTCTCCTCCTCCAGACGTGAAGAAGAAATTATTAATACTAGGATATGTTAATCGAGCTAAGTTCTCTGCAAGTTGAATAGCTTGAGGGTTAGAACTGCCTGCATAACCAGAAGCAAAAGCCATTGATTCTAATTGGTTGCTTCCTGCTTCAATAAGCTCTGGGCGACCGTTTCCTGCTGTATTATTCCAAAGGCCTGATAACCCATCGATAAACTTGTCACCATTAGCGTCAAAAAGAAAAGCGCCCTGACCACCTACCCAAACCTTACCTGATGAATGAACTGATTTATTATGTAAGGGATGTATCATATGGGTATGATCACGCTCTAAAAGAGTCGCTTCAGCATTATTAGACATAATCAATTCTCCTGAGAGTAAAAAACTTTGGGTCACGATTCATTATTTTTAACACTGGCATAAACATTTATACTTTATAGCGGATTGATTTCATAATGTGCATAAAATTAATTATATAAACCATAACCTATAATTTAGTTGACCTTTTTATATTATATACACGGCTTGCCAAAATCTTTTGGCTTAGATTAACAAAATATTGTTATCTAATAAATTTATTAGCATCATAAACATAAAATTATATGCTACATTTTCCTGATTTATTAGATTTAAGGAATAATTTTATGAAACTTGGTCTTTTTTTAGGTTATTCTGGGGCAGATTTCCATATAGATATTGATTCAATCCGAGCTGCAGAGAAGATAGGATTCAGCTCAGTATGGGTATCAGAAGCATATGGCTCTGATGCAGTAAGCCCAGCTGCTTGGATACTTGCAAAAACTTCAAAAATAAATGTTGGCACTGCAATTTTACAAATTCCGGCACGAACACCAGCATGTACTGCAATGACTGCAATGACTTTACAAGTATTATCAAAAAATCGTTTTATTTTAGGTCTGGGTCCATCAGGTCCACAAGTCATAGAAGGTTGGCATGGAGAGTCATATGACCGACCCCTAGCTCGAACTCGAGAATGTGTAGAAATTATCAGAAAAATCTTTGCGCGAGAAAACCCAGTGCAGCACGAAGGTTATCATTATCAACTTCCATATAAAGGAAGTGATTCAACAGGACTAGGTAAACCACTTCAATCCATATTGCACCCAATAGACCAAATAAAAATATTTACTGCTGCAGTTGCTCCCAAGGGAATAAAGTTAGGTGCTGAAATCGCTGATGGCATGTTTCCTATTTTCATGATTCCTGAGAGATTCGATATATTTAATGATAATTTGAATGATGGCTTTTCAAAAGCCAAAGGTCTAAAAAGCCTTACTGATTTTGAAGTTTGTCCCATAGTCCCTGTATCTATTGGCAATGATATTGAGCGTTGTCGTAAACCAATAAAAAGTATGCTTGCGCTATACATTGGTGGAATGGGGGCACCAGGTAAAAATTTCTATAATGATTATGCAAAACTATTGGGATATGGAGAAGCAGCTACAAATATTCAAAAATTATATCTTACTGGTCAAGTTTCAAAAGCTGAAGAACTAGTGCCAGATCAACTAGTAGACTTAATCAGCCTAGTAGGCTCAAGAGAACAGGTAATGGAAAGATTATCAGTATGGAAAACAGCAGCAAAAGAAAAAAAGGTCAGCTCTCTACTACTTTCAGGGGTTTTACCCAAAGACATGGAATTTATTGCTGAAAACGCTCTATAATTTGATTTTTATTACAATTCTATGGCAATTGCCTCTAATTTTGAAAAACATAATCTTTTTTAATTTACAAATAACCGAATTTTTTATCCAAATTAACTTAAAATTTGCTGCGTAACACAAAAGGAACCACAATGAGCTCAAAAACAACTGCTACAAAAGAAAACAAACTTACTTCTGACGAAGTGAATGAAAGACTTTCTGCGCGTGGAATGGCCCGCATGGCCAGCTATAGACCTGATGGCATGATACATTTGACGCCAATTTGGTATCACTGGAATGGTGAAACTTTTCAATTAACACTAGGTGCTGGTCGCATTCACCTTAAGAACCTTGCAAAGGACTCGCGTTGTTCCATACTTGTCGATGAGGATCCTCGAATTGAGGAAGGAATCGCGGCAGGTGCATGGGCCATTATGTGCAGGGGTACAGCAGAGTTATCACAAGACAATAATTTAATTCGTGAAGTTACTCATGCAGTACTATCAAAAACTTTAGGTCAAGACGATGCAGACGCTTATACAGGACCAATTATGGAAGAAGGACGAACAATAGTTACAATCACACCTAAAGATTGGCTAACATGGGATTACAACAAAGCTGGAGATTAATGTTATATTCTGTACCAATAAGATATTTCTATCAAATATGGAAAAATATTTGTTATATAAGTTCAACCGCCCAATAATATTAATTGGGCGGTTGAAAAACTAAGAATAAGCTTTTTATTAAGTTATTGTGATAACTTTGCTGCCCTTGGTGGCGCTGCCAATTTAGGTGTAGTAGCTTTATCAGGACTATCATGATCACGGGTCAGCATTTCGATATCATCACGAACACCCTCTGGGTCATTTACCCATTTATCATAAAAACCAAATGGATTTTTTGCGTGACCACCTGGTTCAGAAGTAAAACCACGGTGAACTAAATTATAAAGATGATTTTCAGCAGTCCAATTTCGACGAGCATCGCGTATTGTAGTTAATGATAATGTGGCATATGTTGCCTCATCTGGTCCGGTTCCACATTCTGCTAATACACTACCATCAAAATCAACAATGTTTGAATGTCCAAAGTAGGAATAAACAAGATCCCTACCAGCCATATTAGCAACAGCAACGTAGGTTAAATTTTCCCAGGCTCGAACCTGTGCTATTTGTCTTTGCTGCTCTTTTGACGGATACATATAGCCTTGAATTCTTACAACTAATTCAGCGCCTTTCATTACAGTATCTCTGACAATTTCAGGCATATTACAATCATAACAAATTGTACCACCAACCATAAGACCTTTTGGTCCCTCAGCAACGGCTGTTTCATGTCCAGCAGTCCAGGGTTCCTGGGGAGTCCAAGGAAATATCTTCCGATAAACCATTGATGTTTCGCCCTGATCATTAATCATAACAAGTGTATTATATGGATTTAGACCATCAGGATGCTCTTCTCCAGTAAGAGAAAAAATTCCATAAACTTTATTTTTCTTGCAAGCCTCTGCAAAAATCTGCATTTCATCACCGGTTAAAGTCGTGGTGAGGTCTGACCATTTAGTCGGATGAAAACCCTGTGTGGTATATTCCGGAAATACAATTAAATCCATTCCGGGGTAACCTCGTTTCATACCGTCGACAAAACTTGCAATTCTCTTACAATTATCTAAAACCTGATTCTTTGTTTCAACTACTGGAACTTGATAGTTTACTACAGCAACACCTACAGCATCTTCACTAGATGATATTGATCCCTGTGGCATAATATTCTCCCTATTTAGATTAAAGCGACCTACTATCTATTCTAACCCATTAGATACTATAGATTATAGTGCTTGTTTTCACGCTACTCAATTTGAGGCGTGAATTTCTGGATAATAACTTAAAATTTATCTCTGCTTAAATACTTAAAAATCCCTATTTTGTTTTATCAAGAAAATCGTTTGCAACTCTATTAGCACGTTCTATAAAACCTGATAATCCTTCACCCTGCATATATTTTTTATAACGACTAGACTCCTCTTCTATATAATCATTTACATTTCTGAAGGATATATTCTGAACTTGCTGCAAATTTGACATTACTGCTTCTAAAGCTAGTAATCTAGAAGCTTGGTCTACAACTAACATTTCTAATGCTAGAATTATTTCATCTCTTTTAGCTAACTCTTTTTGAACTGATTGTGCTATTTCCATGTTAAATACCTCCTATCGATTTATCTTATCTTGTATACGTAAGCATAGTTCCTTTTTGAAAAGAGTATTTTTAGTTGAAAAAAAAATTAAAACCTTCAATACCTCGGAAGACTAAGCGCAAATGGATTATTTTTGGATTCATTCTAATTGCATTTGTAAGCATCGTAGCTCTTTATGAAACGCAACAAGAACTTCGACGTAAATATAATTCACAAACTAGCCCCCAACTGACACCTAACGAGCGGGCTGAAATTTCTATTTCAAAGTTAAAAAACTACTATAGATCTCATGATTTACCGCCTGGTTGGGAAATAGGTGAGGTAATAGCAGAAATTGAACCTGCATCATCAAAAATAATCGTCCCAGTTCACTTTTCCCCGGGTATTCGCTCAAGTCGGCACGGCAAAGCCTCAATATCAGGTGAAATTACCTCTGGAATGGTATGCCCAACTGATAAAGGACCATGGGATATACTTTCTATGACAAATCTCATAATTACAATACATGATAAAAACGGACAAGTTGATAGGATAGAATGCTTCAGCCCCTTTCCTAGTAAATAATTATTTGAGATTAATAATACTACTCTGGGACAGGAGTGAATACCTTAGGTGAGGAATTACCAGACTTGTTTTGCCAAATATCAACTAACTGCATAGCAGCAGATTTTTCATCAGAAGACATTTCGCCGACAACTTTCTCCAATTCTGACAATGCACTACCAATACCATGTTGTCCTGCTAAGGATAACCAAAGATAAGCTTGAACTCTGTCTTTCTTAACCCCTTCACCGACATAATACATATGCCCCAAGCGACCTTGTGAGGGATAATGACCATTTTCAGCCCCCCTTTTATACCACTCAACCGCCTTCTCCAGACTATGGCGGACACCATCACCTTTAGTATAACAAACAGCCATATTAAACTGAGCATTCGGGTCACCATTCTTTGCAGCACGCCTCATCCACCTGACAGCTTCTGCCATATCCTTTGAAACACCTTGACCCATTGCATAAAGGGCACCGATGTTGGCCTGTGCTTGTGGGTTTCCTCCCTCTGCAGATTTTAAATACCAGCTAAATGCTGCTATAGGGTCAGCCTCAACCCCATCACCATTAGCGTATAGAGACCCAACCCATGCTTGAGCTTCTTGGTCTCCTTTTTCAGCAAGGGGCAACCATATATTGAGTGCATCTGAATAGTTTCCACGCATATAGGATCTGCGCCCATCCTCTAATGTATTAGACAATTCAGCCTCATGTTTCATTCTCCAGTTTTAGTTGTATGGGAAAAACTCTTATGGATTTGTTTCTGAACTTTTTTTATATATATAGATGCAATCAGTATTCTCATCTCCCATTTTTACTATTAATCCATCAGTGCCTAGTCGATCCAAGAAATAATTTTGTACTGTTTGAACTGCAGAGAATGTTAAGGCCTGTTTATACAACCAAGGATCTTTCTCCTTATCTACACAATGGTATTCAAATAAAGCTTTTTTTGGGTCACTTGATATCCCTACAAAATAGTCCTCAAAGTCTCCTCCAAATTCTTTTATATAAGCTAAGAATTCGTACTTTATTTGCTGAACACTAAAAACCATTATTTATTAACCTTAATAGCTAACGACGTGCATCTGTATAAAGAGGTGCATTCCAAACATAATTATACTCAGCAAGCAGTCGATCTACTAAATATTGTTGAAATAAGTAACCTACCCTGCTGGGGCTTTTTGGCAATGAATCATCACAAGTATCTGGACTAGCAGGAGTGCCCCAATCTTCGTAAGTCTGATGCAAGTTTTTTGAATTCCTGCTTGCCCTACAAAGAATATTTTTCCAGTATTCTTCAAGTTCTTTTGCTTCTAAAATACTTAAATTATCTAACCCATCGATAATACTTAACCTAACTCTTGCGATTGCCTCATTTAACCCAGTAGGTTGAATAATAATTCTAGCAACACTAGACCCTTGCTTTGCTATTAATAAATTTGGAAAAAGCCATATAAGATAATTCTCATAATTTCCTTTATAACTTTGAGCAACTAAAAACTCGCTTTTTTTAGTGTTATCTATTGATGAGCTTGAATCATTGTTAATCTGTATCAAGTCTAATTCATTTTGTTCTTGGATTATCTCAAAAATTGAAGTTATACCTACCTTCCAATTACCCTCGAGAGGCTGCCAAAAGCCAGCTTGATCCAAAGTATTTCTAAGTGTAGCTTCGAAATGAATATCAATACCTTGTGTTTGATAACCCAATGAATGACTATTTTGATCTACATTAACAAATATGCATCCACCCAAAGTTTCTACTTGAACTGGCAGCATGCGCTCAGGCATATCTCCAACAAAATGACGTAATATTGGTGTGTCATTATCTACATCAGAAAACCTAATGACGTCTCTGTCACGGCTATAACCACAAGATGTATAGGAACATTTAGTTTTCTTACCTGTTTGGCATTGTGCAGGTACAAACCTACATCCACCGTGTTGGGCAAAATTGAATCTACCAGAATAACCTTGTTTATTTTTTTGGACATGAATACCATGATTTCCCAGAGTATAAGGTAATAAATCTCCAACTTCACTTAACTGCTGCTCTGTTCCTACACAACACCAAAGTCTAGTCCATAATTTCTCGTCTTCTAGTTCAGCAAAAATTCGAGAGCGATAAGCAACTGGGGGTAGAATACTGGCAAGTTCTTCAACATCAAAAACTGTTGAATACGTCCTTGGGTCAGTTAAGTTTAGACCTTCATCAAAATATCCGAGCTCTGGATGTAGAGACATCTGGACCTCCAAATGCGGAAATTTCAGTATTTAGCTTAAATAACTTAGAGCTTCTTAAGGGTAGGATAAAGGGGATGGGACATATTTAATGTCACATCCCCTTTAATGGATAAAAATTTATTTCCGCTGTTTATTCATTGGTGGATCGTAATCTGCACGTCCACGATGCACTATTGATTCTGATGGTGCATCAGGAAGTGGACCATCTTGGGAGAATCGGTCTAAAACATTCCCTACAAGTTTAGAAATATTATTATCTCCGTTATTCCATGGTAACGATCCACAAAAAGCTATAGAACTAAATGCAAAACAGGCACCACCATTTGGAGTTTCATGATAAGCAATATCAGATCTTACTCGGGGGTGTTGAGTTCCATCGAGACCTTGTTGATTGAATCCGAAGTCTTCCATTACTAATAAATATCCTTCGGTATGACGTCCCGCAGAGGTAGCTACAACCAGTGTGTGAGGCGGAGAACCTAACATAGTATCTACAATATCAAGTTCAGTACCGGCAGCTCCTCCCCCAACTAGTCCAAAGTTACCAAGTTTCTCATCATATTCTATGCCCTCAAAGGCCCATGAGACACGAGCATCATTAGACTCTGGTGTACGCGAGTAATATGAGGAAATATCAAATCCTTCTGATGACATTCCTGTACCTGCAACAGAGTGTAGATACCGGCCACGATAACGCCACATACCACCTAATTCACCTGTACTCTGGTGGTAATATTCGCCTGGATCTGCTCGCCAAGTACGAATTCCTGACTCACATCGACGCATCTCAGTAACAATACCTCTACCAAGAGGTTCATATCCCGGATGATATGAATGAACCCAATACCATGCATCGGCTCCCATATACATAAGGCGTCCACCCCTTTGTGTATAATCATGAAGCGCATCAAGTTGTGGACCTGAGTTATGTTCTGGATGAGAACCAGTTATAATAACGTTATAGTTTTCAATCCGAGCAAGTCCGTCATAGTTTACATCCTCATCGGTTATAACATCATATTTGTATCCCATCTGATTCAGCCAATAAATCAAATGTAAATCCGCTGGGTATTGCCAAGGTGCTTGCATTAAGAAATGGTCATATTGCGGACGAATACTTAGTATCGGTCTCAGCCGAGACGATAAACACAGACCGCTACCATCGGTATGAGTATCATATATGGAACCACCATATTCTCTGTGCTCTGCAAGAAACATATTTTGGTGCTGCATAATAGGTACACGATATACCAATAGTTCTGCACCCCCTGCATTATTAGCTAAGTGCTCATTAGCATATGCCATGTAACTGATTGTTGGGATCATGACTGCAATCTTAGACTGCTCTTGCCCAACTCTTGGTACAACCCAAAATGGGATATAATCTTCATCTCCATCAGGTGTTGTTAGTTTTGCGCAGTAGCTGTCACTTTCAAAGCCTTCTGGAACTTCCCATTCAAAACTAACCTCCCAACGAGCATCATCGACATCATCATCATGAAAATGAATTGCTCCATATTCTTGTGGGGCATGCTTCCAGTCAAAGTTTTGCCCTGTAAAATTATGTCCAGTCATTGCCCGGGTAGGACAGTTAACAATTTGAGCATCAAATACATAAGGACCATGATCTTTTCCAATGATCGTATTTATACCATCAGAGAAATCCCATGCAGCAACTATACATTTAGAAAGTTCACCTGTTGGACCAGCATTACGTCTTTCACTAAGACCTCGCTGGGCACCGAGTTTCATGGTCTCAATATCAGCTCTGCTGAGTGCTCGGTCACATATACGAGGGCTGTCTATTTTTCCATTATAGTGACCGCTTATTACTATTCCCGCTGGAACAGAGGAGGCTGCAGTTGCTTCGCTACTATGCGAACCTGTATAACCGGCAATAACAACAGGACTACCGTCGTGCTTTATGCTCTGCTTTATTGTAGACCTTGCTGGTGGAATCTCCGGATCTAATGCATATACGACCTGTGGTTCATGATAAAGTATAGCCTCTCCAGTAGACGCATCAAATGTAGCCGCCAAAAAATGCCACGCGTGATCTCTTAGCGGTGCACCAGTAGAGATTTTCTCACCATTAACGCGTAACTCAGCACAACCATCTTCGTTTATAAAGATGCCGTAACCACTTCCCTCATGCCACTTAGTTACAAGTCCCTGAGCTCCATGCTTCCAATATTTTGGATGAGTTTTTGGAGTTGTAGGCCAAACCCAACATTGAACAGTAAAACTTTCAACTCGAAACTGTGGCTTATCCTCAACAAAACCATATGATCCGCTATGGATTATCTGTTTCTGACCATTGTGTGAACCGTTAAAAGAAGAATCTAAATCATGCTCAATAACACCTGGTCCTCGCGGATTTGTATCTCCATGAATCATTTTCACTAGTTGAGCATCAAATTTGTTTGGCCCATCACAATTAACATAAAACTTTATGGTATCACCAGGATGCACACCAAACTTATCTGCATAACCTGTAAGTCTCATCCAAGACATATTAATTTCCCTTCCCCACTTCGTACTACAAAATTTTCATTTGCAAAAAATTTCGTATTATTAAACCAATTATATATACTTACCTTACAACTTAGCTAGCTGCCCAGCCATCATCTCGACGTTTCCAGCCTTCATGGAAATGCTCAGGGTAGCCATCAGTTTCGGAAAACTCATCTAAACGCATTAAAAATATATCATGTTGTGGATCTTGTTCGTTGTCGTATATCTTGTCAGTTACGAATTCAGGCGGGACGCCCCTAATGCCTGACGCACGACCAATGCGCCACTCTTTTTCCACCTTAGTACAAATTACTAAAAGTTTTCCTGTTGCAGGTTGAGCGCGCATTCTAAGGAGAACTCGGTTTAGGAGTATATCTTCATGAATTCCCCCTGAAACATCTGTAGTATCTCCTGGTGTTGCACAGCGTAAAATTGTGCAGCCCGCAACGCCATGCATTGATTCTATGCATGCCTTATGCTCAGCAATAAGACGCCCTCTTTCATTGCTCCCTTCTGGGGGTATACGAATCATACTCAGACTCCCTTCAATAAATTACTTGTTCTTAAAGTTATAAATTACCCAAACATCTTTCAAATTGTATTCAGTATATGCCTTCTAAATTCTAAAGAGTTAAATATTTATCAACAATCTCATCGGTAAGGTTTCCAGTAACCCCACTCTCAGCAATACGACCATTATCCATTATGACAAAACTATGAGACAGTTCCCTAGCAACCTTGATATGCTGCTCAGTTAATATAAGTGTTAGGCCAACTTCCTTATTCAGACGCTCTATTGTAGCCTCTATTTCTTGAACAATATTAGGTTGAATTCCCTCTGTGGGCTCATCTAATAATAGTATTTTAGGGTCTGTAGCTAGAGCTCTTGCAATTGATAATTGCTGTTGTTGCCCACCTGACAAAGTCCCTGCTCGCTTATCTAAATTTTCTGCTAAGTATGGAAAAAGCTCTAAGCACATTTCTGGTATAGCGCGCTTATTATCTGCCCTAGCAAAAGTACCTAGAAGAATATTTTCTTTAACTGAGAATTTTGGTAAAATTCCTCGCCCTTGAGGAATATAGCCTACTCCTGCAGATGAGCGCTCATGAGTTTGGCTATGAGTTACATCTTCACCAGCTATATGCATTGAACCTGTCATTCGAGTAGTTAAGCCCATTATAGTACGCATTAGCGTTGTTTTACCAACCCCATTACGCCCCAATACTGCTAAGCATTTACCTTCCTCTACACCAATTGAGATATTTTGAAGTATTGGTGTTTTGGCATAAAATGAAGTAACATCCTCTAACTTAAGCAGCATCAGTGATCCCCTCAGTACCCAGGTAAACCTCTCTTACCTTGGGGTCATTTTCTACCTCCGACATTGGTCCTTCAGCAAGTGTCTTGCCAAGATGCATAAGCGTAATTATATCAGCTATCTCGCGAACAAATGTCATATCATGCTCAACAACAATTAAAGTATGCTCACCCTTTAGACGATTGAATATTTCTGAAGTTTTCTGAGTCTCCTGCTCAGTCATACCTGCAGTTGGCTCATCCATTAAAAGGAGTTTTGGATTCTGCGTGAGAACCATACCTATTTCGAGCCATTGGGTTTCACCGTGACTAAGGTTACCACCTAATTCGTCCAAACGCTTTTGCAAGCCAACTAATTCGACAACCTCCTGAAGGCGAGCTCGACCACCGCCCCTACCAAACTCAATCATATTCATGAATGGGTTTGTGGTATTTGTGAGTGCTACTTGTAAATTGTCCCTAACTGATAAGTCTTTAAAAACTGCAGGAATTTGAAACTTACGACCTATACCCTGCTGCACAATTCTATGTTCTGTCATGCCTGATATATTACGACCATCAAATATTACCTTACCACTTGTCATTTTTTGCCGACCTGTGATTAGATCCATAGTGGTTGTTTTTCCAGCGCCATTTGGTCCTAACAAGCACCTCAGCTCACCTGGACTCACATTTAAATTAAAGTCGTCCACAACTGTATACTGATCGTATGCCTTAGTTACTCCCTGCAATTCTAAGATAGCGCTCACTTTAATTTTCCTTTCCAGAAGCTATTTGGTTGGTCCGGCACCGATAGACTGGCGCTGGGCTGGAAGAGGATTAGGAACAAAACTAATTCCATACTCGAATAAACCTGCAAGACCTTTTGGTAAGAATCTAACAACTACTATGAAAATAGTTCCTAAAATTATAAACCAAGTAGCTTGGAACTCATCACCAACATAACTCTGAGCTGCATTTATAAAAATAGCACCAAAAATAGCGCCAAAGAGGGACATTCGACCACCTACAGCTGCCCAAATTACTATAGTTATACTAAAGAAAATTTCCAAAGCTGTAGGTGACACATATTGGACAATAATTACCCATACCATACCCCCAAGAGCTGCTATTAGACCACCTAATGCAAATACAACTACTTGGTAAAATGCAACATTGTAGCCAAGGAATCTAGCTCGCTCAGCATCATCACGAATAGCTTGAATAATTGTACCAAACTTACTTTGGAGTAAAAGCTTTGTTGCCACAGTAAGAGCCGCAAGCACACCAAGCGAGACCCAATAAATCATACTGCTGTAAGGATCCACTTCCACACCAAAGGCATGAAAGGCGTTTGGAGGTGATATACCGTTAAACCCTGCCGTAAATGGCTGCATATCATAAGCCATGTTATACCAGGCACCAAGCATTGCAAGGGTCATGATTGCAACAAAAGCACCTGCTAACCTTGCTTGAAATATCAATATTCCAAAGATAGTGAAAAATACTACTGGGATTCCCATAGATAATAACAAACCAACAGATGTATTCCAAAATGGCTCCCAAACTGTTGGTAAGGCCGTTAATTCATTCGTTAACATAAAACTGGGTATAGGATCATTAACTGGATCCTGATATTGCATTTGCATAGTTGCAGCCATTCCGTAAGCTGCCATACCAAACGCGATCCCTTGACCTAGGCTCAGAATACCGCCAAAGCCCCATACTAAACTCACAGAAAGAGCTAAAATACCAAAGACACCATACCTAGCATATTGATTAAGAGTAAATGGGTCATCTCCCATCCAAACAGGTAGAAGTGCTAATACACCAAAAAATATGGCATATACAGCCCACTGAGCTCTTTTGTCATGGTAAAGGTTTGCTTTTTGCACGATTTTATTTACCCCCGTTACTAGCGCTAGCGTCTTGCCATATTAGGCGTAAATATTCCCTGCGGACGGAACCGTAGAAATATGACAATTAAAACAAAGAGCACAAAGCGCGCAAACGTATCGTTTGTAAAGTACGAGAAGATAGAGAACATTTCTCCCATAATTCCTGCTGTAGCCAAACTTCCAAATAGTTCCCCTCCCCCAGTTACAACAACTAGGAAAGCTTCAACTACATAACCTAAGCCCATATCAGGAAAAATTGTTTTTAATCCAGAAAACATTGAACCTGAAATACCAGCTAAACCAGCTCCATATGCAAATGTTAGTCCATAGACCTTACTAGAATTTATGCCAAAAGATGCCGCCATTTGTGGGTTCTGCATTACAGACCTTACCTGTATACCAAAATTTGATTTATATAGTAGGGCCCAAGTAATTGCGACGAGTGCCAGAGCAATTCCAAATATAAATATACGGATTGTAGGAATGTATAAGAACCGATTTCTACAACAGAGGATAAAAATTCTGGGGTATCAATATATTGTGGCTCACCACCAAAGATAAGTCGAATACTTTGAATAAAGACAAGTGACACACCCCAAGTTGCTAGCAAGGTATCTAAAGGTCGATCATACAAATGCCTTATAAGTCCCCGTTCTACTAGCCAACCTACAAATGCAACAATAACAAAAGAGATAGGCAAACAAAGCAGCCAGGGAAAGCCAAGGAAATATT